>VSSQ01000025.1_pt1 | contig 299796 bp, 283 predicted proteins | sample 4763081 | NCBI WGS metagenome assembly VSSQ01 (sample SAMN12137344, study PRJNA551015) | bioreactor metagenome | isolation source: SDC9 anaerobic chlorinated ethene degrading culture | place: USA: Knoxville, Tennesee | collected 2015-01-01 | reverse complement strand
GGCGACCGGGTGCCGCTATGAATCGAGCCGTTTACACAAAAACATTTACAGGCTCCATGCTTTGACCTGATAATTTCTTTGGCGCGGCTTTTGCGCTTCACTCTATAGTGCTTTTTAGCCGGGAGAATACTGTATGATCCTTACTAATAAAAAACTGCTGATCATCCAAGATTTTCTTTTCATTATTATAAGCGTATTCTACATTGTCTTTAGATATACCTTCTTTAGGTCTCAAGAGACCATTAATAGCCTTTATCTCAATAATCTTATAAATATTATCTTAGGGCTAATATTCATATTATTACAGTATTTTGAAAGTTTAAAAAACATTATAAATTCTATTAACGTCTCATCAGGTTTTTTTATAGTTTATAACTTAATTCCCATATTGTTACAACAAAAAAGTATGTTTGGAGTATTTATTGTAGCAGAAATACTACTAATACTGATAAATACTTTAAACCTTATTAGGACTAATAAAGAAGAATCGGTGTATTCGATCAAAGAGAGGATTGCATATAGTAGTATCATAATAACATTTTCTATCATATTCATTTTAAGGGGAATAAGTCTAATTATTACATATGTACAAACCAAAGAACTTACTAATCAAATAGCAATAAGTATATCAGATTATATAGTATGTTCGGTATGGTTGATACTAGGCGTATTATTCTTATTTAATAAACGTATAGGACGGAATACTATTTATCCAATATATATTCATGCAACACTATTATATCTAACACTTTTGTTATATATGGCATTAGAACCTATTATCTACAAGAAGGCTTTTGATCTGGTAGGAATGATAACAATTATAATAATGTCTATATTCTTTATGCTACCGATGGTACAGATAACGAGCCGAAAGCTAGCGAAAGCTTCGACCTGACAATGCCTATTTTCATGGTTTTTGCTAACAATTGGAAGTAGAAGATCCAAACTTACACGCAAACCACGCCAGAAGCGCAGGCCGGAATTGCGGATCAATCCAATATTAGCCGGGCGCGCTTTACGCGCGCGCAAGATTATAGTTCGAACCGATAAGGACCACGTATGGAGATCATTGAAATGACCATTGCCGACTATGAAAGTGTCGTGTCGCTTTGGAAGAGTACTTCCGGAATGGGACTTAATTCCCTCGATGATTCGAAGGAAGGCATCAAAAAATATTTGGATCGGAATCCTGCAACATGCTTTGTGGCGAAAGAAAATAAAAGACTTTTAGGAGTAATATTAAGCGGGCATGATGGAAGAAGGGGGTTCATATATCATGCGGCGGTGGTTAAAGAGGAAAGGGAAAAAGGAATAGGCAGGGCATTAGTGGAAAGAGCGATCGAAGCATTAAAGAAAGAAGGAATATGTAAAGTGGCGTTAGTCGTGTATGGCAGGAATGAAACGGGGAACAAGTTTTGGGAGAAGATAGGATTTGGTAAGAGAGAAGATTTAATATATAGGGATAGGGTGATCACGGAAAAAAAGATGGAGAGGATCGATACCTAAGATAGCTGACTATGCGTGTTCATCGGCTTTTTGAGATAATGTATATCTTACTCAATAAAAATCATGTAAGCGCGAAAGACCTGGCGAAAAGATTTGAGGTTTCCGTACGTACAATCTATCGTGACATTGATATACTTAGCTATGCCGGCATCCCGGTATATACCGCGCAAGGCTATGGTGGGGGAATTTTCATAGATGAAGACTACGTGCTCAATAAATCGATGTTGTCGAAAGAAGAACAAGAGCAGATACTTATTTCACTGCAATACCTGGCGCCGCTTGATGAGTTCCATACGGAAAATATTCTTACCAGGCTTTCCGCTGTATTTGATAAAAAAAGAGACTGGGTACATGTCGATTATTCGCGGTGGAACAACAAGACAGATAGCGTTATTTTCGAATCCTTGAAAAAGTCAATTCTGTGCCATAACGCCGTATTCATTCATTATATGAGTTCATATGGGGAATTGACGAAGCGAACAATTTATCCATTGCGTCTCGTGTTCAAATCGAAAGCATGGTACGTGCAATCATACTGTAAAGCGAAAAAGTCTTATAGGCTATTCAGACTTAGTAGGATTATATTTCTTGAGAAACGTTCCGAACTTTTTGAGGCAGACGCATACATGCAGGATATCCCCGACCAGCATGAGTTGGATGGAACGAAAATTTCCACCCATCTCAAACTACGATTTTCCCAAAATGTGGCATATCGGCTGTATGATGAGTTTCCCGCGGAAGCTATTTCTTGGAATCCCGACCATTCATGTACGGTTATTGTGGATCTTCCTTGCGACTTTTGGCTGTATGGCTTTCTTTTGTCATTTGGGGCGGAGGTTGAGATACTAAAGCCGGAATGCTTAAAGAAAGATCTGGCGGATAAGGCATATGCAATCTACCTTCATCATAACAAATGAAAACTAATATGACACTACGCTGTCAGGTTCAGGGTGATACGGTAAGATACCACATTTCAGGCGCGAAGCGCGGGAGGTTGTTAGGATGAACAGGATTTGTCAAAGTTGTGGTATGCCTAAGCTCGAAGGTTGGAATGCGTTTGCAACTAGTACAAGGAAGCTCCGATGAATTATATAAATCTAAGCGATGAGAATATTGCTGCGGAACATATCTGCTGTGCTATTTCCGATAAAAAGTGCCTGGAAGGGTACGAACTCAAAAAACAGTGGATCGCGCGAGAGCTTAAGAATGGTTTTGTGTTTAGAAAATTGAATGAACGGGCGAAGGTTTTTATTGAATATGGGCCTGCCGAAAAAGCGTGGCTTCCCATTTATGCGCCGAATTATTATGCGCTTGGTTGCTTCTGGGTCTCGGGACAACATAAAGGCAAAGGCCATGGGAAGGCCTTGCTGGATTTTGTCGTACAGGAAGCAAAAAAGAATAAAAAGAGTGGCATCGTTACGGTTGTTGGGACAAAAAAACTGCATTTTTTGAGCGATACAAAATGGCTATTAAAACAGGGTTTTAGCGTATGTGATACCTTGTCGTATGGGTATAGCCTTCTTTCGATGAGTTTTGATGAAAAGAAGAAACCGCGGTTCAATGATTCTGTACGAAGTGGTGAGTGCGAACAGAAAAAAGGATATGTGGCTTACTATTCAAATCGATGCCCGTTTACCGAGTACTACGTTGCGCATGAGCTTATGGAAACGCTGAAAAAAAGGGGGAAACACTGTACGATCATTAAATTGACCAGTTGTGAAGACGCGCAGAACGCGCCAAGTCCCGCGACGATTTTTAGTTTATTCCATAATGGGAAGTATGTTACCAATGATCTGAGTGTTTGCCTGGATAGTCGTTGGGATAAGGTAATGACGAAGTAGAGTTTTCGCCTGATAATCGCTTCAGCCTGAAGGCTTCGCCCTTAAGGACGCGCTCACAGGTTAAGTCAATGCTGGCTGAACGCCGCATATGCGGAGCAGTTCCATAGGGTATTTTTTATAAGGTAAAGCATACATGGGCAAAAAACTATTGGAAATGACCAAGGAAGAACTGTGGCAATTGTTTCCCATTTACTTAGTGGAACATAAAAACTATTGGGCTAATTGGTATGCCGAAGAACTATCGCTGCTTAAGAGAATATTCCCGGACAATTATATCGCAAGGATTAGTCATATAGGCAGTACAGCCATTGTCGAAATATGGGCAAAACCTATCGTCGATATTCTTGTAGAAGTAAGGAACGAGAAGTATCTGAGTTACATAAAGGGAATCCTCCTTAGTAATGGCTATTTGTGTATGGCAGAAGACAAGAAACGGATTTCCCTTAACAAGGGCTATACTGAAGAAGGATTCGCGGAAAGGGTGTACCATCTTCATTTGCGGTGTTTGGGGGATAACGACGAGTTGTACTTTCGAGACTATCTTAAAGAGTATTCCGATATAGCAAAGGAATATGAATCGTTGAAACTTGCGTTGTGGAAGGAATATGAACATGACCGAGACGGGTATACCGGGAGCAAGACAGCATTTATCAGGGAACAAACAATAAAAGCAAAAGAAAAGTATAAAGGCAGATATGGTTGAATCGTTTCTATAGCAGACTGTAAAAAAGACGAAGAAAAAGTTCAAAGAAAACGCACGCAAGCATCGCGTCAAGCCCAGGGTTTCGCCTGGCGGCTTCAACCATAGGGCATGCGCTCGCGGGACAAGCTAATGTCAGACGCCTTTTGCGGAGGAACGTATGAAACATGCATTAATAGTGCCGACTCTTTGTGACGATATTCGGCGAAATGTCGATGATATTATATCCTTTATCGATACCGCGGTCAAAGACGACGCAAAGTTCATTATATTTCCTGAAACATGCCTTACTGGATTTGTTACCGATGACGTACCGGAGCATGATTACAAATATGCGGTATCCATAGATTCGCCGTACCTGCAGAAAATAAAAGACTCCGCTTGCGGAAATGGTGTTTATATATCATTAGGCTTTTTGGAAAGAGATAATGAACACATTTACGATTCTGTAGCGTGCATTAGTCCATCAGGAAGTGTCATAGGACATTATCGAAGGCAAAGTTCCGGTTGGCATGGCGCAAGTGCGGATAAGGGTATCTATCGGGAAGGCGATAGTATTTCTATATTCAATATAGAAAAATGCACCTATAGTTATTTGCTATGTGGAGACCTATTTGAAGACAATCTAATTACTGTTGTTAATAAAAGTAATCCTGATATTGTTATTGTACCATTAGCTCGAAGCAGTGAGAATGAATCGTTTTCTCAAGAATCATGGGATAGAGAAGAAAGTTCCTACTATTTGGAGCAAGTTAAGAAGCTGAGGACAAGAGTATTGATGACAAACTATATAAACGAAAAAGACAACTTTTATGGCGGCGCGTTAGTCATAAATGGCGATGGTATAATAGAAAATCAAAAAGATATCTATGAAGAAGGCATATTGTATTGGGAAAGTGGGAGCATCTAGCGCATGTTTCAACCCAACTAAGCTCAATTATGATATTTTGTTTAGCACAGATAAGGGTGGAGAAATAATTGAGAGTATAAAAAAGTCATTGACTTAAAAAAATAATTCGGCACCGGGACAGTTTAGGCATGAATGATATGAACCGATGGCAAATACAAAAGCATAGGGAGATAAAGGTATGCTGGGAAATTTTACGTATTCAAATCCGACGAAATTGTATTTCGGGAAAGACTCTCTTAAGGCATTGCACAAGGAATTGCCCGATTACGGTAGCAATGTTTTGCTTGTCTACGGCGGAGGCTCGATAAAGAATACCGGGTTGTACGACGATATTATCCGTATCTTACAGGGGCATAACAAAAGAATTATCGAATTAAGCGGCGTTATGCCGAATCCGACCCTCGACAAATTATACGAAGGGGCAAAGCTCGCTAAGGAACACAATACGGACTTGATTCTTGCGGCCGGAGGCGGCTCGGTATGCGATTACGCAAAAGCGGTTTCCGTTTCTGCCTATTGCGCGGAAGACCCGTGGGAAAAATATTTTCTCAAAATGGAAGAGGTGAACAACAAAATCATTCCCGTCGGTACTGTTCTTACCATGGCAGGCACAGGCTCCGAAATGAACGGCGGCTCAGTGATTACCAACCGAAAAACAAAACAAAAGATAGGGCGCGTATTCGGCGATAACGCGTTTCCCAAGTTTTCCATCCTTAACCCCGAGCTCACGTACACGTTGCCTTATTATCAAATGACCGCCGGTTTTTTCGATATAATGTCGCATATTCTTGAGCAGTATTTTTCCGGCAGCGACGACAACACTTCCGATTATCTCATGGAAGGGCTTTTGAAATCGCTTATCCACAGTAGTCGTATTGCCGCAAAGGAACCGCAAAATTACGAGGCCCGCAGCAATATCATGTGGACCGCGACATGGGCATTGAACACGCTCGTCGCAAAAGGGAAATCATCCGATTGGATGGTGCACATGATCGGTCAGTCGGTGGGCGGATACACGGACGCGACACACGGCATGACGCTTTCCGCGGTTTCGCTTCCGTATTACCGGCATATTATGCCCCACGCCTTGCGCAAATTCAAACGCTATGCCGTCAATGTGTGGAACATAGACCCGTCCGGTAAAACCGACACTGAAATCGCCGAGGCGGGTCTTGTCGAAATGAGGAAATGGATGCAGGAAATGCACCTCGTCTTGAGCCTGAAAGAACTCGGCGTTACGGAAAGTATGCTTGAAGGCATCGCGGAGGGGACCTTTATTCTCAACGGCGGATACAAGGTTTTAACGAAAGCCGAAATTGTTCGGATTTTAAAAGAGAGTTTGTAATATTGGAAAGATAGCAGGGAGGTTGGTAAATTGTTTTTATGGATTAAGCATAACCGACAAATGCTAAAAAAACTTTTATTCATCCTATGTGCCCTACTGTGTGCCGCCGCGACATGCACAGCACAAACGCCAAACAACGCACCAACTCAAAAGGCGGAAACTATGAAAATATCAATCACGGTAAACGGCAGAACCCTGACGGCTTCATTATACGATAACTCTTCCGCCCGCGCGCTGGCTGAATTACTGCGAAAAGGCCCGCTTACACTTAAAATGAACGATTACGGCGGCTTTGAAAAAGTGGGGGAGCTTCCGGTAAGTCTTCCGCGTAACGATGCGCACATAAACACCGATGCGGGGGATTTAATCCTTTATCAGGGCAAGTCCTTTGTCATCTATTACGATAAAAATTCGTGGAGTTTCACACCGCTGGGAAAAATAGAGGGTATTTCAAAAAGCGGGCTGAAAGCCTTGCTCGGCGCGGGAAGCGTAACGGTGCAACTTTCAATTGGAGGCGCATAAGATAATGAAAAAGCATAATACCCTTGTCCCGATAGGAAATGAGTTGTAATAAAAGGTCCGAAGTATTTCGGGCATCGCCTGGTTTGTACTCGAGCTTTTGCAAGAGAGTGAGAGCAAGCGTGCCCAGATAGGCGCCCAAAGTCCGCCGATGTTGCGGGTTGCGCCATTGTCGGGCCCGCGGTGTGGATATTAAGAGTAGAGGAGCTGTTATGGACTATATATCTGCTAATAAAGATGCGTGGGAAGAAGCCTTCGACCAAAAAGATGTGATGTGGGGAGAAGACATTGTTGAAAAAATCGAAAATGAGGATTATCCATTTTTCGAAAAAGACATGGCGGATGTCCTGAAAAAATATAATGTGAACAATAAGACTATCGCACAGTTCTGCTGTAATAATGGACGGGAATTGTTATCACTGATGAAAAATGGCGCGAAAGAAGGTTTTGGATTTGATATCGCCGATAATCAAATACGATTTGCAAAGGAAAAAAGTGATTTGTTGGGACTCAATTGTAAATTTATCGCAACTAATATTTTAAATATTGGGCGGGAATATCGCGACAAGTTTGATTTAATCATAATAACGATCGGAGCGCTTTGCTGGTTCAAAGATTTGAATGAGTTTTTTATGGTTGTTTCCAACTGTTTAAAAGTAGGAGGAACCTTGATAATTAACGAACAACATCCGATAGCAAATATGTTAGGCGCTCCCGGAGAAGAAAACTATAATGAAAATGAACCGAAGAATCTGGTGAATTCATATTTTGAAAAAGAATGGATAGAAAACGATGGAGTATATTATATAACAAAAAAAGTATATAAATCAAAAACATTCATAAGTTTTACGCACCCGATATCTGGGATTGTAAGAGCCATTAGCGGCAATGGTATGTGTATCTATAATATGCAGGAATTTGATTATGATATATCAGGTATGTTTGAATATCTTGATCATCAAGGGATACCATTATCGTATATCCTGGAAGCAAAAAAGCGGACCTAGCAAAAGTTGAAAATGCCCCTTGAAGATCTTTTCTGGTCAATCAAAGATGAAACGTTCATGGAACTTAAGGAAATACAGTTTAGTTCCGGTCTCGATAGAAAGGAGGAAATATGGACCTAAAGACAATTGGGTTTCTTGCTGAGTATAACAGCATCACTAACGAAAAAATGAATGAGCTTATAAGAAATTTATCGGAAGAACAATGGGTTAAGAAGTTCGGAGGATACTTTAACTCGATACGCTCTCTTTGCAATCACCTTTGCATTTGTGATTTTAATTGGCTTAAGCGATTTTCGCTCTTGCGATCTTTCGAGTATATCAATGATCCGTTTTTCAAGAGAACGTATTCGTTCGGATCGCACGCGTTTGAGACGAAAGAGGAATACTTTAAGTTGAGAAACGAATTGGATAGCTTTATAAGGATATTTGCAAATGAACTCAAAAAGGAAGATTTAGGTAAATACCTGGTATATAGAGATTCGCATAATGATGAGCATAATCAAGAGTACGGGCTGGTGATTCTTCATGTATTCAATCATCAAAGTCACCACCGGGGCATGATATCCATTTATTTGGAAGAAATGGGAATAGAGAACGATTATAGTAATATTATGGATATACTATAAGAAAACCAACTCTCGATTGCGTGAGGTCATAATGAAAATAACTGTTTTGGTCGATAATTACGTGCCCAATACCTGTGATCTATATGGGGAACCAAGTTTTTCATGCTATATCGAAGACGAAAATCTGAAAATCCTTTTCGATGCGGGTATTAGCAATATTCCACTGAAAAACGCGAAACGGCTAAAGCTTGATCTGTCGGATATCGATTATGTTATACTATCGCATGGCCATTTGGATCATACATGGGGACTCGACTATTACCTTAAAAAATATGGAAGCAGCGATAAGAAGAAACTAGTATGTCACCCCTACGCATTGAAGCCTAAAAAATATAAACGTGACAACATTGGAATCAAGGGAACCGAGAAGGGTCTTGAGCAGCAATTTGAAATAATAAAAACAAAAGTTCCGTATTGGCTGAATGGCGCTATTGTGTTTCTCGGAGAAATTGAGAGGAATACCGCTTTTGAAAATTTGACGCCATTGGGTAAAACTAAAGTTAACGAAGAATATGTCGATGACTTTCTTTTTGATGATTCGGCCTTAGCGATAAACACTAACGATGGAATAGTAATAATCACCGGCTGCTCGCATAGTGGGATATGCAATATCATTGAGCAGGCGAAAAAGGTGCTGAACAACAATAAAATACGTATGATAATAGGAGGATTCCACCTTCAATCGGAGGATCCCGATGACGAAATACTAACGAAAACAAAGGAATTTTTGGGTAAAGAGAATATAGGAATAGTATATCCGTGTCATTGTACTAATCTGTTGAGCAAAAATGAAATAGCTAAAGTGACGCGTGTCGGTGAAGCAGGATCGGGAACAAGTATAGAAATCTGAAAAATCGAACAAAACATAAACCCGACTCGGCTATGGTCGCGATTTGCGCGGTTTGCTTCGCCGGTCTGGCACAAGCCGCTTTATAAAGGCCTGTGACTTCAGGAGGATCCCATGGGCATTATGCGAAACGATGGAACGAGTATCGTCATTGAAACTTCCCTGGAACATAGGAATGATACGCTCTTTATAGTATTTTCTGGATTTGGATATACTATTGCTCACCCCTTATTGCATTACTCGAAATGCGTGGCCAAGGAATTATTATGTGATTATATAGGAGTGGATTACGATTACGTAAGAAACCCAGGTTTCCTCAGCTTGCCTGGTAAAGAGCAAGATGCTTATTTCGAAACGGATACTGCGCTTGTAAGAGAGTACATACTTGATAAAAGTGGAAAATACGCACATTTGGTGTTGGTTGGCAAATCAATGGGAACAAGTATTATAAACAGACTGCTCGATACGGAAGAGATTATAAAGAAAAGTACAATTGTGCTAATGACACCTGGGACGGAATGGGATGCAATTATAAAGAAAATAATAAGGATAAAGAATTCCGTGTTAGTGGTTGGGAGCAAAAACGACAAGCACTATATGATAGAAGGATTGGAAGCGATATATAAAAAGGATACGATAGAAGTGCTGGAGATAGAAGACGGGAATCACGCGTTGGAGACAGGGATAGTGGAGAATGATATTGAGATAATAAAACGAGTAATAACAACACTAAAGAGTTTTGTAGTGAGGCAAATAAATCTGCCTGCGGGCTTGCATTGAAGGACGATGAAAACAGCATCACTGATTGTTGATGTCCAAGACGATTACTTCCCGGGCGGTATGAATGATGACTCATATGTGTATCGATACGACAGTGCGGGCGGTATATGGCTTGGGGTATAAGGTTGTGGTGGTAAGCGATTGTTGCGCGACAAAAAATTTAAAAATGGGGGAAAGAATGGTGAAAGCGGAAGATGTACAGATGGCGTATATGGCGGCAATAAGGGGTACATTCGGGAAGTAATGACAGTAGAGGAGTATATAGAAGGAGAAATGTAACCAATGAACGGGATTAAATGGCTTCTCGAAAATGCCGACCCGAGTCTAGAGTATCAAGTAGCCCGGGATTTGCAGCACAAAACTGAAAACCAGTGTACTTTATTGCAAAAAAGGATAGCTTTAAATGGCCATGGGAAGTTGCTTCTTGATAAACGAAACGCGAACGGACATTGGGGAAATGGAGCATATAATCCCAAGTGGATATGTACACATTATGTTCTTTTTGAACTTATGCAGCTTGGACTTGGGCCTGCTGATAAGGACTGTAGGAAATCGGCGGGTTTACTACTAAGTTATCCCGAAGGTATTGATGGCGGTGTTAATTACGCTAAAACAATCAAACACAGCGATGTGTGCATTAATGGAATGTTATTATCCATTGGTTCGTATTTCAAGGTAAACAAGGAATTAATAGATCCAGTAATAGAGTATATCCTGAAAGTACAAATGAACGATGGGGGATGGAATTGCCAGTATTATACAGGAGCAACCCATAGTTCTTTGCATACAACCATAAGTGTACTTGAAGGGATAGAAGAATATATACGCGGCGGGTATGAGCATAGGATAAAAGAATTAAGAAAGGCAAAGCGGGAAGCGATCGAGTTCATACTTATCCATAGGTTGTATAAATCAGAAAAGACAAAAGAAGTAATAAAGGACGATTTCTTTAAGTATACATTTCCGGTGCGATGGAAATACGATATCCTGCGGTGTTTGGACTATTTTAGGAAAGCGGAAATAGCTTATGATACAAGAATGGAAGAAGGCATAAAAAGGATAGAACAGGCAAGGAATAATCAAGGGATATGGAAAGGTTACTCGCAGGCTGGCAAGGAATATTACAAAATAGAACGCGATAAATGGAATACACTACGGGCGTTGAGGATATTGGAATATTACCAATCTTCAAGAACAGGAGGATAACTATGATTTTAGTTAGCGCATGTCTTGCTGGTGTGCCCTGTAGATACAATGGAGAAAACAAATTAAATAAGGACGTAAGACAGCTTGTAAAAGACGGGGAAGCAATATTTGTATGCCCGGAACAACTGGGTGGACTAACAACACCAAGACTGCCCGCAGAGATAATCAATGGAAGAGTAATAGATAAAGCGGGAAAGGATGTAACAATGGAGTTTAGGAAGGGAGCTGAGATAGTACTCGAGCTTGCCCGTAATTATAAATGTAAAAAAGCAATTCTAAAAGCCAGGTCTCCATCCTGTGGAAAAGGTGAAATCTATGACGGTTCTTTTACTGGAACACTAATTGAAGGAAATGGGATAACAGCGGAAGTATTGTTAAGGAATGGGATAAAAGTAATAGATGAAGATGATATTTAGACAAGAACAGCGTTATAGGGTTTGAGATAAACTATAAAATACCATAGATCATCTATGCTGGCGCAAGAATCGCGCTGATGGCCGCGACGCAGGATAAGCCAATGCTGGACCGACGTCTTTAGTGTTGATTACGTCATACCAATAAGGACGTAGTACATATGAATGATAATTTACGTATTAGAAAAGCTGTGCCTGAAGATGCGACTGTGCTAACTAAACTTACCGCACAATTAGGCTACCCTTGCACTCAACAGGAAATAGTAGAGAGGCTTGAGCCATATCGGAATATCTCGTATGGGATAGTGTTCGTTGCTGTTCTGAATGATACGGTAGTCGGGTGGATAAGTCTCAACACTGTGCGGTATTTCTATGTAAGACCGTTTATAGAAGTATCGGGCTTTGTCGTCGATGAGAAAGAAAGGAATAAAGGTGTAGGAAGGCGATTACTCGAAGCTGCGGAAGTCTGGGTAAAAAGACAAGGAGATTATAGGTTAATCAGAATAAGAACAAATATTATAAGGGAAGATGCCCATAGGTTTTATGAGAATAATGGGTATAGGAAGGTAAAAGAGCAAAGAGTGTATATGAAAGAGATTGAGGATTGATGGGAACTATAATAAAATCAAGAGTCGCCCCGAAAAAGAAAGCATTGTCGAAGAAAATGGAAGAATTCCGACATAGGTTTCAACCTGATAGGTACCTTTTGTCGCGGTTTTTGCTTATCTCTCCGCATGTCGCTTGGCCTAATATGGGAGTCTTCGCGCAGGAGATTGATGAAAATGAATAATGAATTGGAATTCCAATCGAGACAACAATTTAGATTGTGGCTGGCTGAGCATTCTCAAACTGGAAAGGGTATTTGGATCATCTTTGGTAAAGGCAAGACAGCAAACACGTTAAAACCTGGCGAGGCTTTGGAAGAGGCATTATGTTTTGGCTGGATTGACGGACAGATCAAGCCGGTCGATGATGTAAAATATATAAAGTACTTTGCGCCACGAAGGGAAAAGAGTACTTGGTCGGAGAAAAATAAGAAGCTTGCGGAAAAACTTATTAAGGCGGGGTCGTTCACAGATCATGGACTCTCCGTTATAGAAAGATCAAAAACCAATGGTTCATGGGCTCACGAAAAACAAGATATTGATCTAGGTTCCATAGTAAAAACACTTGCGGATATTTTGAAAGCGAATAGCATAAAGGCATATGAAGTATATAACTTTTCATCGGAGTCGAAACAAAGACAATTAGCTAGATTCTATACAGAGGCCAAGAGTGAGGAAGTTAAGAAGAAGAGAGTAGCGAAAATAATAGAAGCACTAATCGAGCGGAAAAAAGGGATGTTGTATTAAGAGTAGGACACGTAACGCTCGCTTCAATTTGGAGATGTGACATGACCAGATATTTAAAAAGTATTCTAATGTTGAAATCGACAATCGTCCTTATGCTTTTGTCGGTATTCTCAATATCCTTATCAGTAGTGAGAACTGTTTTTACGGGAAAGCCCTTTTTCTTGTTTATGATATGGAATCTCTTTTTGGCGTTTATCCCTTGGTTTTTGGCCTCGATTATTCATGTCTTAAAGATCAAGAATAAGGTCATTCTTATTCTGATAGTTTTGATATGGATTATTTTCTTCCCGAATGCCCCATACGTTTTGACTGATCTGATACATTTGGGTAAGGAAAAATCGGTTCCGCTTTGGTATGACTTGATACTGCTGCTTAGTTATGGGTTTACCGGTTTATTATACGGATTTGTCGGCCTTGTAATGCTCGAGATGAAATTGCGGGAGAATTATAGGAAATTGATTTGCGATATTGTTACGAGCCTCATGATCTACCTGTCTTGTTTTGGGATATATATCGGGCGATTTTTGCGATGGAATAGTTGGGATATAGTGATGAATGTAGAAGAGGTCGTAGCTGATATGTATAAAAGAATAGCGAATCCGCTAGAACATCAGGCGACCTGGGTATTTACAATGCTGTTTGGGACACTATTGAATCTGGTATATTATGGTTTCAAGAGTATGAATGAAAAAAGTTTGACAACCTCCTCAACCTGACAACGCTATCGTCACGCTCTTTGCGCGAGGGCAAAAGCAAGATCACCAGCTCTGATAATACTTCTTGCCCGCACATGCAGAGTGAAGAGTGAATCCATATTTGATTGGCATAGCTTATCGTAGGGAAAAATAGGAATATGTATATGGAAGCTCCAAAATCTCACATTTTCCTCACTGCTGTCAATTCTACAGAAGATATCTCTGCGGTAAAAATACTTATTAAAAGCCTACGCGCGTTCGGCGGGAGATTTAACATAACTCCCATCTATATTTATACTTCTTTGAATGTCAAAGAATTGGATATAGAATTAAGCGAAATACAACAAGTAATTCCCTATGTATTAAACGAACCATTCCATAGCTATCCATTTGCGTACAAGGTCTTTGCCGTATCAAACATAAATAAGCACCTTACGTATATTCCGGAAAGAATTATCTGGCTCGATCCTGCATCGATAATACTGAAGCCTCCAGTATTATTTGACCTGCCTAGCTATTTTGAAATCATAATTCGTCCTGTCCATATAAAAAACGTGGGGGTCAATATCGATAAAGATATCGGCGACTATTGGAAAAATATATACTCAATAGTCGCTGTAGACCATTGCAAGTTATCATCGGTGCAAACATATGTGGATAAACAGGAAATACTTCCTTATTTTAATTGCGGAATGTATGTAATCAACGCGAAAAGCGAATTGCCCAAGCTGTGGTGGGAGCTATTTAAAAAAATGGTGGAAGATACACATTTCCAAAATTCCGCCTGCGCTGAAATTCAAAATAAAATATTTTTGCATCAGAGTATATTTAGCGCATTAATCTGCAAATATATTCCATTTGAAAAGATTCACATATTGCCCCGTGAATATGGGTATCCAGTTCATTTCCATGAAAGGTTAAGCAAAAGCCATGAAGGGCTAAGCATTGACGACGTGGTAATAATGCTAGGATATACTGAGGATATATCTGATGAAGATAAATTGAAAATATACAGTACATGTTCGGCTGAGCTTCGAACCTGGTTGGTGAGAAATGCAATTGCTTGCAAAAACAATCGCTCCTGGCGCGAAATTCACGAGTCGCGCCACTAGCCGCGCGCAAAACTTTTGCTTGCGTTCAGGTTTTGAGTTAAGGGTAAATCAATGTTGGTCCTATTCAGAGTATTGGAGGTCGTTATTGAAATATGTTCTATTGCTTCGAGGCGTTAATGTGGGAAAATCGGTTCAAGTACCGATGAAGGTTCTGAAAAGTATACTCGAAGGTATGGGCCTCGATACTGTTACGACATATTTGAATTCCGGTAATGCTTTATTTGAGTCGGATAAGACGAAAGCCGAATTGAGTATTCTTATCGATAAAGCACTCACGGAGACTTTTAAACAGAAGATATCTTTTTTGGTTAAAACGTCATTGGAAATCGTCAACATAGAAGCGGCAATACCAAAAAAATGGAATAATAACGAAAATGAACAGACATATGTGGCATATTTGTATGATGATCTAGATAGGGAAAACATTATTTCCGAGTTGCCGATCAAGAAAGAATATGTGACTATTGTTTATTGTAAAGGCGCTATTATTTGGAATATCAAAAGCGAATACTATAATAAAAGCCAAATAACAAAAATAGCGCAATATTACGGCTATGGTAAAATGACAACGAGAAATGTAAATACAGCAAGAAAATTAGCGGAATTGGCAAAGGTTTGATAGAATGAACCAGGCGTTGCGGGTCAGGCAAATGACATGCCCGGAAAAGCTGTTTGTTTAAATAGTATAAGGTCTAAAATGAAAGAAACAATTATACGGCAAGTGCGGGAAAAAGACAGCAAGGCAATTTGTGATATCTATAATTTCTATGTGGAAAACACGATTATATCGTTCGAGGAACAAGAAGTAACTCAAAAGGAAATGGAGGAAATAATTCACAAAACCAGAAAAAATTATCCATGGATTGTTTATGAAGAAGAAGATCAAATTTTAGGATATGCGTATGTAGGAAGATGGAAAGAAAGAGCGGCGTATCGCCATACAGTAGAAGACACCTTGTACGTACGGCATGATGTACTTGGGCAAGGTATAGGTCGCGCGCTCTTGGAATCTTTATTGAAAGAAGTAAGGAAGATTGATGTGCGTGTAGTAATGGCGGTGATAGCATTGCCGAATGAAAGAAGTGTCAAACTACATGAATACTATGGCTTTAAGAAAACGGGACATTTTTGCGGTGTTGGGTATAAAATGGACAGATGGATAGATGTGGGATATTGGGAATTGCAGCTATGAGAACTGATGTTAGGTTTTTTGAATTGCTATCGCTGTTAATAGCTATAGTATGCAAATAAGTTAGGCTGAGGTACCTTAATGCGCCTTGAATTACTTGATGATTATAAAAAGACGCTTGTTGAATATACAAGCGACCATTATGTCTTTAATGTACCTGGAGATTCATTTGCGGAGAGAGAAATAGCATCGATAATTGCATTACAGGAAAAATGCTTTGAAGAGGTTCTTCGTGCTTTTAACTTTAAAAGCAACTTAACAATAAAGTACTATCTTTTCTCGTCGCCCCTCGAATGCGGAAGGCAATATAGAGTTTTGCACCCGGAGGAGTATGACGATAATGATCCTTATGAATCGGTAAATGGGTATACATTGTGTCCTGATATGATATTCGCGACATATAATGAAAGCATTCAATGTGTCGGCTATCATGAGGATGTGCATATTCTTATGAATGAACAATTCGGCAACATTACCTCATGTTTCGTCAAGGAAGGCATAGCTATGTCCTTTGATAAAGAATGGTGGCGTATTAAGAATGAGTATTGGGCAAAGATCATAATGGAAAAAGGTTTATTGGCCAATATTGAAACTTACTATGAGAACGATAGATTTTTTGAACAAGACGATCGGTATACATATCCTGTGGCAGGGGCGTTTACGTCATGGTTATTGGACCGCATAGGGCTAGATGCCTATAAGAAGTATTATGCCTCGTTTATTAAGAAAGAAAGCTATCCTTTGCGATCATACAGAAAAGAAATCGTTGAGGAGTTTATCAAATACATCAGTAAAATTGAAGTCGATAAAATGGCTGGGTTGACAATTGAAAAAACGATAGAGAACATTGAAAAGAGCAAGAAGCTAAGAGATGCCTCGTTAAAATGGATGAAATGAGTTTAAGTTGCGTAAAAATAGCCAATCATTAACAAGGCGTTTCCCCTTGCTGCTATTCCAATCTTTTTCAATAGCGTAATGACATTTTTTCCCCAATCCAATTCTATCATGATGGCAAAAACGGCATTCTATTGGCTGGAATGTCTTTCCAAATATTGTGCACCTATCATTTTCCAGAAATGTGCAATAATTATCTGAATATTCCAGTAAGGCCAAATAACCTTCATTCCCTTTAAAAGCTGGTGACAGCACGCCAAAAGAATGATTAGGAGAAAGCTCAAGCATCATTCTATTTGCATATCCGTGGACGATGGCGTCACGAGCCTCAGATACAAGCCACCACCCCGGACGCTTACAGAAGCTGATACAAATCTTGCACGTACACGGGCTCGAGGCAGGGAATCGGGTATAGATGTATCTATCTATATGTTTCATATGGTAAAACCGATGAACACGATATATAAGCATATAAAATAAATAAATAGTGAGAAATAACTATTTTATGTTGAAAACCATAAAAAATCTGAAAGATGAGTATGACAGACTTGTCGAATCTCATGTATGTATAGTTAAAGAAAGCGATTATGAGAAAATTAAAGACAAGCTGGAAAGTTTTAAAAGCCTTGCTACTGTAGAGAATAAAGCAATTTCAGTGTACGATTTACATAAGAAGAAATTTTTGCTGAAGGTTGACAAGCATATTGAGTTGTTGGGGTACACAAGTAAAGATTCAATCGATATAGATAGTATTTGCCGCTATCATGAAAAAGTACATTCTGATGATCTGCCATATCTCTATGATTCAGAAATCAAAATGTATCACTTTTTGAACTCAATAGGAGGAATCGAAAAAAAAGATTTTAAGCTTGTATATGATTATCGAGTACGTAACAATCGTGGCCTTTATGTACGTTTCTTGCATCAATTAGCAATACTAGAACTTGATCAATATTTCAGTTCATGGCTATTGTTGATTCTTTCAGATGTTATATCATTGTATCCAAAAGATGAAAGTCCTCGCAGGTTTTTGTTAAATATAAAAACTAATAGAGTTCATTTGTTTAATGAAGAATCTGGGATAAAGAACTATATAATAACAAAAAGGGAAAAAGAGATATTGGGGTTAATCGCGCAAGGTTTTGATAGCAAAGAAATAGCAGATAAGCTTTGTATTAGTACGAGCACCGTGAATAACCATAGGCAACATATTCTTAGGAAGACATCGACAAATAGTATTACGCAAGCAACAATTTATTTGAAATGCATTGGAATACTCTAGTATTTGTAGATGATTGTTTATAAAGAGCAGCTTGAATGAGTAAAAACAAACGGTACGTATAGGGTTAAACGTCCATTTTTTAATCAAGAGAAAACGATAAAAAGACGGTATGCCTGTTCAGTATAAATAGATTCTGAGAATGAATTTATGTTTAAAACAGTAGTTGAGGGCCCTGGACGAATATACAATAATAGGGTCAATAAGCGGGTGTATGGTATCCGTAATGAATGGACTGGAGCGGTGGAATACTACAAAAATCATTAAAAATTGGAATTAATTATGCGGGATTGTTAGCCGCAGCAAAAAGATATATTTTTACTCCATATGTGAATATAAATGGTGATGTGGAGTGATAACACTCGTGAGGACAATACATGGAAAGCGAAGTTGCATTTATTCATGATTTCGATTCGAGTTTAATTTGCGACTATTTTGGAAGGTTGGAGCGGCAAGGACCTGGCAGCCGTGAATCTACCATTTTGGCATTGAGTTTTATTGACAATCTTTCAGATGAGTCGGAGATCGCGGACTTCGCTTGCGGAACAGGTGGTCAAACTATTACTATTGCGCAAAATACTAGGGGAACCATTACTGGGCTTGATATTTTCCCGAAATTTATTGAAAAATTTAATGAAAATATGAATAATCTCGGCTTACGGAACAGGGTTAAGGGTATTGTTGGTTCCATGGACAATTTGCCGTTTCGTAGTAAACAATTTGATGTTATATGGTCTGAAGGGGCGATTGCCAATATAGGCTTTCAAAATGGCTTGGATTATTGGAAAGGATTTCTTAAAAACGATGGATATATCGCATTAACATATGAGTCATGGTTTACGGATGAACGGCCTGCCGAAATAGAAAAGTTTTGGGTTGATGCGGTTCCAGCGATTAGTACGGTTGAAACCAACATTTCCATAATGAAAAAATCTGGTTATAGTTTTGTCGCTGCGTTTGCGTTGCCTGAAACATGTTGGATAGATACCTATTTCAGTCCTCAAAAAGCAATGCAAAAAGAATTTCTGAAAGATAACGCTGGGAACAAGGCGGCAGAGGCTTTAGTTGAGAATATGGAATATGAAGCAGAGCTGTATGAAAAATACAAACAATATTATGGATATGTTTTTTACATTGGGAAAAAATTATAGAGTTGAATACCAAAAACATTGGCAAAATGGATTAGCCAAGTGTTAGTTTGATGCTTTCGGCGCCTTTATTGTGTCTATCGAAGGGAGAATGGTTATGCAAAAAGAAAAGATCTTTCTTGAGAATGAAATGGAAACACTTTTAGTTCCACTTTTCAGCAAGGCACACGAAATGAGCAATAGGTTTCCCATCATTATTGATAAAAAGGCAGAAGAGATCCTTGGTAGGATTGAGTATAATTTCGCCGACTTGAAAATACCAAGGCAAACCTTAATTACTTTGGCCATGAGGGCAAAACAACTTGATTATTATGCTAATGAGTACATAAAAAACCACGATAACCCAATTGTTATTCATCTTGGCTGTGGGTTTGACAGCAGGTATTTCAGGATCGATTCGAAAAACGCTATATGGTATGATATAGATTTTCCAGATGTAATTGAGTTGCGTAAGCATTTTTATAACGAAAACAATAATTACCACATGATAGGTTCTTCTGTCACAGATAAAAGCTGGGTAGAGAAAATTTCAAAGAAAGGCCCGGCTTGCGTTATTGCCGAAGGGCTGTTCATGTATCTAGATGAAAAAGAAATAAAAGAACTCTTCGGGCTAATAAAAGTCAATTTTAATGATAGTGATATCTTTTTTGACGCATATGGAAAATTAACCGCAAAAGGAGCGAATAGTCATCCTTCTATAAAAAAAACTGGCGCAAGAATCAAGTGGGGTATAGACAATCCATTGGAAATTGAGAAATGGAACGATAATAATAAAATGATCTGCGAATGGTACTTTACCGATTCAGATGATATTGCGAATCTAAGGAGACGGGATAGGGTCTTGTTCAGGATAATGGGGATGTTTAAAGCAGCTAAACAAGCACATAGAATTCTTGGATATCATATTTAGACTCACCTAGTCTTTGCTTCAATAATTTGCAACAAAGGAAGATCGGAAATGAATTTTAACACTTTTTCAATGAATGCGAAAGTTGGTTATAACCAGGTAGATAGCTCTGGTCGCCTGAAAGTACTATCTGCCATACAGCTTCTTGAGGAAGCGGCTATAGAAAACTGTTACGCGATCAATAGAAACGTCTTTACGCTTCTTCAAGAAGGGTATGGGTGGGTATTGCGAGGCGGTTCAATCCAGTTTCTCCGATATCCGAGCTATGCCGATTCCATAACGATAGCGACATGGATATCGAAATGGACAATATTCCAGGGCTTTAGGGAATTCATCGTACTAAACGCAAGAAAAGAAAAGTGCGTTAAGGCTACGACAGTATGGGCGTATATCGATGTTACTAACAGGCGGCCAGTACCAATACCAGAAGTATTCAAGGAAAAATGGGAATATAGCCAACAGAAGGCTATTGAAGCATCATTACTAAAGAGACCGTTGGAAATATCGGGCGAATCGGTATCGGAAACATTCAATATCAGAAGGACTGACATAGATAGCAATAAGCATGTGCATAATGTGAGGTATTTGGAATGGGTGCTGGAGGCCGTGCCGCTTGAGTACTACTCTGGGAATGAATTGGAATCGGTGGAGGGGGCATTTTTGCAGGAGGCAAGATTTGAGGATCAAATCGAAGTGAGAGTCAAGAAGGTTAATGAAGGAGAACTTATGCATAATGTGATACGGAAGAGCGATGCCGAGGTGCTGGCGACCGGGCGCTCAAGATGGAAGAAGAAATAGTCGCATAACTCGTCTTCGAAAATTAATGAGTTAGTATGAAGAAGGAAAGGCAGGGAATGCGAATGAACAGAGAATATATAGTGCCCGCAAAAAACGGCATAAAAATACGGGCGGTGAAAGGTGCGACTATAACAATAGTCGATATTGAAGGGAAGCAGGTTGTTGATTTTTTTGCAGCTGGCGTCAAAAACAAAAACGAGATTTTATCCACCGGCGTTACCATCGATTGTAATGAATCTTTAGCGATAAAAAGGGATCAATGTCTGTATACCAACCATTACAATAAAATGTTTCAGATCATTGAAGATACCGTCGGAACTCACGATTTAATACATCCATGTTGCAGAAAGGAAATGTATGAGTATTTTTATAAAAACGGGAAAGATCACCCGAGTTGCTATGAAAACATTACCGACAAGGCAAACGAAGAAGGAATTCCATTGCTTCTGGAAGTGCATCCATTTAACATTTTTATGAATACAAAGTTCAAGGCAGACGGATCGTTCGAGGTATTGGCCCCATTATCAAAGGCAAATGATTATATAGTGCTGAAAGCTTTAATGGACGTGAATGTATTTATCGCTTCTTGTAGCGTAAGTGAAAGTAGTTGCAATGGCGGCAGGTGTAAACCAATTAAGGTGATAATCGGAACATCATAATATAAGAGTGCATGGGAAATTTAATATGAAAACAGCGCCTGCCTATACTTGGCGGGGAGCGGAACTGGTAGGCCGACGCGCTTCGCGCGCGAGGGGAAGCTAGACATCGGATGGTGGGAATATTCAACTGGTACGGAATACCCCGGGACTTTGAGCATAGGATCAAGGCTATTAAGAAAGCCGGATTTGAATCAACGTCTATGTGGATTGATGATGATGGGCAATGGGAAATCGATCCCGAAACTATTCCGCATATAATCAGGGATAATGGTCTCGTTCTTGAGTATGCTCACGCGCCTTACTCTAGAATAAATACATTATGGGATCGCTATAAGACACACGATATGGAGAGAGAGCTTGAGAAACATATCGATTATTGTTTCAGGCACTTAATTCCTATACTGGTCATACATTTGACCAAGGGCTTCAGGGTAAAAGAGGCGAACAAGCATGGGCTGGAAGCCCTTCGGAGAATCGTAAAGTATGCTAACGATAAGAATGTATCCATAGCGGCGGAAAATACAAAACAGAATAAAGTGCTTGAGACTGTCTTTGACACAATAAAAGATAAGACACTCGGACTTTGTTTTGATACGTCCCATGACAACCTCTATGGGGATCCCAAGTTCAAGATAATGGAAAAATATCACAATAGGATCTTATGTTTTCATATATCGGATAATGACGGGAAATCGGATGATCATTGGCCGCCCTACCAAGGGAAAGTCGACTGGGAAGATTTTGTGCTAAAGTTTCCCAAAGCATACAACGGAATATTGAACCTCGAGGTGTTGCCAAAAGATAAGGGAATAGAGGAAGAATCATTCTTGCATGAGTCGTATAGGGTAATAAAGGATATTGAAAATAGAATAGGGCGAGCAAGGGTTTCCGCGGCCGTTGATTAAGCAGGAGAACCGAGTAGCATAATGGAGACATAATGAAAGCTAAGCTTAAAACCTTAGGCCGTGCGCTGAAATATGTCTGGACAAAAACGCCCATAGAAATGTTTATTGTGACCGCAGTCTCATTAATCGAGGGCCTTTTGCCTGTTTCCGCCCTCGTTGTGCTGAAAAAGTTTGTGGATGTATTTACCGCAAATGAGACGTATGCAGAAACTGGCCTGTCCTCCGCAAGTCTGGCAGTTGTCTGGATACTCATTATGATTGTTCAATATACAATTCCATCTATTACTACCTATCTGCTCGAAGTGACGAGAGAACGATGTTCGAAAGAGCTGAGCATGTCGATCGTGGGGAAATGTATCAGTATTCAAGGAATAGCGCACTTTGAGGATAAGCAATTTCTGGATATAAACGATTGGCTTAGTTTTACCGATCGATCGGTCGGGCCGTTCCTCTATCAGATAAACGATGGCGTAAAGTACTGCACAGGGTTTATATCCATTTTCGCCTTGTTCGCCAGCTTTGAGTACTGGATATCGATAGTGCTGACAGTATCGATTGTGCCAAGTATGATAATAGCGCAGAAAAGGTCATTGGAAAAATCGCATCAGGAAGAAGCTCTCGAAGCTTTATCACGTAAAGCCCGGTACTATAGAAATACTCTATTGTCTCCTGCGGCGGTGAAAGAGTTTAAGCTATTTTCTTTCAATAAATTGTTTAAACACAAATTGTTGGAATTGTTTTCAGATATGGAAATATCAAATGTTCGGTTCCAAAGGAAAATACGCAACGGAGATATACTGGGAACAAGTATCAGAATTATCGCTATTGGTTCCATATTTATCTTCATGCTGGGTAAAACAAGGGACGGGACAGTAACAATTGGTTCTTTCGCGATGTACTTACAATCGCTTTTTCAATTTTCCAACAATCTTCTTATGATCGCGTTGGTCTGGGCATATTTTGAAGGCTCTTATAACTATTTTTCAAAGTTTTTTAATTTTTTAGCCATGGAAGACACGATTGACATATCGCGTTCAAGGCTGATGCTTGTGGAATGTGTCGAGGCAATACGTTTCGAAAATGTTTCTTTCACTTACCCATCGGGAAAACAGGCATTGAGAAATATCTCTTTTTCGCTTAAAGCGGGCGAGAGAGTGGCGTTAGTGGGAGAAAATGGCGCAGGAAAATCCACGATCATAAAATTGCTATTGCGGCTCTACGATCCTTCCGAGGGTTCCATTTATCTTAACGACAATGCTATACTTGAATACGATATCGCCTCATACCGGTGTAAGTTTTCCGGCATTTTCCAGGACTTTATGAAGTATGACTTGACGGTACGGGAAAACATATTTTCAGATGGCTCGGGAAATGATGATATTATGAACGAGTTTCCCGGAGTATTCCCTGAAAGCGAATTGGAAAAACTGCCTGATGGAATGAGTTCGCTCCTGGGAACGACGCTGGGCGGCGTGGAGCTATCGGGAGGTCAGTGGCAAAGGCTCGCGATTTTGCGTGGTCTGGCAAAACCCCATGAGGTGCTTCTTGTTGACGAGCCAACCGCATCTATAGATCCCATTGAGGAATCACGTATCTTCGAACTGGTTTTTTCCCGTAATGAGGGCATCACGCTCTGCGTGACCCATAGGCTGGGAAGCGTCAAAGAGGCATCAAGAATCATCGTACTTAAGGATGGCGAAGTGGTGGGCGACGGGAGCCATAATGAGCTGATCGTTACTAATGACTATTACAATAGGCTTTATATGTCCCAAGCAAGTATGTATGAATCAAAACCTTAATCAGGGAAGCACAAAATAATTGTGTATGGCTTTATATCGGGGTAGTCAATGAGAATGCGCAAAGGTGTGGACGAAATGGCCGGAAAGAATTGTGTGGCGATCGCAGGGATACTCTTAATACTGTTGTTGGGTGGTTGCAAGAATGGAAATAAGGAAGAATTGGGGATAAAAGTTGTTTATGAAGCCGAATATATTTGTTTAGACCAGAGCCGAATAGAGGCGCGTTACTTTAGCTTGACAGATGACAGTCTTAATTTTGTCAAGATCAAGATGCCGGATGGGGAAGAACATACCTTGCCCCAGGTAATAGCGGCTTCTGGAGCGAGGTACAGCGACGAGCATAGTATCCAATTTTGGATAAAAGGAAATGCGATGACATTGTATGCCATGGGCGAAGAAGACGAATGGAAAAAGATAAAAGAAGGAATGGCAAAAGAATAAGCGAGGATAAAACGCGTCCCTGGCATCCCGTTTCTCTCGTAATAGAATGCGATACCCAAGAAGAGATTGATTATTATTGGGGAAAGCTGTCATATGTTCCCGAAGCCGAACAATGCGGGTGGCTTCAAGATAAATATGGGTTATCCTGGCAGGTCGTCCCCGCGGATTTGAGCAGGATGCTGATAAACGGAACACCCGAGCAGCGGAAAAGCGTGACGGAAAAGTATATGGACATGAAGAAATTCAATATAAAAGAAATAAAAGATGCTTTTGATAAAAAGAGAATTTAGCGCAATGGCGGAATCGATGGAGAATAGGAAATGGAACGGAAAGCAATGGACAGAAAGAAACGCATGTATTCAATTACTTTAGAAACTGTTTATCCTTTGTATGTACAAAAGGCGGAAAAAAAAGGCAGGACTCGGGAGGAGGTAGATAGAATTATCTTCTGGCTTACAGGGTACGATAAGGAATCATTGCAAAGGCATATGGATGTCCATAGCGACCTTGAAACATTTTTCACCGAAGCTCCGAATGTGAATCCTAGTGCGGCTAAGATCACCGGCGTCATTTGCGGATACCGGGTAGAGGAAATAGAGGACGAGGTGGAACGAAATATACGTTATCTCGACAAGTTGATCGATGAGCTGGCCAAAGGGAAGACAATGGAGAAAATCCTGCGGAGTTGATCATTATCCAAAAAGGATATACTAAGAAACAATGATATCGTACAAAGGCAAGAGCGGAGCCGAAAGGGAGATCGAATGGCAAAGATCCATTCTGCCCGAGGGAATCCGGGAACTCGTGGTATCGGATCAGAAAAATCGAAACGAAAAGCTTTGGTCCTTGTTTTTTTAGGGTGGTAACGCGCATGCAGGTATATGAAAGAACGACGCCAGGCTTCTCTCTGTGCGGCTTAAACTGCGTATTGTGCCCGAGATACAACACCGACGGAATTTCGCGCTGCCCAGGGTGCGGAGGGCCGGACTTCTACCTAAAACACCCGTCCTGCGCCATAATAAACTGTAGTAAAAAGAACGGGGCTATTGAGTACTGTTTCGCCTGCGACAAATACCCCTGCGATAGATTTTCGCGAATGGGAGGCAGGGATTCGTTTATATCCTATCGCAATGTCTTGGCCGATAACGATAAAGCCAGGGCGAACCTGAAACCTTACGTATCGGATCTTGGGAAGAAAAAGGAGTATTTGGACTATTTCTTAAAGGAATACAACGACGGAAGGTCTAAAGGTTTTTTTTGTCTGGCGATTAACCTCTTGCCGATCGAGGATATTGGGCAAATCATTGCAATCGTGAAAGAAAAAGAAAAACATCGGAAGCCTGAATCGGGAATCGTCAAGGGCTTGTTTTGCGAGAAGGCGAAAAATAGAGGTATCGAGCTTGTACTGAGAAGATAAAGATCATTAAAAAGGCAGATTCGACGGGAAAAGGGGAGTAGGCAAAAAGTACTGTTTTTCCGCTAAGAATATTCGCATGGGCGCCCGGGCGTTATGAATGGGTCGGATAAAGGGAGAAGTCGGATAAAGGGGGAATACGAAGATGAAAGAGCAGATCGAGCATGGTAAGGTAAATCTTCCGCGACCGAGGAAGCTGAAATATTGGGCTTTTATCGTTTTTTTGGCCCTGTTGAGTTCTTGCCAGGGGGAACGTAGAACGATAAGCGTTTCCGGGGAAGGAAGGGTGACCTTCGTTCCCGATACGGTGTCTTTTACAATTACCGTGAGGAACTTGAGCCCGACACTAAAGGAGGCGACGACGCTCACGAAAAATTCGACTTTGCGGGTGGTGGAGGTATGCAAGAAATACGGGATAGACGAGAAGGATATCGTGACGGGCTATGTAAATTCCGGAAAGGAATATGCCAACCAATATGGCAATGGCGAGCCTAAATTTTTAGGTTACGCTTCGACCCAGAGCACGGCGGTCTCCTACGGGGATTTGCCCCGGTTCGAAGAGTTTTCCAAAGAGCTGCTGGACTTGGAAATCACTACGTTGCACGGTATGGCGTTCAGCCATTCGCGGTATTCGGAGTATGCATCCCAGGCCGATATGCTGGCCCTGGACGACGCGAAGCAGGCCGCCCTGAAGATTGCCGAGCGGATGAAGATAGGGCTTGGGGCGGTGCTGTCGGTTGCATCGATGGGGGATTCTTCGGGAGCCGTCTATGGGCGAGGTTTTGAGACCCAGCTTATGGCCAAGGATACGGGGGGAGGAATAGCGCTTTCCCCGGGGCTTCTTGCGGCGACGAAGCGGGTCGATGTGGTGTTTGGGATAAAATGATGCGAATGCCGGAGAATATTAAAATAGAAAAATTGAGCGATGCGACCGTCGAAGGGGCCAAGGGGCTGATACGAAAATACCTGGACTGGATACAAATAGATCTGTGTTTTCAGCATATCGAGGAGGAGTTGGAGCACTTCCCTGACAAGTACAGGGAACCCGAGGGGGCCTTTTTAGTCGCCAGGGACGGGGAGGCGGTGGTTGGCTGCGTGGGCTTGAAAAAGATCGGCGAAGGGATATGCGAGATGAAGCGGCTCTTCGTAAAGGACGAATACAAGGGGCAGGGCATCGGTAAGGGTTTGGCGGACGCGATTGTCCGGGAAGCGAAGAATAAAGGGTACTCGCGCATGAGGTTGGATAGTCTGAAGCGGATGGGTACGGCGGTAGCGCTCTATAAGAAGCTCGGTTTCAAAGAGATCGGGCAATATGTCGAGAACCCGATCGACGACGCGGTTTTTCTGGAAAAGGAATTATAGGACACTGATAAATGGGGGAAGGGGGCTTTATGAAGGCTTTGCTTGTGGTGGATATTCAAAATGGCTTGGTCGAACGGACATTGTTCGAGAAAGAACGGTTTCTAGCCACCGTCGAAGCGGCGATTCGAGAAGTGCGGAGCCGGGGTCATCTTATAGTGGGAATACAGCATACGAGTAGCCAGCTTATCGAAAATACGATTCCCTGGATGTTGTATGATGGTCTCGATATCAGGAAAACCGATCCCTGCCTGAAAAAAAATCACGGCAACGCGTTTCAGGAAACGAACCTGAAAGAAGTATTATTGCGGCATGGGATAAATGAAATAATGGTATGCGGTTTGGTAAGCCACGGTTGCGTGAGGGCTACCTGCCTGGGAGGCAGGGAAGAAGGCTTTTCGACATCGTTATTGAAAGATGGGCACAGTTGCTGGAATTCGGATGCCGCCGAGAAGATGGACCGAATGGAAAGAGCGCTGGAGGCGAAGGGAATACCGGTAAGAACCGTGGACGAGGTGTTTTAGGGGAGTGCCTATGCTGGTTCTTGAAAAATTTCGCAATAGATTCGAAGCCGATTCCTTCGCACTGCCCCTGGGCAAGGAGAATATTCCTATTGTCTCTATGGATTCGCACAAGGACAAGGGAAGCGGCGTGCGCATAGAGAGGGAAAAGAAGACTGTCGGTTTTATGGTACGAAAGTATTGCGCGCTGTATCACGGACCGGAGCTATGCAAAGAGTGCGAGAGCCTTTTGCGGTATACGGCGGAACGCTTGGATAGCTGCCCTTTTGGAGACAAGAAGCCATTTTGCAGCGCCTGTTCGGTGCATTGCTACGAGGCGGAAAAGTGTGAGCGGATACGGGAAGTGATGCGGAAGATTGGTCCGAGGATGCTGTATCTGATGCCGCTGGAGTATTTGCGGCATTTTTGGGGTTCGATCAAGAACAGGGGTGAGGAATGATTATTTTACGAAAAGAAACAAAAGCGGATTATCGCCTTGTCGAAAAAATTACCCGGGAAGCTTTTTGGAACCTCTATGTGCCGGGATGTACCGAGCATTACCTTGCCCATGTAATGAGAGAGCACAAGGATTTTATTCCCGAGTTGAGCTATGTGGCGCTGAAGGATGACCGGATGGTGGGGAGCATCATGTATACGGCTTCGAAGCTTATCGATGATGAAGGGGGATTTGTCGACACGATCACCTTCGGGCCGGTGAGCGTACTGCCTGAGTTTCAGAGGCTGGGCATAGGATCGATGTTGATCTGGAAGACTATCGATGAGGCGAGGGTCCGGAGGGATAAGGCGGTGATCATCTACGGGCATCCTAAAAACTACTGCAAGTTCGGGTTTAAGAGTTCCAGGGACTACAATATTGCTTCGATGGATGGGCGGTTCCCCTATTCCCTTCTCGCCCTGGAGCTGGAAAAGGGCGTTTTGGGAAGCGCCGCTTGGCGATATCAGGAAAGCGAAGTGTACAATGTGGATGCCGATAAGGCGGAGGAGTTCGATAAAACCTTCGAATACAAGGAAAAGCGATACCAGTATAGCCAAGAGGAGTTCAAAATGTCGCGCAGGGCTTTTATCGAATAACCGTCGGTCCTGGGGAGTGGAAGATATGGGACTACTATAATATCCTTAAAATTACTTAATATTTCTTAAAGATACTTGACATTGCTACTTTATGCTCTTATTATGTTTATTATTCTGGGCATAAGGGAGTAATAAGGTATGAGCGCGCCGTTTTATTCAATCGAAGATCTGGCGGGGATTCTTAAACTGCACCCGAAAACGATCTTGCGTTTTATCCATGAAGGAAAGATCAGGGCACAAAAAATAGGCCGCTCATGGCGCATAAGCCGGGAGGCGCTCAAGGAGTATTCGCATGCCGAATTGGCGGTCCCGGCCCGGGCTGTCGAACCGGTGGATTTCGGAACCATTGGGTCGCGCATGAGGGTGTCGTCGGTAATTGAGATCGACGAGCAAAACTCCGAGGAAGCTTCCCGGCTTTCCAATACCCTGATGGCCGCCTTGAATTGCAAGGACCCGTCCTGGGGAAACTCCCGCTTCGATTGGTTTTACTATCCCGAGACGAGGAAAGCGAAATATGTTCTGTATGGGACTCCGGCCTTCATCGGCGAGATCATGCTTATGTTCTCCAGACTGGCGGGCGGCCAGGGAGAAACGTCATGAACCGGGCTGTCTACAAATCCGAAGAGGGGCGAATGCTGATCGAGGCGGCATATAGGGCGCATTTGGACTCGCCCCTGGGCGCGAATCTCCTGAAAAGAAGTATCGAAACAGGTATGGGGAGCACCTTCGTCGTGGAAGAGAGCGGGGTGGCTAAGCCTCCTCTGGTACTTCTCCATGGTTCGGTTTCCAACTCGGCTTCCTGGCTTGGGGTGATCCCTTTATTCGCTGAGCGATTCAGCGTGTATTGCCTGGATATTCCTGGGGAGCCGGGCTTGAGCAGCCCCGAGCGGCTCTCCTTGAGATCGGAGTCGCCGGCGCTCTGGTTGCGGGGCGCCCTGGATGCCCTGGGGCTGGATAGAGTCGCCTTTCTGGGGATGAGCCTGGGCGGCTGGTACGCGCTGAATTTCGCGGTGAGATACCCCGAGCGGGTGGGCGCCCTGTCGCTGATAAGCGCGGGCGGGATTGGGTCCGAGAAACCCGGGTTCATCTTTAAGGCAATGATCTTCCTGCTGCTGGGAAAGCGAGGGCAGCGTATGCTCAATAAGGCGATCTACCACAAGGTCGAAATGCCGAAGGAAATTCTCGAGTACCAGGCGCTGGTGTCCAGGCATTTCAGGCCGGTGAACGAGGGCCTGCCGAGGTTTTCGGACGAGGAGCTCAAGGCGCTGACGATGCCGTTGCAGTATTTCGGCGGGGACAGGGACGCGCTTTTGGACACGAAAACCTCGGTGGGGCGGCTTGCGGCCCTGCTGCCCCGGGCGGAAGCGCGTTTGCTCGAGGATACGGGGCACGCGATCATCGACAAGTTCGGCGCCGTGAACGATTTTTTGCTCAGGACATGGGGGATCGATGAAAAGCAAGCATGAGGAGTACACGTCGATAAATGCCCGTTTCGTGGATTCCTGGGTGGAGGCGGGCTGGAAATGGGGCAGGCCGATAGACCATGAAACTTTTCTGAGGGCGATGGACGGCGACTGGTCCGTGGTCCTGACGCCGACCTTCTACGCCACGAGGGCGGTGAAGGAGTGATTATCTAGGCCGAGGGAGCGTGGGGAGTGTCCTTTCAGACCGACGGGGCGTGGCCATGGTCGGGGCCGGGGGCGGCGCTTCCGGGGGCTTTGGGAAGGCCGGCGGACATCAGTTTCTTTTTTCCCAGCACCGTCAAGGCTGTGAGGAGCATGGCGGACCCGGTGCCCAGGAGGAGGGTCTCTATGCTGATTTTATCCGCCAGGGGTCCGAAGAGCAGCATGCCCAGGGGCATCAGGGACGAGGAGATCATTGTCATTACGCTGAAAACCCTGCCCATATAGGATTCTTCGACATGGCTCTGGATCATGACCATGGACGGGGTGTTGTAATAGGGCATGGAAACGCCGAAAACGCCCATTATGAAAAGATAGAGCCAGAATCGGCCCGTCAGGCCCAGGGCGATCGTGCAGAGGGCCATGAGGATGTTCGAGGCCACCATGGTTCGCATCCTGTTCCTGAACCCTCCCCAGGCCGCGATCAACAAGCCGCCGGCCATCATCCCCACCGAAAAGACCATCTCAATGGCGGTGAGCCGCCAGACTTCCTCGCCGAAACGCCGGGCCGTCTGAAGGGGCGTGAGCAGGGCGGCGGGGGTGACGAGTATGAGGAAGGTGCCGACGTAGATGAAAAACCCGACGAGAAAACGGTGCTCCTTGATGTAGCGGAAACCGTCGATCATGTCCTTGAAATAGGGAACAGCCCGGCCTTCGGGCGTTTTGGCCCGGAGGGCTTTTTCGTGGGGAGCGATACGCAAGAAGCCGCCGAGAAGCGCGATGGCCAGGGCGGCGGTTGCCGCGTCGATGAAGAAGATGGCTTCGATTTTCATGAAGGAGAAAAGAAGACCCGAAAGGAGGGGCGCTGCGAAGCTGAGGGCTGACTGGATGCTGCCGTTTATCCCGTGGACCTTCGTCAGGGATTCCTGGGGCACCATCTGGGGGAGAATCGCGCCGACGGCGGGCTGCTGGATCGCCGAGCCAAATGCGCGCACGGCGGCGACGATGAGCATGAGGGGGAAGGAGCGGTTGCCCGAGAGGAAAACGACTGCCATGAGAAGGGTGACGGCGGCGATGAGGGCGTCGGCGAGGATGATGAGTTTCTTGCGATCATAGCGATCGGCCCAGACGCCGGCGAAGGGGGAGAGGAAGAAGGTCGGCAAAAACCCACAGATGATATAGAGGGTCATCATGAGGCCGGATTTGGTCTCGAGGGTGATGTGCCAGAGAAGGGCGTATTGCACCAGTGCCGACCCGAGGAGGGAGAGGGCTTGGCTGGAAAGGAATATCGCGGTGTTTTTCTTCCAGGCCTCGCGGGAGCTCGGGCCGGCGGGCGGGGGCGTTTGATCGGGCTCAGACATGGGCTCGAAGATACTATGCCCGCCGGCGATTCGGCAATCGCTCGCCTAATTTTCCCCGGCGGTGCTATATTCAATAATGATGAAAAGACCTAGACTAGGGGCCCTTGGAATGCAGCATGAAGAGCATGGAGCCGAAATGGCAAGGAATGGGTGGGCAAGCGGCGGCCGGGGCGAGGCCGTGACCGGGGTTTCCCTGGTGGGTATGAAATCCCTGGAAGCGATCGAAGGATATATCGACGAAATAGGCCCGAACGCCCGATTCGAGCTTTCGTACCAGATGAGCGCGGAGCTTCTGGCCCAGGCGGCCCCACTGATCCGTGGCAGGGTGGTATCGGCCCACGCCTGCTGCCCCTCTACGGAGTTTTTTCCCAATCTGGCCAGCGCCGATCCTTCGGTTGTGGCGCAAAGCCTGACGGATATGGAGACCACTCTTGAGACAGCCCTGGGCTTTGGGGCGGGGATCGTGGTGCTCCACGCGGGCTATGTCACCGACCTGGCCATGCCCTCATCCTATGCGGCCCGAAAGCCCATACTTTCCCGGCCGGAATTTCTTAATGATGTTCGGCATGCGGATGGGGCTATCTGCGGGCCGGAGTACCGCGCGAGTCCTGGGTACATTCCCTATGCCGAAAGGGCCAAGGAGCGACTGGTCGCTCTGGCGCGGCGCTATGCCCGCGCCGGGGTAAGGCTGGCGGTGGAGAACCTCAATCCGAGGGTGGGATATTTGTTCCACAGCCCCGAGGAGATGCTGGAACTGGCGGCTTTGGACCCTGATCTATGGCTCTGCCTGGATGTCGGGCATCTCTATATCACTTCCTTTGCCTTCGGTTTCGATTATTTAGAGGGTTTGAAGACGATTATCGGAAGCGGCAAGGTCGCCAGCTGTCATCTCCATGCGAACTCCTCGGAGCCCGGACGTTATAGGGACGACCATTCCAGTTTGAAAGAGCAGGGGTTTCCCCTGGAAGAGGTCTTGAAGATCGTCGCCGCTTCGCGGGCGAACCTGATTGTGGAGGCGGTGGAGGATCTGGCGGGCAATACCCGAATCGTACAAAAAGCCGCGGCCGGCCGGGAAATCCTATGACCTACGCCGAATTGACGACCGGCCTGCCCGAGGCTCTGAAGCAGGAATTGAACCTGGGGATGTTCAAGGCCTATGACATACGAACCAAGAGTTCACGGCTGACTTCCGAGCTTATACGGAGGCTGATGGCGGCCATCGGGCGCTATTCGCTGGAGGTGCTGGGGACCAGGCGGATTATGTTGGGCAGGGATGGAAGGATAGCCGCCCCGCCCCTTATGGAAGCCGCCCTGGAGCTGTTGCCCGACCTGGGCATCGATGTTCTGGTGAACCCTCTCCCCATTTCCACCTGTCAATTTTATTTCAGCCATATGAAAAACCCGGACTGCGCCGCGGTGATGCTCACCGCCAGCCACAATCCCGGGGAGTATATTGGCCTGAAACTGATGGCCCCGGGCATGAAAACCCTTGCCATGGATTCGGGGCCCAGGGGGGGCATTACCGGGATTCTCGCCTATTATCTGGAAGGGCTGCCTGTCCCGGGGCGCCCGGCACATAGGGGCAAAGTCGAGGTGCGGCATTACCTGGAACCCTTTGTCGAATACTCTCTGAGGCTGGCCGGGGTCGGCAGGGGGGGGCTGGACGGGGTGCCGATCCTGGGCGATTTCTTGGGCGGTACCGCGGGCGTCGAGGTTGCGGAAGCCTTCGGCTACGCGGGGGCGGACCTGGCGATGCGCAATCTGGTGCCCGACGGCCGTTTCCCGGCGGGGGATCCCAACCCGGGGGTGGCGAAGAGCATTGGGCCCACCAAGGAACTGATCGCCCGGGGCGGGTATCTTTGCGGGCTTTGTTTCGACGGGGACGGGGATAGGATGGATATCCTGGATGCCAAGGGAGAGCAGCTTTCGCCGAGCTTCAATCTTTCGGTGCTATTGCCGGATATTTTGGAAATTTTCAAAAAGGCCTATGAACGGGGCGTCTTTGGCAGGGCCGCACCCTGGAGGCCGCGCATCTATGCGGATGTAAAAACCAACCCTCCGGCGCTCCAGGCTCAAGTACGGCAGGGGTTGGATGTTGCTATTATCCGTAACGGTCATTCTTTTATCAAAGAGGCGCTCAGAGGGGGATTCGCGCAGCAATACCTGGCCGCGTCGGAGGAATCGGCCCATTATTACATGAACTTTCCCCTGGATTTGGAGGATTTCGGGGCCGGCTTCGCCGCGACGGAGAATACCCTCTTTTTCAGCCTGCTCAGCGCGAGGATCTGGGCCGAGGACCCCGGGCGCTACGAAAGGGCGATAGCGGCCCAGTCCGGACTGGTGCGGCAGCGGGAATGGCCTTGCCACTTCAAGGATGAGGTTTCGCTGGAAAGGAGCCTTGCGGAGGTGGAAAACGAATTCGCCCGTCGGGGGCTTTTGATTATGAAGACGATGGAGGACGGCCGGAGTTTGGACGCTACTCTCATGCGGAGCGGCTTGCCGGAGGTTCTGGATAGTAACAGCGATTTGTCGGCTCCTTGGTATCAGGTGGCTCAGCGCAATACCAGATCCGAGGAGGGGATCGCCCGCTGGGAGGTCGTGGCGAACTCCGAAAAGGATTGCCGGGAGGTGGTGGCCTTGATCAGGGGTATTACCGACGGCTATGTGGCACGGGGATTGGCCGAGTATTTGTAGTTCTTTTTGTTAGGGATAGAAGGGCGGGGCGCTTCCTGGGCGGGAAGCGCCCTTTTTTTAGCTTCGGCCGCGCCGATTAGGTCGGCGCCGGCCCGGTCGTTCCGAAAGGCGTAAGCGCCGGGCCGGCGCAGGTCAAGGTAGGCGGAATCACCCCGGCCGGGCTAGCGGCTTTTGAGGATTAGGCTTGCCGCGGGCTTGTCCAGCATGAGGTAGCAGTCGGGGTGCCGGCGCAGGATGGAGCAGGGCGCCGACGGCGATATGGGGGCGTTGAGGGCCATTTCCACCGCCGCGGCTTTTCGCTGGTCGGGTACCGAGCAGACGATCAGGGCGGACTTGAGAATATGCCGAATGCTCATGGATACCGCCTGGGCGGGCACCTCGTCGAGACCCTTGAACCAACCTTCGCCGACCTGCTGAAGTCTGCATTTCTCGTCCAGATCGACGACGATATAGGGCGCTTCGGTTTCGAAATCGGCGGGGGGATCGTTAAAGGCTATGTGTCCGTTCTCCCCGATTCCGATAAAGGCGACGTCGATCGGCTGTTTCCGAATCCGCTGGGAGAGTCGGGCAAGTTCTGCCTTGAGGTCGGGGGCGTCGGCGGCCACGTAGACGAATTCCTTGAGGGCGGGGACTTTTTCGGCGAAGCGCTCGCGCAGGTATTTTCGAAAACTTGCTTTGTGGGTTTCGCTCATTCCGACATATTCGTCCAGATGGAAACAGGTGACCTTGCTCCAGTCGATGCCTGGCTGTTTGACCAGGCTGGCCAGGGTGGAGAACTGACTGGCTCCGGTGGCGAGGATGATGTTGGCGGCGCCCCGGGCGGCGATAGCCCTGCGGATAGCGTCGGCTCCGAGTTCGGCGGACCTGGCTCCCATTATTTCCACAGTTTCATGGATGCAGATATTCATAGCGGATCGTACCTCCGGGTAGTTTTATTCCGATTATCCCGGCATTCGGCGTAAATGTAAATGCGCCCCAGGCTCTTTCCCCGGCGCATTCTTTGTTGCGCCCTTAGGCTACCCGTGCTACACTTTTTTCTTATCGCATCGGTAAAGACGGGGTTCGAGGGTGTCCTTAATCGATCCACAAGGAGGGACGTTTTGAAGAAGTTCATTATCGCGTTACTGATCTGCGCCATGATCGTCGGTGTCGCTTTCGCGCAAGCCTCTAAGCAGACAAGGGCTCTGATCATATGGAGCGCCGCGGCCGAAGACGAGGCGCAGGCTCTGGTGGCCAAGTTCAACGAAAAGTATCCGGACATTAAGGTCAGCGTTATCAGGGCGGGCTCGGGCGAGCTTTTGACCAGGCTGAACGCCGAACAGCCCAAGCCTCAGGGGGATATTCTTCTTGGAATCGCAAAGGAATCCTTCGACGGTGCCTATGATCTCTTCAGGGCGTATAAGTCGGTGAATCACAACTACCTGGGCGCGGATGTGAAAGATGTCGCCGCGATCCCGAAATACTACGGGTTCTCCATGCCGCTGCAAGCCTTCATGGTCAATACCAAGTTGCTCAAGGAAGCGGATTACCCGCGCAAGTGGACCGATCTGGTCAACCCGAAGTACAAGGGCGAGATTATCCTGGCCAACCCGGCGCTCTCCGGTTCGGCCTACGCCCAGCTGTATATGACTTATAAACTTTATGGCGAGGAATTCACCAAGAAACTGGCCAAGGCGGCTACCTTTACCGCCAGTTCCACGGTGGGGCCCGAATCGGTGGCCAGGGGCGAGTACGCCATCACCGCCACGGGCGAGGGTAATATCGCCAAGTATATCGGCGAGGGAGCCCCGGTCACCTATGTCTATCCCGAGGACGGAACCGGCGCCCGTTTCGACGCGAGCGGAATCATAGCCAAGGGACCCAATCCCAGGTCGGCGGAACTGTGGATGGATTTCATCACCTCGAAAGAGGCCTACACGATTATTCTGAATACGAGAAACCGCCGCGTCGTGGTTTCCGATCTGCCCGGACCGAAGCACTTGCCGGCTTTGGGAAAGATTAAGCTGATTCCCTATGATGCGATTGAAGCCGCCGAGATACGAGAGGACCTGAGCAGCAAATTCTCCGATTGGATGATGTGATTGTCGCGATTTTGGGCGGACCGGGAGGGCATCGGAAAATTGAGAGGCCGCCCGATGGCCGTCCACGCTTCATCCGCGCCCCGCGGAACCCCGGTCCGCGGGGCGTTTATTCAATTAATCCGGGCTTTTTCAAGAGCTGACGACTTTTGAAAATAGCGCAAACCTTTCCCGAGAGGATAATCATGAGTCTCGACCTGAACTACCGCGAAGTGAGCAAAATATTCGGCGCCGGAGGAAAAAGTCCCGTCGAAGCCCTGAAAAAAGTATCGTTTACGATCAATCCCGGTGAGCTTTTCTGTTTGCTCGGCCCTTCGGGCTGCGGCAAGACAACGCTTCTGCGCAGCACCGCCGGCTTGGAGAGCATAACCAGCGGGCAGATCTTCTATGGTGGAAGGGATATGACCAGCATACCTCCTTTCAGGCGCAATATCGGCATGGTCTTTCAGAGCTTCGCCCTCTATCCGCACATGAATATTTTCGAAAACGTGGCTTACGGGCTGAGGGTGAGAAAAACGCCGGAGACCGAGGTTAGACGAAAAGTGACCGAGGTTATGGAACTGGTGGGGCTTACCGAGGAGCTGAAGCGCAACCCGAGCCCCGCGGGGCTTTCGGGAGGACAGCAGCAGCGGGTGGCCATAGCCCGGGCGCTGGTATACGATCCTGACCTTCTTTTGCTGGACGAGCCCTTGGCCAATCTGGACGCGAAACTGCGACGCTACATGAGGGCGGAGATACGGCGAATCCAGAAAGCGACGAACATCACGACGATATTCGTTACCCACGATCAGGAAGAAGCGATGGCGGTGGGGGACAGGCTGGCGGTCATGCGCCGGGGGGTGGTGGAGCAGATCGGAAGCTCGGATGAGTTGTACAACAAACCGAACAGCGCCTTCGTGGCCAACTTTATCGGCAAGATGAATTTCTTCAAAGCCGAGCTGACAGCCCGGGACGGGGAATCGGCCGTGGCGAGAATTATCGGGCCGGATTTCGAGCTCGAGGCGGGAAGGGGGAGGAATCATCTTCCCGAAGGGACCGCGGCCGGGAGCCGAATCCTGGTGGGGGCCAGGCCGGAACAGCTTTCGGTGGGTTTGCGCCGGGTTGAGGGGGCGATCGCCGGCAAGGTGAATATCATTCAGCACCTGGGTCAGTTTGTCCGTTACGAAGTGAGCGTGGACAGCGCGATTTCAGCCCAGCCTTTCGAAGTGGATATGCCCGGTCTGGTCGCGAGGATCTCCGAGGGAGACGATGTGTACGTGACCATAAAGAAGGGCTTGGCTTCGCTTTATCTGCCCGAGGAAGGACAAGGCGAATGAAAGAACGAAATCTGGATAGCTCGATCTTTCGAGGGCAGCAAGGGGGCTTCAAAAAATTCCTCCAAAAGGATCTGACACCGTATCTGGTGTTTCTGATCCCCATGGCTTTCCTCTGCGTTTTCCTTTTCTGGCCTCTGGTGACGACCTTGCTTCGCGCCTTCATGAAGTCGGGCAATAAGTTCAATCTGGGAGCTCTTGGAATCTCGGGCTTCGAAAAGTTTTTCACCTCGGCGCTGTACCAGAGGAGTTTGAAAAATTCCTTTATCGTGGGTATTTCCGTAACGGTCTGTTCGCTGCTCATCGGTGTGCCCATGGGATATTTCGTGGCCAGGGTCAAGATTCCCGGGAAATCGTTGTTGCTCTCCCTGGGGATTCTTCCGGTCATCATGCCCTCGTTCATAGGGGCGTTCAGCTGGATTATCCTTTTGGGCAGGCAGGGGGTGCTGCGGTATTTTATCAATACTGTCCTGGCTCCCCTGGGGATGGAGTTGCCGCCGATCTACGGCATGTTCGGCATGATTTTCTGCATGAGCCTGACCTATTATCCCTTCGTGTTTCTTTTGAGCCACGGGGCTTTTTCCTCGGCCAACGCTCTGTTGGAGGATGCGGGCATGCTCATGGGGGCGAGCCGCTGGAGGGTGTTGCGGACGATCACTTTTCCGCTGGTGATTCCCAGCATTGGGGCGGCGGCGCTCTTGGTATTTATTCGTTCGATCGGCAATTTCGGCATTCCCGCCATCATCGGGGGGGATCAGTACGTCCTGCCGACCTTGATCTATTTCAGGGTAAACGGCTTTTGGGACTTGAACGGAGCTTCCTCCATAGCGGTGGTGAATGTGCTCATAACCGGAGCCGTGCTCTGGTTCCAGAAATATGTGGTGAGCCGCAGGGAGTACGAGACGATTTCGGCCTCCCATGTGGAGATTCAGCAGCATAGTCATCCGCTTATACGGGTGATCGCCTTTTTGTACTGCCTGGTGGTGTTGCTGGTATCCCTGGCGCCGCAGATCGTGATTATCGTGATGTCCTTTTTCGAAAAATGGCAGGGCTTGCTGCCCGAGGGGCTTACCCTGGCGAATTACAGCAAGATTCCCAAGAATTCTCCCAAGGAGCTGCTCAACTCCCTGTACCTTTCCACTATCGCGACCCTGCTCACGGCGGTTCTGGGAAGCATCATCGCCTATATCACCGAACGTCGAAAGCCTAAGGGGGCGGGCATTCTGGATATGGCGGTCATGGCTCCCTTCATTCTGCCGGGCACGGTGGTTTCGGTGGCGCTGTTGTCGGCGTTTTCGGGCAAAAGCGCCATTCCCCTGGGAGGAACCTACACGATCATTATCATCGCGTATATGGTGCGAAGAACCCCCTACGTGTACCGATCGGTGGCGGCGAGCCTGACCCAGCTCAACCCCTCGCTGGAGGAGGCTTCTACGATAGCGGGGGCTCATTGGATCTATACCTTCCGGCGAGTGAGCGTGCCGCTCATCCTGCCCGGGATAATTTCGGGCTCGATTCTCACCTTTTCCACCCTGTTGCAGGAGTTGAGCACGACGATTCTTCTGTATGGAGCCAGGACGAGGACGGTGCCGATCCAGATCTACGGGGCGGTGGCGGACGGAAAGATGGGGGAGGCGAGCGCGCTTTCGGTGATTTTGCTCATCGTGGTGTTCGCGATCGTTTACGCGACGAACAAGAGCAAGGGCAGGGATTTATCGGCGGGACTGAAGATGTAGATAGTTCCCCGAACCTTGTCGTGGAAGAGGCCGCCCGGGCTGCTCGGGCGGCCTCTTCGTTTTTATCTGTTTGAGCGCATATCCAGGCAGATAATCCCGTCGCTGCGGCCATGCGCTCCATTGCGGTTCCTTGGGCCGGGCGGGCCACGAATACCGGTTCCCGGGACCAGGGCCCTAGATGCCGGAGAAGCTGAGCCAGCGTGCGATTAATGACAGGGTCGAAAAATAGCCGAGGAGCTCCAAGCCGGCAAGGACCAGGGGTGCCAGTGCCGCGAGCACAAGGTGCCGCTTTTTCCCGGGAGAGATCTTGTCGGCGGCATTTTGTAATACGGGCAGGACGATAAGGACAGCGATGAGCAGCCAGAAGCCGGCGCCGAGAAGGGCCGCCTTTCCCGGCGAGGAAAGGGTGAAATCCTCAAGCATATAGCCTAGCCGGGCCGCCCAGGCGCTGAGGGAACCCAGGCTGCCCAGCGCCATGGCGAGGCCGAAGAGGATGAGCACTATGCCGGAGATTGTCCTTACGGCCTTTCCTTTTTTCGTCAAAAAAGCCAGGAGAGGTTTCAGCTTTTCGAAAAAAAGGCCGGAAGCCAAGAATGGAAGGGCGAAACCGAGGGAATAGGAGAGCAGAAGAAAGGCCGCGTTGCCGATAGAGCCTTCCCTGCTGGCCATCAGGAGGATGGAGGCGAGGATCGGACCTATGCAGGGCGACCAGCCTGCCGCGAAGGCCAAGCCCAGTAGAAAGGAACCGGTCAAACCCTTGGTCTTGGTGCCCGAGAGTTTGGCGATGATACGGGAATCGGCGTTCAGGAATCCCAGGAAATCGAGGAGCATGTTTGCGCCAAGGATGATCACGACGATGCCGCCGATGACGCCTATGTACTGGGATGCCTTGTTGCCGCCCACGAACATGGCGGAACCGGAGAAAACCACGCCCAAAATCGTAAAGGCGAGGGTAAAGCCGGCGGAGAAAGCCAGGCTCCGGGCGAAAAGCTTGGCTTTGCCCTCCCCCTTGGACAGGGCCGATACGCTGGAGCCGGAGATGAAGGAGAGGTAGGCGGGGATGAGGGGGAGGACGCAGGGGGAGAGGAAGGATAAGAGCCCCGCGAGCGCCGCGGAAAACAGGCCAGGGGAATTCATCGTCGCACCAGTTCGTCCAGTAGGGCTATGAATTCCGGATTGGCGTAATTGTAGCTTCCCACCATGCCGGCGATAAACCGACCTTCCTTATCGAGGATGTAGGTGGTCGGTATGCCTTGGGAGGCATAGTTTCTGGCCAGGGTGTTGCGTGGATCCAGATACACCGGGAAGCTGATTTTCTGATCGTCCACAAAGCCTTGCACCGTCTGGCTGTCTTCGCCCAGGCTTACGGCGAAGACTTCAAAGTTTTTCCCCTTCATGGCTTTGGAGAGGGCGTCGATGCTGGGGATTTCTTCCTTACAGGGAGGACACCAGGTAGCCCAAAAGTTGAGCAGCACAACCTTGCCTTTGAGGGAGTTACGGCTTTTCTGGGCTCCCGCGAGGTCGGCGACCTTGAAGTCGGGCTGGGTGAAGGCGGAATCGAAGACATAGAAGCCGAGCTTGGCCAGGCGCGGGGCATACCAGGCCTTGGAAGCGGCGAATATGGGCGCGCTGAGGCTTAGGAATACCAGAATTATCAAAGGGTACACAAAGGGTTTTCGCTTCAGCATGGACAACCTCGTCAATAAAGATATGGAAAATCTAATATAACAAAGGGCGCGGGGCAAGTCCGCCGTTGTCATTGCCGGGAAAAAAAGAGTATCTTAAATCGAAAGCTAACAAATATCGGAGTGACTATGAACCCAGTACTGCCCAGCTACCTCGGCGAAGAGCCGGAGGAAGAGAAAAAGACCCCTGCCCGCCCCGAGGATGCGCTTTCGGAGCGGTTTCTCAAAACTCGCACCATCTTGCTGACCGGGGAGGTGGACAAGGATTTGTCCGAAAAGGTGATCCGGCACCTGCTGCTTCTCGAGAGCGTATCTTCCGATCCGATAACGATTCTCGTCGATTCGCCCGGGGGGGATGTCTACGCGGGTTTTTCCATCTTCGATATGATCCGCTTTGTGAAGGCTCCGGTGCGTATCGTGGGGATGGGGCTCATCGCCAGCGCCGCGGCTTTGATTCTTTTGGCGGTACCCAGGGAGCGCCGCTACGGTCTGCCCAATTCTTCATACTTGATTCATCAGCCGCTTTCGGGAATACAGGGCGTGGCCTCGGATATTGAAATTCATGCCCGGGAGCTTGAAAAAACCAAGCTCAGGCTGAACGAGATCATAGCCGAAGCGACGGGGCAGAGTCTGGAACGGGTGTCCAAGGACACGGATCGAGATTACTGGATGAACGCCCAAGAGGCCCTGGCTTATGGGCTCATCGAAAAAATAATCGCCAACAGGGACGAATTGCCCGCATAAGTCGTAAGGGGAATAGGTTTTTTCTGAATCGGGCCTGGGGTTTGTCCGCGTTAGTCTTCTCGAGGGCTTTTTTGTTCGGGGAAGCCCCGGGGGGCGGACATGCGTGGGCGGATTCCGCTGGTCTTCGCTTTTATATATCTCTGTGGTTTTCGCTGCAGCCTTCCATGGCAAGAGGAATCGCCAGGCTTTTTGTCGATCGCTTCTTACAATGTCCAGAACCTCTTCGACGACAAGGACGATGGGTTGGAGTACCCTGAGTTCAGCCTCGGCGGGGGGAAATGGAACGCTGAACTCTACCGAAAAAGGCTGAAGAATGTGGGCGAAGCTCTGGCTTGTCTGGGCGAGGATCGGGGGTTCCCCGATATTCTCTGTCTGGTGGAGGTGGAGGGGCTTTCCGTCCTGGAAGATCTGTCCTCAGGCCCATTGAAGAAGGCCGATTACCGGTGGGCAGCCTGCGGCGGCCCGGATACCTCGCCCGTCCGCTGCGCGCTTCTGTCCAGGTACCTAATCCTGCGGGCGAGGAGCCATGGCCTTATGGACGCAGGCGGTTTCGGCCCTGGCAGGGATGTTTTGGAGGTGGAGCTGGCGCTGGGCGGGGAGGGCGCTCCCAGGCGCTTGATTGTTTTTGTTTGTCATTGGAAGTCCAGGCGGGAGGGGGAGGCGGCTACCGAGCCGGCGCGCCGGGCCGCCGCAGGCTTGCTGAACGCAAGAATGGCGGAGTTGGCGGCCGGGAGTCCCGAAGCTTTGATGATGGTCTGCGGCGATTTCAACGAATCGCCGGACGAGTTCGAGCGTTCGGGCCGGCGCTATCCTACCGCCCTGATGCCCGATCCGAAAGAAGCGGTGGATGGCCGTTACGAAAATTTGGCCGAAGATTGGTACGAAGAAGCGTTGACGATAACGAATTCCGCTTCCGCGGCAAGGCTCGAAAGCGGGAGGGTGGTTCTCTTCTCGCCCTGGGCGGGGCAGGCGGGATACAGTTATGTGTACAAGGGCGCCGGAGAGAGGCTGGACGGCTTTTTGCTGGGGCCCGGCTTCGCGGACGGGAAGGGGCTTGAGTACGATTCGTTTTGTATAGGGAACGATCCGACGTTGCTGAGTAGCTCGGGCTCTCCTCTGGCCTGGACGGGAGCTTCGGGGTACTCGGATCATCTGCCTGTCGCCTGCAGGCTCGTGTTCGCGGATTAACTTCGCTCTATACAGATAGTCCGGTTTTATGGGAAAATATCGCCGATGCAAAATATTCTTGCGCCCTTCTGGGAGCGCTTCGGTCTTAGCGCCTTCGCCGCGGGGAATTACGATAGGGCCGAAGGCTACTTCAGAAAGCTCGAACAGAAAGATCCCAACTCCATGAGCGTGCTGAGGAATCTGGGGCTTATTCTCATGGCCAAGGGGGACGCGGAGGGAGCCGAAGCTTATCTGTTGCGGGAAGAGAAGCTTTACGGCAAGTCCTTTCACAGGCACGCGGCGCTTGCCGATATAGCCTATGCCCGGGGCAGGCGCAGGGAAGCGGAAAAGCGATATCGCCTCGCTCTCGGAGAGGCCGAATCGGCCAGCGGGGGGAGCGCGGAAGCTTTGCGACCCTTGATCGACATGAGATTGGCTATTTGCGGGGATGAAAAAAGCTTCGCCTCGAGCAGAGAATCCATGAAGGTTTTCGCCGAGGCACAAAAGCTGAAGGCAGACGGCGAGGCCGAAAAGGCTGTGGAGACGTTCCTGCGCTCGGCGGCCCTCGATCCGAGCAACTGGCCTGCGCTGAATAACGCGGGAATCATCTATTTGGAGAACCTTGGCAAACCCGAAGAGGCCCTGAAGCTTTTCGAGCGAGCCTTCGAGGCATCCAGGAATATCCATGCCGCCAGGAATATCGAAGTGGCTAAAAGAAAACTTGGGAAGGCGGGGGTGCGCTGATGCGCGACGCCAGGGAGGATGCCAGGGCTATCTTCACGCGCGCCTTGGAAGAGGTGAATCCGGGCAGACTTCTGGAGCGCCGCATGTCCAGGGAGGGGAACCAGCTGAGGATCCGCCACGATCGCGGCCAGTTCAGCCTGGACCTGGAGTCGTTCCGTCATGTCCTCGTGCTGGGCATGGGCAAGGCTTCGGGGGAGCTGGCTGTATCATTGGAAACGATTCTGGGGGATCGCATCGATGATGGATTCGTGGTGACCAAGGCTATCGGCGGCAACTCCTGCAAGCGCGTGCGTTTGGCGGAGGCATCCCATCCCGTTCCCGATTTCCGGTCGGTGGAAGCGGGCATGGAAGCGATGGCCTTGGCTGAGAGGGCGAGGGGCTGGGAATCGGCGGGGGAGCCTACCCTGGTGCTCGTGCTGATTTCCGGAGGAGGTTCGGCTCTTCTCTGTCTGCCCGCCGAGGGCTTGAGCCTGGAGGACAAGGCGGGGACTACGAAGCTCCTCTTGGGAAGCGGGGCGAGAATAGGGGAGATGAACGCCGTCCGGAAACACCTTTCGGGCATAAAGGGCGGAAGGCTGGCCGAGGCTTTCTTCCCCTCCACCTTGATATCCCTGGTGCTCTCCGATGTGATGGGGGACGACCTGGACACGATCGCCTCGGGCCCAACGGTTCCCGATACCTCCACCTGGGAAGAGGCTGCGGGGATCCTCCGGCGTCGGGGGCTTTGGGAGGCTATCCCGGTTCGAGCGCGAAAGCTCATGGAAAAAGGGCTCGAAGGCGCCAAACCCGACACGCCCAAGCCCGGCTCTCCGGTTTTCGAGAAGGCTCGAAGCTTTATTCTGGGCAACAACCTTCTGGCGTTGAAAGGCGCAAGGGAAGAGGCGCTCGGACGGGGCTATGCCTGCCTCGTGCTCAGTTCGAGGCTGGAGGGGGAAGCCCGGGAGATAGCCAGGGTCTTTTCGGCAATGGCGGTGGATATGGAGCGCTACGGCATCCCGTTGGCCAGGCCGGCTTGCGTTCTCGCCGGGGGCGAGACGACGGTGAGGTTGCGCGGCGGGGGGAGGGGAGGAAGAAACCAGGAGATGGCCCTGGCCTTCCTTTGCGCTTTGGAGGATTCCAAGGCGTTGGGCCTGGACCTGATTTTCCTTTCGGCGGGAACCGATGGGGCCGATGGGCCCACGGATGCCGCGGGGGCTTTCGCCCACCCCTCCATGGTCGGTCGGGCCAGGGGGATGGGCTTAGAGCCCGGTAGTTTCTTGGCCGACAATGATTCTTATACTTTTTTCGAAACCCTGGGAGGTCTTTTGAAGACTGGACCCACGGGAACCAATGTTTGCGATGTGCAGATTCTTCTTCTGCCTTGATCTCGGCCAGCGGAGGAGGCAAGGGCATGCGCGGCATGACGAGGGGTAATGAAATGAAACGTGAACAGAGCCAGCTTAAGCTGGCGGTACTCATAGACGCCGACAACACCCAGGCAAAGATAGTCGAAGGTCTTTTGGCGGAAATCGCCAAGTACGGCGTGGCCAGCGTAAAACGTATTTATGGGGATTGGACCAATACCAATTTGCGATCCTGGAAGGATAAGCTGCTGGAGTTCGCAGTCCAGCCGGTGCAGCAGTTCTCCTATACGTCGGGGAAGAATTCCACGGATAGCGCCATGATTATCGACGCCATGGATCTTCTTTACACGGAAAACCTGGATGGGTTTTGCATTGTCTCCAGCGATTCGGACTTCACCAGGCTGGCCGCCAGGCTGAGGGAGGATGGGAAGATGGTACTCGGTTTCGGACAGAGGAAAACGCCGAAGCCCTTTGTTGCGGCCTGCGACAAGTTCCTTTACACGGAAATATTGCGGGAAGACGAGGAAGAGGAAAAGGAGAGCGCCTCCCGCAGCGACAAGGAGGGCGCCTCCCGCAGCCAGAGCGATATCAAGACCGATCGCCGCATGCGGGCGCTTTTACAGAGCGCCGTGGAGGACGCCGCCGACGAGTTCGGATGGGCCTACTTGGGCGCCGTCGGTACCTATATCGCCAATCGACAACCTGAGTTTGATCCCAGGAACTATGGGTTCCGTAAATTAGGCGATCTGATCAAGGCTTCGGGGCTCTTTGAAATCGACGAGAGGGCGAGCCCCACCGATTCGGGCAAGCAGGTGTACCTTCGCCTGAAGCCAAAGGCGCGCTGAGGCTGGAATCGTCCAGGTTCCGCCATGGTAGAGGCCAGGTCGGCGGGGCCGCCGCTGACGAGGACCCGCCGCTTAGGCCTGGACGCCACTTCGGTCTTCCTGTTCGAGACTGTTCAGTATCGAGGAGATTTTTACCGCCCTCGAAGCCTCTTTTCCTCTTACGCAGGCCGCCTCGCAGGGGCGGTGTCCGTCCGAAGCTTTAGCCGCATGTACGCAAAAGGAACAGGCCTTGGGGACGAAGCTCAACTGCGCCTTTGCCCCGACGGTGTTGTCATGCTCAATCCTGCGAAGTATGCCGGGGATGTCGAAGCCCGCGGGGCAGGCGGCGGTACAGGGCGGATTTTCGCACCAGCGGCAGCGGGAAGCCTCGATGGCTCTCTCGCCCAGGGGCGCATTGCCCCGGGTACCGGCGGGAATTATCTTCACCGCGGAGTCTGCCGGTGTTTTGGATGAGGTGTAGGCCTGTCGCTCGAGGCTTCGCAGTATGCGGTTAGCCGCTGAAATCCCAGACACGGTCACCGCCGGTGTTCCGGTCCCCATGACGGTGGACTCTCCTGCGAAGAATAAACCCTCGCGGGGCCCTTTTGAGTGTTGCCGGAACAAAAGATGCTGCCCCATTTTCTGCTTCGGCCCCGCCACCGATCCCCCATCCTTGCCCAGATACCGCCAGATAGTGCTGGGGCTGGCTTCGAAGCTCCCGTGGATCGCCGCGACAAAACCCGGGATGCGGCGCTCCACGAGGGCGAGCATCCGTTGCGCTTCTTCTTTCTTGGCCTGCCGATAGTCCTCGTTTCCGTACGCGGGGGACTCCGGCTCGGGCCAGCCGCGGAGGGACGGGCCGATGATAAGAAAAGTAGATTGATCCGCCGGAGCCAGGCTGGGGTCTTCCAGGGATGGCAGGTAAAGGGTGATATCCGCTTCGTCCAGGGCTTCTCGGTTGTCCACGAACATCTGAACCGGAAGGCAGTCCGGCGGCAGGACGGAGCGATCCACGCAACCATAGACGACGAAACTGGGCATGGTCATTTCGTAGTTAAGCACACGTTTTTTCCAGCGGAGCGGAAGAAGCTTGTCCGGATCCATGGTCTTGGCGAAACTTCGCAGAGAGCCGCAGAAAAGGATAATATCCGCCCTCAACTCCTCGCCCCTGTCGGTGAGAATGCCGGTTACTTTTTCCCTGTCACCGAGGATTTTTACCGCTTTGGTCCTGTAGAGGAATCGTCCGCCTTTTCCCTCCACCGCTTTTTCCAGCCGGGCTGCGAGGGCCATTGCGGAACCCGCGGGATAATAAGCCCCTCCCACATGGTTGTCGACGAACATCGTGGCGGCGAGAACGGCGGGTGTTTCTTTCACTGTGGTGTAACAGTAGGTGGAGGTGAGCTTGTCGAAGAAAGTCCGTACCTTGGAATCTGCGATAAAGGGCTTCATCATGGATTCGGCGCTGGTGAAAAGCAGCTTTATCATTTTGAGCTGGGTGAGGATATCGGCGCTGGTGTTTTTGCGCATCTCCTCCAGGGGCATGTCTCCCGGAGCCTCGAAGACTGTGACGGGAGCTATGGTTTTTTGGTAAAGCTCGCTTATGTGGGCGTAAAAGGCTTCGATCTCCCGTCCAGCCTGCGGAAAGAGTCTACGAAGCTGGTCGATATAAGCTTCCAAATCCGAATAAAAGGTCACGGGTTCTTCGCCGTAGAAAAGTCGGTACATCGAGCTATGCCTATACATCTCGATAGGCTGTTCCAACTCCGTCATCAGCCAATTGTGGGGATTGAAGCCTCTTTCGCCGAAGCCGAACATCATGGCCGCGCCGGAATCGAAGGTGACCTCCCCCCTGCGAAAGGCGGAAGCTGCTCCACCCGGGCGGTCCTGTTGCTCCACGACGGTGACCGCCAGTCCGCGTCGCGCCAGGAGAGCCGCGGCGCTGAGGCCGGAGAGTCCGGCGCCTATTACGAGCACCGAAGGGTTTTCCGGTATTGGGGGAGGCGGCAAGGGTACTGGTCCTCTACGGCAGAGCATGGTTCCTCCGAATACGTTTTAGCTATATGTCGGTTTTTGAATATATACCGGCGATCGATGGCACGCAAGACAAAAATTTTCGAAAGATGGGCGTGACTCTAGCGCCTCTTCTGCCTGGAAAGCGCTTTGGCGGCCAGCGATGGGACATGTCGCGATAGAAAGAGCGCCAGACGGGCTTTGCCATCCATGGCGACCCGGATGTCCAGTTTGCCCCTTGCCAGGTCTTTTACGATTTTCCGGGCGGCTGCGGTTGGATCCAGCCCGTTTCTCTGGAGGGGATCCAATACTCCGTGGCGGGAACCATCTCCTTTAAGGGCGTTGTGCGATATCATCGTTTTTACGAAACCTGGATATGCTATATGGATTGTTACTCCGCTTCCTTCTATTTCTGTCCTCACGGAAGAGAAGAAGCCGGCCAGCGCGTGTTTAGATGCCGAATACGCGCTCCGCAACGGAGCTCCCATAAGGCCGGCGAGGCTTGAAACGCAGAGTATCGATCCGCCGCGCTGCCGCAGCATGGATGGCAGTACCGCTCGTGTTATTTCCACCGAGGATATGAAATTTGTCCGCATTATTTTTGAAAAGGCTGTTTTCGAGGTATTAACGAAGAGAGAACGTTGGCTGATTCCGGCGTTGAGAACAACGAAATCGAGTCGACCGAAGACCGCCAAGGCTTGGTTCGCGGCTTCCCCGCACGCCGCGTCGTCCTCGAGATCGAAGGCAAGAACGCGGGCGTCGGTACCCGCGGACTGGGCGACATGGGCGAGGGCCACTTCGTCGCGACCAGAGAGGATGAGCTTGGCTCCCAAAGCCCCGAGTTCCAGGGCAAGGGCACGGCCCAGCCCTGAGGAAGCTCCTGTTATCCATGCGGATTTACCGATGAAAGAATTTTTAGTCATGCGCAAAGAGTAGACGGGACGGCAAAAGGGGTCAATGAGGACCGGAAAGACCCCGCTTCTGTTTTCCCGGCCGACTATGGTGGTATACTGATCATATGACAGTCAAAAAAAATTTGCAGAAGAGGTTGGCGACAGGGGACGGCGATTCAAGGGAAATTCGAAATCGAAGAGTGCCGTCGATATCGGGAAGTTTGCTGGCGATCATTGTTTTGTTCTTCTTAAGTAGTATCCAGATATACGGCGAAGGGCCCCGTGATGGGGAGCCCGATTTGTGGCTTATCTCGGGGACCTGGGAGGGAAGTCTTTCGGTGGGATCCGCTTCTTTGAGGGTGGTGTATACGATCGGCGTCAATGAAGAGGGAAAGCCGATGGCCACGATGGACAGTCCGGATCAGGGGGTAAGGGGGATCCCCGTGGCATCGGTGTTGTTTCAGGGGGATAGGCTTATCCTCGACGTGACCGCCGTTGGCGGCTCTTACGAGGGCAGGCTGGATGCCACAGCCTGCAGCATAGGAGGTTTCTGGAAGCAGGGCGGGGGGAGTTTTCCCTTGACAGTGTATTTAAAGGAAGGAAGCCGGATCGAGAAATCGGAAAGGACCTCGGAAGAGGCCGGATCCACAGTTCGGGGGGATAGGGCTGCGGTTCAGGAACCTGCCCCGGATGCGCAAGGAAACGAAGCGGTAGTCCAAGCCAAGGATTCCGCTTTGCCGGCGCGCCCCCAAACGCCGAAGCCTCCCTTCCCCTATCTCAGCGAGGAGCTTAGCCTCGCAGGGGGAGCTGGGACTAAGCTGGCGGGAACGCTGTTGCTGCCCGGAGGAAAGGGTCCGTTCCCCGCCGCCCTTCTGGTAACTGGATCGGGAGCCCAGGATAGGGATGAAACGATCTACGGGCACAAGCCTTTTTTGATAATCGCCGATTACCTGGCTCGGCGGGGTATCGCCACGCTCAGGCTGGACGACCGGGGGGTAGGAGGATCCCAGGGGGATTTCGCCGCATCGACGAGTCTGGACTTCGCCGCCGACGCCCAGGCGGCTTTGGAATACTTGAAGAACCATCCAGGTATCGATCCTGGGAGGCTGGGCATCATAGGCCACAGCGAGGGAGGACTTATCGCCCCTATGGTGGCTTCGAAGATGCCGGAACTGGCCTTCGCTGTGTTGTTGGCGGGTCCCGGGGTTTCAGGTGAGGAGTTGCTGTACCAGCAGCAGGCGGCCATAGCCGAGGCCTACGGGATAGGTCCGGAGGCGATCCGGGGCGCAAGACAGGTGAACCAGGCGCTCTACGAAGTCGCCAAGCGTCCGGATCGGCCGGAAAACCTCAGAAAGGAGCTGATCTCCACTTATCTATCATTCCTGCCTTCGAGTGCGGACGAGGCTTTGAAGGCTAAGGCGAGCCAGGAGGCGGCCCTCGTGGCGGAACAGCTTCTGTCGCCCTGGTTTAGGACATTTCTTGTTCTGGACCCCCGTCCTTACTTGCGCACCTTGTCCCTTCCCCTTCTGGCGATGAATGGAACCAAGGACCTTCAGGTACCTTCCGGCGAAAACCTCGACGCCATCCGGCGGGCGCTCGACGATGCGGGCAACACGCGCTTCAGTGTCGTGGAGCTACCGGGACTCAATCATTTATTCCAGGACGCCAGGACCGGCCTGCCCGACGAGTATCCTCGAATCGAAGAAAGTTTTTCGGAAAAAGCCTTGAAGCAGATGGGCGATTGGCTGGTCGAAGTTTTGGGATTATAGCTCCAGGGTGCGAGGCCGTATTTACCAGCCCAGAATCCGAAAGCGGTTGGTCTTGCCGATCGAGGCTAAGCCAGACATGGGGTCGGCCGGCGCTGTTGTCGATTTTTTGTACTCGATGGCGAACTGGTTCATGGAAAAGTGTTTGAAAACCCAAAAGTTCTCGCGCAGCTCCGGGTTCGAGTCCGCATAGAGTTTTTTTGTTTCCTCGGCCCAGACCGAAAAAAGTTTTCCCGGACTTAGCTCCCCATACCCCGATACCCAAAGGACGCAGTTCAGGGTGGAGTGCAGGTTGAAGGCGAGAGCAGCCATAAAGCGCTGGCTTTCATCCAAAAGAAGGGCCAGTTCCTTATCGAGCTCCGCCGATCGTGAGCGGGCGATTTTGCGCAGGCCGCGCAATTCCGCCGTTTTTGGGGTATGGAGTGGTGTTTTGTTTATAATGATACAGGCCTTGTAAAAATCCAAGTTCAATTCGGCGGCGAACCATCCTTTGGCGAGCTTGCCCGACTGTCCCACCAAATAACGTCGATTTGTGGATTTTTGCTCGTTTTTCCCGGGGTTGTCGGCCACGATAAGGAAAAGGGGTTGATCCCGGGGGCCGATGTCGTCCAGCGCCGTATTGTAGACGATGGGTGTTTCCACCTCGTAGTCTTGATAGCCCAGGCTTTCCCTGAGTTCGTCCTGGAGGTTTTTTAGCCAGGGACTGCGACGATTCAAGTTTTCCACATAGGCGGAGAAATCCTTCCTTAGTGCATCGAAGATTGCGAATTGTGCCTGGGTCATGAAGGGGCCTTCCTTGGCGATCATACTAGCAGAAGGCCGAAAGGAGTTACAGGGCAATTCCCAGATTCATTTCGAGTTTGTATACTGAACATCGATGAAACATCGATATCTCGCCGCCGCGTTTTTATTCTTCTGGCTTCTTTTCGCCGGGTGCCAGAGCGCCAATGATCGGAGACTCAAGGAAATGAAAGCTCTGCTTTCGGGTTCGGGACTGAGCGACACCGCCGCCGCCGCGGTTGTTTCCAAGATTGACGGCGCTAAGGGAAGGTTCCTGTTTTTGGTGGATGCGGTACTGATGGAGATGGAAGCCGACCCGTATTTGCTGAAGAGGGTCGACAAGGCCATGGCCTTGTCCGCCGATTACGAGCCTGAGGATTTGGTGGCGCTGGACGGCTCGGGCCTCTCCCTTTCCAGGACGGGACACAGGCTGAGAAGGCCCGCGTTCGAAGCGCTGAAGGTCATGAGCAAGGCTGCGGCGGCGGAGGGCCTGACACTTTTAGTTTCTTCGACCTATAGGAGTTACGGGTATCAGGAGAATCTGTATGCCCGCAATGTTGCCGAGCTGGGGGCGCTGGAGGCTTCCCGGGTGTCGGCGGCGCCGGGGACGAGCCAGCATCAGCTTGGAACTGTCATTGATTTCGGCTCCATCACCGACGACTTTGCCGAGACGAAGGCGGGGCGTTGGTTGGATAGGAACGCTGGCCGATTCGGTTTTTCACTTTCGTTCCCCAAGGGGATGGAGGAATTGACGGGCTATATGTGGGAAAGTTGGCACTACCGTTACATAGGCGAAACGGCGGCGAATCTGCAGCGCGAGTTCTTCGCGGATATTCAGCAGAACCTTATGCTATTTCTAGATCAGCTGTCGCGTTCGAAGGATCTTTCCGCAAAGCGATAGCGTAGATGAGGTCGGCGACGGCATCCTGATCGTGGCTTTTTTCCGAGACATGACGCGCGTTTGCTTTGATTTTTTCCAGGGCATTGGAGGGAGCGCAGCCCCAGCCCGCTTCCCGAATCATGGTCAGATCGTTCATGGCATCCCCGATCGCCATCACATGCTCCATGGAGATTCCCAATTTCTTGGTGAGCCTGCGCAGGGCCGAACCCTTGTCGGCGCCCAGGGGGAGGATTTCCATAAAATACGGCTTGGATGTGACGATCTCGGCCTTTCCCCTGAAACGCGGGCGAGCCTTTTTATAGAGCTCGGCGATGCGTTCCGGCTCGCCGGGCACGACGAATTTGACCTGGCCATTCTCGAAGAGCGAATCCCTAGGTCCGGCTTCGAACAGAGCTTGACCGGTGATTTTCTCGTCCATGAGCGCCCAGTCGTTTATCCTGCTGCAGAAAATTTTACCGTCCATGTAGACTTGCCACGGCAGGTTTTCGGAATCGATAAACGCCGAGGCTTCGTGGCAAAAGTCCCGGGATAGCGTAAGCCGTTCGACGGAGACGCCTGTGGCGGCTTCAAGTATTTCAGCGCCGTTGGAGCAGACCAGGTAATTGCCTTTTCTGCCGAGGTCGAGCAGGGGGATGTATTTTTTTACCCCGGCGTAATTTCTTCCTGTGGCGAGCACTATCTCTATGCCGGCGTTTTCGGCGGCGACGATGGCGCGGCGGTTGCCCTCGGAGATGTCCAGCCGGGAGTTGAGCAAGGTGTCGTCGAGGTCCAGGGCTATGAGGTCGATTTTCATGGGTATTGATATACTACGCGAGCGGCGGGAGTGAAAAGCCGGCGCGTCGCGGGGGACCCGCGACGCGCCGCAGTCAGGCGCGGCTGCGATATGTCGCGGCCGCTGCCGTGGGGGACGGCAGGCATGCCGGCACATGTTGGGCGGGCGGCAGCCCTGAGGGGAAGGCGGCCCGAGGCGGACGACAGCGTCCTGAGGCGATAGGCGGTGCGCCGGGGCCCCAGCCTTGCTATGAAGCTCCGGAGCGGCTATTCTGATGGACGCGAAGGATGGTGAGCATGGATTATATAGATTTCAGAAGCGATACGGTTACCTGGCCGACTCCGGAAATGCGCGAGGCGATGGCAAAGGCTCCGGTGGGCGACGACGTCTACGGCGACGATCCCACTATCAACGAACTGGAGGCGCTGGCCGCCTCCATGGTCGCGAAGGAAGCGGCGCTCTTCGTGCCTTCCGGTACCTTCGGTAATCAGCTGGCCCTGCTGAGCTGGTGCCCCCGGGGCAGCGAGGTGATCCTGGGCGAACAATGCCATATCATTCAGCATGAAGCGGGGGCCGCCTCGGTGATCGCGGCGGTGCAAACCCGCACGGTGGATGCCCCCGACGGAGTGCTCCCGGTGGCAAAAATAGAATCCCTTATCCGCGGCAGCGATATTCATTTTCCGCCCACATCGCTTATCTGTTTGGAAAACGCCCATTCCTCGGGCAGGGTCCCGAACCTGGCCTACATGAAGGAAGTTTCCGCCCTGGCGCGGAAGCACAGGATACCGATTCACCTTGACGGGGCGCGGATTTTCAACGCCGCCGCCCGTTTGGACCTGTCCGCGGCCGAGTTGGGGAGCCAGGTGGATTCGGTGATGTTCTGCCTGTCAAAGGGGCTTTGCGCGCCGGTGGGTTCGATCCTGGCCGGCCCGAGAAGTTTTATCGATCGTGCGAGGCGAAAACGCAAGGTGATGGGAGGGGGTATGCGCCAGGCGGGCATTCTGGCCGCCGCCGGGCTCATCGCCCTTAAGGATATGACGCGCCGTCTGCGCGAGGATCATGAAAATGCCCGTTATCTGGCTTCCGGGCTGGCCGCTCTGCCGGGGTTCTCCGTGGACGCTTCCTCGGTGGAGATCAACATGGTGTTCTTCCGCCTGCCGGACTGGGTGGACCCGGAAAAACTTTCCGAAAAACTCAAGGCCGAAGGCATACGGATCAGTCTTCCCGAGGGTGGGCTGTGTCGTTTCGTAACCCACTACTGGATACGGAAAGAACATATCGATACGCTGCTGTCGCTTTTAGAGGGTTTCTCGAAGGAAAGGGATGGCCGACGCTGACGAAAAGCGGATGGTCCGCAACGCGGGGATGCTCTCCGCCTTGACGATGATCTCCAGAATACTCGGCCTCGTGCGGGAGATGACCAAGGCGGCCTTCCTGGGGACTGGAGGGCTTTCGGACGCCTTCTCGGTCTCCTTTATGATTCCCAACTTCATGAGACGGCTTTTTGCCGAGAACTCCATTTCCGTCGCCTTCATTCCGACATTCAAGACCTACCTCCACGATGGCGAGGACGAGAAGACCCGGGAGTTCCTCTCCTCCAGCCTGACCGTCCTGCTTATTCTGGTGGGCGCCGTCGTCGCGGCGGGAATGGCGGCGAGTTCCTGGATAGTCCTTGCCTTCGGCTCCGATCCCGGAGAGACGGCGATTCTCACCAGGATCATGTTCCCCTACCTGGGATTGGTGTCCATCGCCGCGCTTTTTCAGGGGATGCTCAATTCCTACGGAATTTTCGCCCCCTCCGGGCTGGCGCCTATTTTATTCAATCTTTGCTTTATACTCGTGCCCATGCTCGTGTCCCGCTGGACGGTCAATCCCGCCAGGGCTATGGCGATCGGTGTGGTTGCGGGGGGCTTCGCCCAGGCGGCCTGCCAGCTGCCGGCGCTGCTCAGGGCTGGAATGCGTTTCGGCTTTATAAGTCCCCGCCGGGCTTTCGCCAATCCAGGCATGAAAAAAGTTTTTGTCCTGATCGCTCCGACAATTCTGGGGATGGCCGCGTATCAGATCAACGATCTGGTGTCCACGGCCTTCGCTTCGAGGGCCGGCGTTGGGGTCGCCTCCAGCCTGCAGTTTTCGATCAGGCTTCAGGAGCTTATTCTAGGTATCTTTGCCGTATCGGCGGGGACGGTACTTCTCCCCGAACTCGCTGACGCCGCAAAGGCGCTTGAATGGAAGCGGTATTCGGCCCGGCTGGGACAAACGCTCAAGACACTCAGCCTGGTCACGGTGCCCGTGGCGGTCTTTTCCATAATAACCTGCAAGGAGATTGTCGCCTTACTGTTCATGAGGGGAGGGTTTACCGCCGAGTCGGTGGAATTGACCGCTTCGGCATTCCTTTGGCACCAGACGGGGCTGGCTTTTATCGCCGCCAACAGGGTTATAGCCCCTGCTTTTTATGCCCGATCGGATTCCAAGACCCCCGCCTTCGCGGGAATAGGGAGTTTCGCGGTGAATATCGCGTTGGTGGCCATGCTTGCCTTTCCCTTCAAGGGGCCGGGCATAGCCTTCGCGCTTTCTTTTTCCAGCGCGGTTAACTGCGCCATATTGATTTTCGCGCTGCTGCGTAAAAAAACCGAGGGCATTTCCGAGGCCCTGTCGGGTTTCGGTCGATACTCGGGCAAGCTCTTGGCTTTTTCCTTGGCGGCGGGGGTCCCGGTGTTTTTCCTGCGCGAACCCTTGCTGGCCCTGTTCGATTTTTCACCCTCGCGCCTGGTCTCCCTGGGGCTGCCGTTTCTGGTAATGACACTTCTCTATGCCGTTCTCGGCCTCGGACTCTTGGTCGTGAGCAAGGATAAGACCGCCGCGGCCTTGGCCGGGCATTTTTCGCGTCGAGCCCCGGGGGAAAAAACTTAACCACGCCGGGCTTGACATCATTTTCGTCGGATGCTAAAGTCCCTCTGCTTTACGCCTCGCCCCTGTAGCTCAGTCGGCAGAGCATATCCATGGTAAGGATAAGGTCAACGGTTCGATTCCGTTCGGGGGCTCTTTTAAGTAGAAGCAATCCAGGCGCGGAAGACCGCTGGTCGCGCCGCGAAAGGACAGAATAATGGCCGCCAAGAAACAAACGGTAGAGATAATCGCCCTGCAGTGCACCGAGTGCAAGCGCCGGAACTACACCACCAAGAAGAATCGCAAGACCATGCAGGAAAAGCTCGAGATGATGAAGTACTGCAAGTGGGATCGCAAGCACACCCTCCACAAGGAGACTAAGGTTAAATAGGTCGCCCTCGGGTAGGCCTTTTAGGATATATGCGTCGAGCGGTCCGCAGGAGCGCTCGACCCGCCCTAGGCCAGTAGCTCTAATGGTAGAGCGCCGGTCTCCAAAACCGGATGTTGAGGGTTCGAGTCCTTCCTGGCCTGTCGCGAGCCTTTTTGAGGATCAAGGAGCCGTCATGAAGAAGATTATACAGTTCTTCAAGGAATCATACGCCGAGCTGGCCAAGGTAGTCTGGCCCAGCAAAGAAGATGTCATATCCTCAACCAAGGTGGTCATCTTCTCGACGGTGGCCGTGGCGCTGGTGCTCGGCCTGATCGATTTCTTCCTTGTGCTTGGCATCGAAGCCGTGTTCCGATAAGGCGGAGGCTTGATGGCAAAATCATGGTATATCCTTCATGTCTATTCGGGATATGAGAATAAAATAGAAAAGACTATCCGTACGATGATCGAGGCGGGGGATCTTTCCCGGGATATCGTCGCGGATGTAAAGGTGCCGACCGAGGAAGTCACCGACGTCAAGGACGGCAAGAAAAAAACCGTTACCAGAAAAATACTTCCGGGCTACATTCTTATTGAAATGGATTTGCCCGAGAATGGGTGGAAGGCCACCTGTTCCGGAATACGAAAGATCACCGGCGTCACTGGTTTCGTTGGTTCAAACCTGAGCAACAAACCCCAGCCCATTCCCAGCGAAGAAGTACGCCGAATCCTCCAGCGTTCGGGCGAGATCAAAGGCGAGCGCCAGGTGAGGATGAAGCAGAGCTATTCCCAGGGCGAACAGGTGAAGATAATCGAGGGACCCTTCGAGTCCTTCTCCGGCGTTATCGAGGAAGTCAACGCCGAAAAGAACAAGCTCAAGGTAATGGTGGGCATCTTCGGTCGATCCACTCCCGTGGAGGTCGAGATGACCCAGGTGGAAAAGATATAGGGCATGGATCGGACCCTCATGGCTGCGGTCCGAACATGGAGTTCTTTTTAAAAGCGGCTGGATGGAATCGTCCTTTCGGGGATGGTTTTACCTCAGCTTCTCAGATAAGGGGTTTTTACTCCACAGATGGGAGTGCGCGAATCGCCCGGCGATTCGCGTGACAATCGCCTTTTAAGGCGATTGCAGGCGGACGAAGGGTAAATCGTCGCGCACGCTATCCCGGCGGCTTGAGATCGTCGGGTATACCACGCAAGGAGAATGGCTATGGCCAAGAAGAAGATTACTGCAATAGTTAAGTTGCAGTGCCCCGCCGGCAAGGCTACACCGGCTCCGCCCGTTGGACCGGCCCTCGGTCCCCACGGTGTTTCGGCGCCCATGTTTTGCCAGCAGTTCAACGATCGCACCAAGGGAATGGAACCGGGGCTCGTAATCCCTGCGATCATTACCGTCTATCAGGATAAAAGTTTTACCTTTATCCTGAAGACTCCCCCTGCCAGCGTGCTCATCAAAAAGGCCTGCGGCATTGAAAAGGGTTCCGCTGTTCCTCAGAAGGACAAGGTTGCCAAGCTCAGCAATGACAAGCTTGAGGCGATCGCCAAGCAGAAGCTCCCCGACCTCAATGCCAACGACATCACCGCCGCTATGCGCGTTATCGCCGGAACAGCCCGGTCCATGGGTGTCGAGACGGAGATGAAAAAATGAAACACGGCAAAAAATACTTAGACGTCGTCAAGAAACTGGACAGGACTCAGGAATACGACCCCGCGGCGGCCTGCACCTTGGTGAAGGAAACCGCCCGGGCAAAGTTCGACGAAACTGTGGAAGTCCACGTGCGGCTTAACCTCAAGAAGAGTCAGTCTGTCCGCGACACGGTGGTGCTCCCCAATCAGTTCAGGGGAGAGAAAAAGGTCCTGGTGTTCTGCAAGCCCGAGCGGGTCAAGGAAGCCCTGGATAACGGAGCCGCCTACGCAGGCGATGCGGAGCTCATCGAAAAGATCAAGGGCGGCTGGGTGGATTTCGACGTCGCCGTCGCCACCCCCGATATGATGAAGGATGTCGGCAAGCTGGGTATGGTTCTGGGCCGCAGAGGCCTCATGCCCAATCCCAAAACCGGCACCGTGACCAACGATCTTGCCGCTGCCCTGAACGAACTTAGAAAGGGAAGGACGGAGTTTAGGTCGGACAAGACAAATATCGTCCACATCGCCATCGGAAAGGCTTCCATGGAAGCAGCAAAGATCGCCGAGAACCTGACCGTTCTTCTCGACGAGATCAACCGCAAGCGCCCCTCCGACGCGAAGGGCGATTTCGTGACCTCCGTGTATCTGGCCTGCACCATGGGGCCTAGCGTACGTGTCACGACCGTCAAGAACGAGAAGAGGTAAGATATGGCGATGAGAGCTCATAAGATACAGCCGAACAAGGCCGAAGCGATCGACCTTTTAAAGACAAAGATCGGCGAATCCAAGGATTATGTCTTCGCCGAATATCGCGGACTCACGGTGGAGCAGATTACCGACCTTCGCAGGAAGCTCAGGGAGAAGGGCGCGGAACTTCATGTCGTCAAGAACAACTTCGCCCGCATAGCCTTCGACGAGCTGGGCTTTACAAAGGATATCGAACCACTTTTCGCCGGCCCCACCGCCGTCACCTTCGTGAGTTCCGATTCCAACGAGGTGGCCAAGTTGCTTTTGGAATTCGCCAAGGAAGTGCCCGCGCTCAAGGTCAAGGGCGCCTTGGTGGACAAGGGCTTCATGGACGAGGCGCAGATCGACGCCTTTTCCAAGCTGCCCGGCCGGGGCCAGCTCATCGCAATGCTCATGTCGGCGATGAACGGACCTGCCCAGAACCTGGTGTACGTGCTCAACGCACTGCCCACCAAGCTGGTCAGGCTGCTCAAGGCTATCGAGGAGAAAAAAGCTTCGGAGGCGTAACCGACAATAACAACCTTGCGTTGTTATTGCTTGGTTTAGCGGAATTCTTGCAATGCGGGAATTCCGCAGGAAGCGTCTGCAGGAGCTGTTCAAGGCCCGCGCGGCCCAATTCGAGACAACGCGCGGGGGTCGGATTGGTTTGAGGACCGTCAGGCTTCGGATTGCTGCCGTTCCTGTCGGTCTTGCGGAATAGGTTTCCCGTATGGGCAGCCAGAGTAGTAAAAGAGGAGAAGATAATATGGCAGCGCTCAGCAAAGATCAGATCATCGACGCGATCGCTTCGATGACGGTTCTCGAGATCGCCGATCTCGTGAAGGCAATGGAAGAGAAGTTCGGCGTAACCGCCGCGGCCCCCGTGGCCGTCGCCGCCGGTCCCGCCGCAGCCGCGGCCGCTCCTGTCGAGGAGAAGACCGAGTTCACCGTCATTCTGAAAGCCGGCGTTCCCGCCGACAAAAAGATCGCCATCATCAAGGAAGTCAGGGCGATCACCGGCCTGGGGCTCAAGGAGGCCAAGGACCTGGTCGAGGCCGGCGACAAGCCCCTTAAGGAGAATGTCTCCAAGGAAGAGGCCGCCAAGGTCAAGAAGCAGATCGAAGATGCCGGTGGAGCTGTCGAGGTCAAATAAGGCATCGGGATATTCCCGCCGCCGGGGCCGTTTTCGAAAAGCCGAAAAGCTTTTGGGCGTGCCCTTGCCCCGCGGGAATATTCGTTGTTCTACCCGCCGCTTTCTCCCCCTGGCAGGAGCTTGAAAAAGACCTGCCGCGCGGGGAGAAAGTTCGGTTTTTCGGGGGCATTTGGCGCCGCTGGCCGCGCAGGCCGGCGGCGCGCGAGTGCAAGTGCCCCGGAATGACCGCACGCAGGGACTCGTAAGGGCGCGGACAGCCCGATATTCAGCGCCTTAGGGCGCGCGGTGATCACTAGGAGGGGAAAGGGATGTCATATACCGCACATAAGATCCAACGCCGTTATCTTGGAAAAGAGTTCCAGGAGGCGATGGAGCTTCCCGATCTCATTGATATACAGCTTTCATCCTTCGAGCGTTTTCTTCAACGGGATAAACTCCGCCAGGGGCTTGCCCCCGAGGAGACGGGACTACAGGAAGTCTTCAAGAATACCTTTCCCATAGAGAGCCAATCGGGCGACATGGTTATCGAGTTCGAACGCTACAGCCTCGATGAAGGCGCCATGAAATACAGCGAGCTGGAGTGCAAGCAAAAAGGGCTTACCTATTCCATTCCCCTCAAGGCTACGGTCAACCTGGTGTTCCAGAAGACCGGCGAGATCAGGCAGAAAGAGATTTACCTCGGAGACATCCCCCTGATGACCGATCGGGGCACCTTTATCATCAACGGCGCCGAGCGCGTCGTCGTCTCCCAGATCCATCGCTCCCCCGGCGTCGTCTTCAGCCACGAAAAGGGCGTGTTCTCTGCCCGGCTCATTCCGTATAGGGGCAGCTGGCTCGAATTCGAAATCGACCAGAAAAAAGAACTCATCTTCACCAAGATCGACCGTAAGAAAAAGTTTCTTGGCACCCTCTTTTTGAGAGCCATCGGCTTCAACAACAGGGAAGAGATCATCGAGGCTTTCTACAAGACCGTAACCGTCGAGCTGGGCGAAAACCCCGAGCAGAAGGAAAAGGTGATCGGCAAGGTTCTGGCCAGGGCGGTCTATATCGAGGTGGACGGGGAGAAAAAGAAACTCTTCCGCGCCGGCGAAAAGCTTCATCTGCATGAAATCGATGAGCTGGCCAACCTGGGCATCGATACGGTGGAAGTTGTCGATCTGGAGCACCCCGATTCGATGCACAACGAGATGATCCTCCACTGCTTCGAACGGGAGGACGTGAAGCTGGAGAAGGAGAGCGCCGAGCAGGACGAGCCTTCCAAGGCCGACGCTCTGGCGGCCATCTACTCCACCCTCCAACCCGGGGAGCCCATCACCGTCGAGGGTGCCGAGAAGGATCTCAATTCCATGTTCTTCTCCTCCCGCAAGTACGATCTGGGCAAGGTGGGCCGCTACAAGCTGAACAAGAAATTCAACTACGAGACTCCCTTTACCGAGTTCACCCTGACCCGCACCGACATTGTCGCGACCATGAAGCATTTGATGGACGTGTACTACGGCGAGGCCTATGTGGACGATATCGACCATCTGGGCAATCGTCGCGTGCGTTCGGTGGGCGAGCTTCTGGCCAATGTGATGAAGAGCGCCTTCGCCCGCATGGAGCGGATAGCCAAGGAACGCATGGCCCTCAAGGAAACCGAGACCGTCCGCCCCCAGGACCTTGTCTCCATCAAACCCATCGTGGCGGCGATCAAGGAGTTTTTCGGATCCTCCCAGCTCTCCCAGTTCATGGACCAGGTAAATCCCCTGGCCGAGTTGACCCACAAGCGCAGACTCAATGCCTTAGGTCCCGGCGGTCTTTCCAGGGACAGGGCGGGCTTCGAGGTTCGCGATGTCCACTACACCCATTACGGGCGGATGTGTCCCATCGAGACTCCCGAAGGGCCGAATATCGGCCTCATAGTTTCGCTGGCCACCTATACCACGGTCAACGATTACGGTTTTCTGGAAACTCCCTACCGCAAGGTGAAGGATGGGATTGTCTCGAGGGAAATCGAGTACCTCTCGGCCATCGACGAAGACCGCTACTACATAGCCCAGGCTTCGGCCCGCATCAACAAGGAAGGCAATTTTCTGGACGAGTCCATCTCCTGCAGGCACCAGGGCGACTACACCATGCGGCCGCCCGAGGAAATGCAGTACATGGACGTGTCGCCCAAGCAGATTATTTCCGTCTCTGCCTCGCTCATACCTTTCCTGGAACACGATGACGCCAACCGCGCCCTTATGGGTTCGAACATGCAGCGCCAGGCCGTGCCCCTGGTCTTCCCCGAACCGCCCAGAGTGGGTACCGGCATGGAGTGGAAGACCGCCTACGACTCCGGCGTTCTCATCAAGGCGCGCAGGGCCGGAACCGTGGAGTTCGTGGACGCCGAGCGCGTTGTCATCGCCCCCGGCACCAAGGATCCGACGGACAAGGACGTCTACATTCTTTCCAAGTACCAGCGGACCAATCAGGATACCTGCTACAACCAGCGCCCTATCGTCATGAAGGGCGAGAAGATCAAGAAGGGTCAGGTTATCGCCGACGGCCCGGCCACCAACAACGGCGAACTTTCCCTGGGACGGAACATCCTGGCGGGCTTTGTGCCCTGGAACGGCTATAACTACGAGGATGCCATCCTCATCTCCGAGCGTGTGGTCAAAGAGGACATGTTCACCTCCATCCACATCAAGGAATTTCAGACCGAGGTGCGGGAGACCAAGCTGGGGCCTGAGCGTATCACCAGGGACATTCCCAACACCAGCGAGAAGATACTGGACAACCTGGATGGCGAGGGTATCATCCGCATCGGCGCCAAGGTAAAGGCCGGCGACATTCTGGTGGGCAAAGTGACGCCCAAGAGCGATACCGACACCACCCCTGAGTTCAAGCTCCTCAACTCGATTTTCGGCGAAAAGGCCAAGGATGTCCGCGATTCGTCGTTGCGGGTGCCCCATGGCATCGAGGGAACCATCATCGATGTGCAGCGCCTCAAGCGGAGCGCGAACGACGACCTGTCGCCGGGCGTGGAAGAGGTGGTAAAGGTACTGATCGCCGCTAAACGCAAGCTTAAGGAAGGCGACAAGATGGCGGGCCGGCACGGCAACAAAGGCGTCGTAGCCCGGGTTCTCCCGGTGGAAGATATGCCGTATCTGGACGACGGCACGCCGTTGGATATCTGTCTCAACCCCTTAGGCGTACCATCCCGGATGAATATCGGCCAGATAATGGAGACCGAGCTGGGCTGGGCTGCCAGCACCCTGGGTGAGTGGTACTCCTGCCACGTTTTCCAGTCGCCTTCCCAGGAGCAGATCGAGGAAAAGCTGGAAAAAGCCGGGCTCCCCGGTTCATGCAAGGCAATCGTCCACGATGGGCGCACCGGCGAGGCTTTCAAGAATCCTGTTACCGTGGGCGTCGTGTACTTCATGAAGTTGCATCACCTGGTGGACGACAAGATGCATGCCCGAAGCACGGGTCCCTATTCTCTGGTCACCCAGCAGCCTCTGGGCGGCAAAGCCCAGTTCGGCGGTCAGCGTCTGGGCGAAATGGAAGTCTGGGCCCTGGAAGCCTATGGCGCGGCCAACACCCTCCAGGAGCTGCTGACGATCAAATCCGACGACATGACTGGCAGGGCCAAGGTCTACGAAGCCATCGTGAAGGGCGAGCCCCACACGGCGGCGGGCATACCAGAGGCCTTTAACGTTATGGTACAGGAACTGCGCGGACTCGCGCTGGACATACGGGTGTTCGACATCAAGGGCAAGCAGATAGCCTTGACGGAGCGGGATGAGGACATCATCAACAAGAACACCGGCGCCTTTTAGCCTTAAGGGGGCAGCATGAGAGATATCCAGGATTTTGACAGCATAGCGATCCGTCTGGCCAGTCCGGAGATGATCAAGGCCTGGTCCTACGGAGAGGTCAAGAAGCCTGAGACGATCAATTACCGCACTCTCCGGCCCGAGCGTGACGGCCTTTTTTGCGAAAGGATCTTCGGCACCACCAAGGAATGGGAGTGTTACTGCGGTAAATTCAAATCCATACGTTACAAGGGGGTGATCTGCGACCGCTGCGGCGTCGAGGTCACCCATTTCAGGGTGCGCAGGGAGCGCATGGGCCATATCGAGCTGGCCTGTCCCGTGTCCCACATATGGTTCTACCGCTCCGTGCCTAGCCGTATGGGGTTGTTGCTCGACCTGCCGGTGGCCGCCCTGAGGTCCATTCTCTACTACGAAAAATTCATCGTCATCGATCCGGGCGAGACCGAGCTCAAGAAGATGGAACTCCTCACCGAGGAAGAGTACAACGCCGCCCAGGATCGCTTCGGCGGCGCCTTCACCGCCGGCATGGGCGCCGAGGCCATACGCTCGCTTCTGGAGCAGATAAACCTGGACGAGCTGGCCGCCGAGCTGCGGGAGAAGATGATCGCCAAGGGTCCCAAGGCGGACAAGCGACTTTTAAAGCGCATAGAGATCGTGGAGTCCTTCCGCAACTCGAACAACAGACCCGAGTGGATGATCCTCTCGGTGATCCCTGTCATCCCCCCCGAGCTGAGACCTATGGTCCAGCTGGATGGCGGCAGATTCGCCACCAGCGACCTCAACGACCTCTATCGCCGGGTTATCAATCGCAACAACAGGCTCAAGCGCCTTCAGAACCTCAACGCTCCGGAGATTATTATCCGCAATGAAAAACGGATGCTCCAGGAGGCTGTGGACGCCCTCTTCGACAACACCAAGAAAAAGCGGGTAGTCAAAGGAGCTTCCAACAGGCCGCTCAAGTCGCTTTCCGACATGCTCAAGGGCAAGCAGGGACGTTTCCGCCAGAACCTCCTGGGCAAGCGCGTCGACTACTCCGGCCGTTCGGTCATTGTCGTCGGTCCGGAACTCAAGATGTGGCAGTGCGGGCTTCCCACCAAGATGGCCTTGGAGCTCTTCAAACCCTTCATCATGAAAAAACTGGTGGAGAAGGATGTTGTCTACAATATAAAAAAGGCCAAGATGCTCGTCGAGTCCGAGACTCCCGAGGTCTTCGCCGTCCTGGACGAGGTGGTCAAGGAGCATCCCGTCCTCCTCAACCGCGCGCCCACCCTGCACAGGCTGGGCATCCAGGCCTTCGAGCCGGTGCTGGTGGAAGGCAAGGCGATAAAACTACATCCTCTGGTCTGCAAGGCCTTCAACGCGGACTTCGACGGCGACCAGATGGCGGTCCACGTGCCGCTCACCAACGCCGCCCAGGCCGAGTGCTGGACCCTCATGCTCTCCAGCCGCAACCTTTTGGACCCCGCGAACGGCAAGACGATCGTCTATCCTTCCCAGGATATCGTTTTGGGCATCAACTTCCTTACCAGGCCCAAGAAGGGAGTCAAGGGCGAGGGGAAACGTTACTCCAGCGCCGATGAACTCCTCATGGCCTGCGAGTCCGGCGCCTGCGATTACCAGGCGGAGGTACGGGTCCCCGCCACCAAATCCTTAGTCTGGGAGAAGGTGGGTAGAGAGCTGGAGTTGCCGGCCAACCACACAATCCTGACCACCGCGGGACGCATTCTACTCAACGAGGCCTTCCCCGCCGAAGTGCCCTTTATCAACTACTCGCTCACCGACAAGGACATCCGTTCGCTCGTGGAGAATGTGTATAAGCTGAAGGGCCCCTATGTCACCGTCACCATGCTGGACGCCATCAAGAACATGGGTTTCAAGTACGCCACCTTCTTCGGCGCCACCATCGGCATGGACGACATCGTGATTCCCGCCGAAAAAGCCTCCATGATAGACTCCGCCAACAAGCAGGTCGAGTCGATCCAGAAACAATACCTGGCCGGCCACATAACCCAGGACGAGCGCTATAACAGGGTGGTCGAAGTCTGGTCCAAGACCAACGAGGAACTCACCTCGGTGATGATGAAGGCCCTGGAAAACGACAAGGGCGGCTTCAACAACATTTATATGATGGCCTACTCCGGCGCCCGGGGAAGCCGCAACCAGATCCGCCAGCTGGCGGGCATGCGCGGTCTTATGGCCAAGCCGTCGGGCGACATCATCGAACTGCCCATCAGGTCGAACTTCCGTGAAGGCTTGTCGGTGATCGAATTCTTCATCTCCACCAACGGCGCCCGCAAGGGTCTGGCCGACACCGCGCTCAAGACCGCCGACGCGGGCTATCTCACCAGAAGGCTGGTGGATATCGCCCAGGACATGGTGGTAAACGTGGACGACTGCGGCACCATCAACGGTTCGATCTACACCGCGATCAAGGACGGCGAGGAAATCATCGAGCCCCTGCGCGAGCGAATCATCGGCAGGTTCACCCTGGACCCCATCAGGCATCCGATCACCGGCGAGGTAATCGTCGAATCCAACCAGGAAATCACCGAGGAAATCGCCGCCCTCATCGAAGCCTCGGGTATCGAGGAAGTGACGATCCGCACCGTGCTCACCTGCGAAGCCCGCTATGGCGTTTGCCGCAAGTGCTACGGCCGCAACCTGGCCACCGGGCGCACCGTGGACATAGGCGAGGCGGTGGGTATCATCGCTGCCCAGTCCATCGGCCAGCCGGGTACCCAGTTGACCATGAGAACCTTCCACATCGGAGGAGCGGCGACCAAGGCTTCCGAGGAAAACCGGGTTTATCTCAAATACCCTGTCTATGTGACCAGGATCCAAGGCACCTACGTGCCCACCAAGGATAATCACTACCTCTTCACCAGAAAGGGTTATATCTACGTCTGCAAGGTCTTCTCCGCCTATGACCTGGCCAAGGCCGACAAGCTTCTGGTCCGCGATGGCGACAGGGTGCTGAAAGGTTCTCCGATCATCAAGAAAAAGAGCAAGGGCGAAGAGATCCTCGCCCAAGATATATCCTACGCGAAGGTGCTGCCCGCCGAGGGAGACAGGGGTCAGAGGCTCTTGCTTATCGCCCAGGAACAGAAGCTGGAAATCCGCAACGGCTCGGATCTCTCGGTCAAGGAAGGCGATCTGGTGCCCGCAGAGGACACAATAGCGATTTTCGACCCCTTCACCGATCCTATCATTTCCGAGTACGACGGCTATGTCCGTTTCGAGGATATCATCCCCGGCTCGACCTTGAAGGAAGAGATCAACGAGGAAACCGGGAATATCGACAAGCGGATCACCGAATTCGCCCTGGAGCGGGATTCCAAGCAGCCTCGTATCATCATAAGCGACGAGGCGGGCAACGAAATCTTCGCCTATCTGCTTCCCGGCGGCGCCTACCTCAACGTGGAAGACGGTGAGTCCATAAAGGCGGGGCGTACCTTGGCCAAGATACTGAAGGAAAGCGCCAAGGCCATGGATATAACCGGGGGGTTGCCCAGGGTAGGGGAACTCTTCGAGGCGCGCAAATCCAAAAACCCCGCCATCCTGGCCATGGTTTCCGGCAAGGTTTCCATCCGCGGCAATATAAAGAACAAGCGGCTCATTGTCATCACCGACCGTTTCGGCAAGGAATACAAGCACCTGGTGCCCATGGGCAGGAGGCTTTTGGTCCGGGACAACGATATGGTCGAGGCCGGCGAGTTGCTCTGCGACGGCAGCAAAAACCCCCACGATATGCTCAACATCCTGGGCGAGCAGGCCTGTCAGGCCTATCTCATGGATGAAGTGCAGCAGGTGTACCGTCTCCAGGGTGTTACGATCAATGACAAGCACATCGGCGTCATCATCCGCCAGATGATGAAGAAGGTGGAGATCGTGAGCCCCGGCGACACCAGGTTCATTTACGGCCAGCAGGTGGACAAGTACCGCTTCCACGAGGAGAACGAGCGGGTTATCAAAGAAGGCGGCCAGCCCGCCGTCGCCCGTCCGATGCTTCTGGGTATCACCAGGGCATCCCTCAAGATCGATTCCTTCTTCTCCGCCGCTTCCTTCCAGGAAACCACCAAGGTCCTCACCGACGCCGCCATCGCGGGCTCCGTGGATGGCCTGAGGGGTCTCAAGGAAAACGTCATCATCGGTCACCTGATTCCCGCTGGCACGGGTATGAAGGTATACAAAGGAATCAAGCTTTCCGACGGCGAGCACGACGACCTGGATGGGTATGTAGAAGAGATTCTCGAAAAACGCAAGCTCGAAAAGGAGATGGCGCCTATTCCCGCCCTGGAGGATAGGGCTGACGCCAATGGCTCCTTCGAAGAGGAAACGGTGTTCGACAACGACGCCGGCTTCGAAGCGGTAAACGAGGACGAATGAGAAAGCGCCGGGCTTTTGCTCCCGGAAGCGGCGCCTGGCCGGCGGATCGTCGAAGCGGACGACCGGCCAGGCGCCGGTATTGACATTCGAGGAAGGCTGGAGGTATCTTGGATCGCCTGGCTAAAGCCCACCGCGCTTAGCCTGCGATTGTACCAGCCATAATTTGAAACTGGTCCTGGGTGATGCTGACACCGAGAGACCGAATAAGGGAGTCTAGAGCATTTATGCCTACGATCAACCAGCTTATCCGTCTCGGCAGAAAGCCGAATGTGTGGCGGACTAAAGCCCCGGCACTGGATGAGTGCCCGCAGCGCCGCGGCGTTTGCACCCGCGTCATGACCGTTACGCCCAAGAAGCCGAACTCGGCCTTGCGAAAGGTAGCTCGAGTGCGTCTTACCCATGGCATCGAAGTAACCGCCTACATCCCCGGTATCGGCCACAATCTCCAGGAACACTCGGTGGTTCTGGTGCGTGGTGGCCGAGTCAAGGATCTTCCCGGCGTTCGCTACCACATTATTCGCGGCGCCAAGGATACCCTGGGCGTCGAGGATCGCAAGAAGGGCCGCTCCAAGTACGGAGCCAAAAAGCCCAAGGCCTAAGGGAATAGAGTATGGGCAGAAAAAAGAAGTCGATCGATCGCGGCCACGCGCCGGACAGTAAGTACAATTCCACGGCAATCACCAAGTTCGTCTGTAGGATGATGTGGCAGGGCAAGAAATCCACCTGCACCCGCATCATGTATGACGCGCTGGATATCATGCAGCAGAAGGCCGGAGTTCCCGCCCTGGATGTCTTCAGCAAGGCTTTGGACAATGTGAAGCCTGTTGTCGAAGTAAAATCCAGGCGAGTAGGTGGTGCGACCTACCAGGTTCCCATCGAGATCAGGGATTCCCGACGCGAAGCCCTGGCCATGCGCTGGCTTATCGCCGCCTCCAGGGCCCGCAGCGGCAAAGCCATGCCCGAAAAGCTCGCCGACGAACTCTTGGACGCCTACAACGGCACCGGCTCCGCCATCAAGAAAAAGGAAGACATGCACAAGATGGCTGAAGCGAATAAAGCATTCGCACATTACCGTTGGTAGTAATACTTTCTTGAAAATTAAGCCCTGCATAGCAGGGCTTTTTTATTATTATTTGCGAATGCTTTATTCGCTATAGCGAGCGAAGCGAGCGTTTGCGTACGGTGCTGCTCATTACAGATGGTAGTCGACTTATAACGATTAAAAGCCCTGCGAACGCCTTGTTGGCCATAGCGAGCCGTAGGCGAGCGTTTGCGTACAGCATTCGCACATTACCGCTGGTAGTAATGCTTTCTTGAAAATTAAGCCCTGCTGCGCAGGGCTTTTTTATTATTATTTGCGAATGCTTTATTCACTATAGCGAGCGAAGCGAGCGTTGGCGTACGGCGTCGCCGACGAGGCCTTTGCCGCAGGCTTTTTAATTCATCCCATAAATACTATACTGAGCCCATCATGACCGCGCCGAAGCCTGCCGCCAACACCCTTGAGACAGGGAAAATCCGCAACATAGGCGTGCTGGCTCATGTGGACGCCGGGAAAACATCCATCACCGAAAAAATGCTCCACCTGGCGGGCCTTAAACGCGAAGCCGGAGAGGTTGACGAAGGTACCACCAGTACCGACTACCTCTCGGTGGAACGCCTTCACGGCATCACCGTCAAATCGGCGGCGGTGCGGTTCCAGTGGGGTGGCGCCTTCGTTCATCTTATAGACACCCCCGGCCACGTGGATTTCGGAAACGAAGTGGACAGAGCCCTGAGGATACTGGACGGCGCCGTCATCGCTCTCTGCGCCGTTTCGGGCGTGCAGGCTCGAACGGAAGTAATAGCCAAGGCCTGCGCGACGCGAAAACTCCCGCGGCTCTATTTCGTCAATAAGATGGATCGGGCGGGGGCGGATTTTTTCGGCATAGCCGAAGAGCTGAGAGCCAATCTGGAACCCAACGCCGTCGCCCTTCAATTCCCTTTGTACGAAGGGCAGCGCTGGACCGGTATCGTCGACCTGTTGAAAATGGAAGTTTTTTATCTCGGCCGAGATCAGCTCAACCAAGACCAGAAAGCCTCCGGAATCCCCTTGGTCGCTTCTTGCCTGCCGGAACCCCAGCGCGCTGAACTTCGGGATGCGAGGGCGGACTTTATCGAAAAACTCGCCGAAAACGATGAGGAAATACTCTCGTATTACGCGACCGACCGCGAAGCGCCGCAGGCACTCTTGACAAAGGCGACGGCTAAAGCCTTGCGGGAAGGCCGCTTGGTACCCCTATTCTGCGGCTCCGCCTTCATCGATCTCTCCATACGCCTCCTTCTGGACGCGGTCGAAAACCTTCTACCCTCCCCTTCCGAGGCGCTCATCCCGGAAGGAATCGATCCGAAAACAGAAGAGAAAAAATATCTTCTTCCCTCAACCGCGGCTCCCACCGCTGCCTTTGTTTTCAAAACCCTCAAGGACAGTACAGGTGAACTCTACGCCTGGACCAGAATATGGACGGGAACGCTCGGCGTCGGACATAAGCTCCATGACGCTCGTTCCGGCAAGGACATTCTGGTCAAGCGTCTCTTCGGCATACAGGCCGACAGCCTTATCGAACTCAATGAAGCCGGCCCCGGTGAGATTGTCGCCATAAAAGCCGTCGATATCGAACCTGGAGCCAGTCTCTGCGATCCCAGGGCGCCGATCCTCTTCGAAGCCCTGGACATCCCCGAGCCTGTGTTGAGCCAGGTCTTCGAACCGGCGACCCTGCGCGACCTGCCCGCTCTCCGCTCGGCTTTGGAAGCCTTGGCCCTGGAGGACCTGTCGCTCAAGCTGCGGGAGGAAAAGGAAACCGGTCGTTTCGAGGTGGCGGGGCAGGGGGAACTTCATCTGGAAATCCTGGCCGAGCGGCTCAAGCGGGAATTCGGCTTGATGGTGCGCAGAGGCAATCCCAAGGTTCAACTCAAGGAGCGACTGTTGAAGGGCGCCCGGGTTTTGGAGAACTTCGATCGTGACTTGGGCGGGGAGCGGGTACGGGTATCGGTGGAGGTTTCGGTACGGAGCAAAAGGAATCGACCGGGTGTCGAGCTGCTCCAAAATCCAGGCTTGAGAACCCAGCCACAGTACCTGGCCGCCGCTAAACGGGGAGCCGCGGCCGCCCTGGCGGTCGGCCCTTCCCAGGGCTACCCTCTCGAAGGGGCCGAGCTTACGCTGATCAGCCTAAGCCCACCGGCCAGCCAAACCGGGAAGAATGGCGAGATAGCCCTCGAAGCCGCCACGGCCCTGGCCACCCGCAGGGCCCTTCTCGAAGCGGGATCGGAAATCCTCGAGCCGGTCATGCGTATCGATATAGATTGTCCGGACGAACATTTCGGGCCGGTGCTCAATTCCATTTCCTCCCGCGGCGGAAGAATCGAATCGGTGGAGGAATCCCCGGGTTCTAAAAGTATCGTCGCCCAAGCCCCCATGTCCCGGCTATTCGGTTTTGCGTCGGAATTACGATCCATGAGTAAGGGAAGGGCCCAATTCCAGGCTCGTTTCGCCGGATATGACGCGACGAGGGCCTTTTCATAGGCCCGCCATGCATCGGCGCGAAAAAGTCAAAACGGCAAAAATATGCTAATCCTCGGCTAGGCCACTTGATAAGCCTTGACAGTTCCTCTATAATCCGAGAGCCTTTACAAGAACATTCATATGGCAGCAGGATCCGACGGCTCGATTCCGGCGGACAGTATCATGCGGCGTCCGCGTTCGTGCGAGAAGAGCCGGTGACATGCCAAGGAGGAACAAGATATGGCCAAAGAAAAATTCGAGCGTACCAAGCCGCATATGAACGTCGGTACGATCGGACACATCGACCACGGCAAGACGACCTTGAGCGCAGCCATCACCATGTACTGCGGACGCAAGTTCGGCGACAAGGTTCTCAACTACGATCAGATCGACAACGCGCCGGAAGAGAAAGCCCGCGGTATCACCATCAACACCAGGCATTTGGAGTATCAATCCAGCAAGCGGCACTATGCCCACATCGACTGCCCCGGACACGCGGACTACATCAAGAACATGATCACCGGCGCCGCGCAGATGGACGGCGCGATTCTCGTCGTCTCCGCCCCCGACTCCGTCATGCCCCAGACCCGTGAGCACGTCCTCCTGGCCCGCCAGGTCGGCGTTCCCTCGGTCATGGTCTTCCTCAACAAGGTCGACCTGGTGGACGATCCGGAGCTCATCGAGCTGGTCGAGGAAGAGGTGCGCGATCTTCTCAACTTCTACCAGTTCCCCGGCGACAAAACCCCCATCATCAAGGGATCGGCTTTCAAAGCCATGTCCGAGCCGGACAACCCCGAGGCGACCAAGTGCATCCAGGATCTCCTGGACGCCATGGATTCATTCTTCCCCGACCCTGTCCGCCTCACCGACAAGCCCTTCCTGATGCCCATCGAGGACGTCTTCACCATCTCCGGCCGCGGCACCGTCGTTACCGGCCGTGTGGAGCGTGGAATCATCAAGGTCAACGAGACCGTGGAAATCGTGGGTATTAAGCCGACCAAGTCCACCGTCGTAACCGGCGTCGAAATGTTCAACAAGCTGCTCGACGAAGGTCAGGCCGGCGACAACATCGGTACCCTGCTGCGCGGTATCGACAAGAAAGAAGTGGAGCGCGGACAGGTTCTGGCCAAGCCCGGCACCATAACCCCCCACACCAAGTTCAAAGGTCAGGTCTACGTGCTCAATCAGCAGGAGGGCGGCCGCCACAGCCCCTTCTTCACCGGCTACAGGCCCCAGTTCTACTTCAGGACCACGGACATCACCGGCAGCGTCAGCCTCCCCGAGGGCAAGGAAATGGTCATGCCCGGCGACAACACCGAGATCAACGTCGAGCTGATCTACCCGATCGCCATGGAAAAGGGACTCAAGTTCGCCATCCGCGAGGGCGGCCACACCGTCGCCTCCGGCCAGGTTATCGAGGTTATCGAGTAAGATTTTAGCCTAAAACGGGCTGTCCTTCCCTTGGGGGCTGGACAGCCCTTTTTTTTTCTGCGATAATGCCATGCTTTTTATTGGGCGGGGCTCCTTAGGTCCCGCGGCGCTTGGGGTAAGGGCGCGCCCGCCAGGGTACGGCCCGGTACTGCCGGTGCAAGAGTTCTTTGGAGGTTGTATGAAAGACAGAATCCGCGTAAGGCTCAGAGGCTTCGATGTGCGTCTTGTGGACGACAGCGCGAGCGGCATTGTGAAAACGGTTCAGGGCGCCGGCGCCAAGGTGTCGGGTCCCATCCCCTTGCCGACCAAGATCAGCAAGTACACCGTGCTTCGCTCGCCCCACGTGCATAAGAAATCGAGGGAGCAGTTCGAGATGAGGACCCATAAGCGCCTCATCGACATACTGGAACCCACCCCCGAGGTTATGGACGCTCTTATGAAGCTCGAACTGCCCGCAGGAGTAGATGTCGAGATAAAGCAGTAACTCGGCGCCTTTAAAAGCGTCTGAAAGGCTGCTGCCGCGCCCAAGGGTGCGGCGCAAATGCAGAAACGCCCGGCGCATACAGCCGGCCGCGTTCAACGCAGGAGTACCGAATGATCGGACTAATCGGAAAGAAACTTGGGATGACCCAGGTATTCGACGAAACGGGGAAACTCATTCCCGTCACCGTCGTCCAGGTCGCGCCCAACCTCGTCGTCGGAAAGAAGACGGCGGAGAAAGACGGCTACGACGCCATAGTCGTGGGTGTCTACGAAAAGAAAAAGACACGGGTGAGCAAGCCCTACGCCGGGCAGTTCTCCGAGGGCACGGCCCCCACCAGAGTCTTGCGCGAGTTCCGCGATTTTGAAAAAGAAGTCCAGGTTGGCGAAAAGCTGGATGTGGCCCTTCTCGAAGGAGTCCGCTACGTGGATGTGGTGGCCAATTCCAAGGGCAGGGGATTCCAAGGCGTCGTCAAGCGATGGAACTTCGGCGGTGGCCGGGCCACCCATGGATCCAAATTCCACAGGGAGCCAGGATCCACCGGCCAGAGCACCTATCCCCACAAGACATTCAAGAACAACAAGATGCCCGGACACATGGGTAACGAACGCGTAACCGTTCAAAACCTAAAAGTCGTGCGGGTGGATGCCGAAAAAGGCGTGGTTCTGGTGCGAGGCGCGCTCCCGGGCGCCCGCAACTGTGATCTTCTGGTCCGCAAAGCGGTCAAGAAGAGCTGAGGACGGAGGACCCAATGGAAAGCAAGGTTATTTCCACCCAGGGGAAGGAGCTCAAGACAATCGAGCTCTCCGAATCCGTTTTCGGACTTCCCGTCAACGAAGACGTAATTTATTACGCCATAAACAACGAGCTGGCCAATAAGCGCTTGGGCACTGCTTCGACCAAGGATAGAGGCGAGGTTCACGGCACCAATAAAAGGCCATACAGCCAGAAAGGTACGGGAAGGGCCCGCCACGGCGATACCAAGTCCAACGTGTACGTGGGCGGCGGTATTTCCTTCGGCCCCAAGCCCCGGGACTATTCCTACATGATGCCCCGCAAGGCCAAGCGCCTGGCTCTCAAGACAATCTTGAGCATGAAGGCCCAGGACGGCACCCTGGCTCTGGTCGAGGATTTTACCATCGAGTCGGGCAAAACCAGGGATCTGGTGAAGGCGCTCAGCCCCTTCGTCAACGCGAAAAACCCCGAGCGCACGGTCCTCATCCTCAAGGACGACGACCCCATGGTCAAGCGGGCCGCCAGGAACATTCCCTGGCTCACGTTTCTCTCCTACAACAGGCTCAGGGCCCACGACCTTTTCTACGGAAGAAGGATCGTCGTGCTCGAGTCCGCGGCAAAGCAACTCAACGAGTTCTATGCCGACGAGAAAAGGAGCGCCGAATAATGGAATACCAGTCGATTCTCATCGAACCGGTGCTCTCCGAGAAGAGCAATATCATGCGCGAGAGCGGCCAGTACGTATTCAAGGTCGATTCCCGCGCCGACAAGATCATGGTGATGGAGGCGGTGAAGAACCTCTTCAAGGTTACCCCCGTTTCCTGCAGGATCATCAATGTGGCGTCCAAGCCCAAGCGCCTCAGGGGTCGCCCGGGCCGGACCGCGGAATGGAAAAAAGCCATCGTCAAGCTCCAGAAGGGCGAGACGATCCGCGTGTTCGAAGGCGCATAAGCGAGTAAGGGGAATATATGGGTATCAAGACCTTCAGACCGATTACGCCTGGTCTGCGCCACCGTATCCAGGTGGTGAATGAAGAGATTAGCTCCAATAAGAGCAATCCCGAAAAATCCCTTACCAAGGGAAAATCCAGCACCGGCGGCAGGGCATCCAACGGGCGCATCTCCATGCGGCATCATGGAGGCGGCCACAAGCGCAAGTATAGGATCATCGACTTCAAGCGGGATAAGTTCGGAATACCCGGCACCGTCGCCGCCATCGAGTACGATCCCAACCGCAGCGCCAATATCGCCCTCATCAACTATGCCGACGGCGAGAAACGCTACATTCTCTGCCCCAAGGGTCTCGTGGTGGGCGGTAAGATAATGTCCGGTCCCCAGGCGAGCCTGGATGTGGGCAACGCCCTGCCGCTGGAGAATATCCCCCTGGGCTTCACCGTGCATAACGTGGAACTCACCCTGGGCAAGGGCGGGCAGCTGGCCCGCTCCGCCGGAGCCAGCGCCCTTATCGCCGGTTCCGAGGGCGATTATGTCGTGCTCAAGCTCCCTTCGGGAGAGCTTCGCATGGTGTTCAAGAAGTGCATCGCCACCATCGGCACGGTGGGTAACGAAGAGCACATGAACGAACAGGTAGGCAAGGCAGGCAGGAACAGGTGGAGAGGCATCAGGCCGACCGTCCGCGGTACTGTCATGAACCCCGTCGATCATCCGCATGGAGGCGGCGAGGGCAAAGGCAAGGGATACAAGCAACCCGTTTCGCCCTGGGGCCAGCCGGCCAAGGGGTACAGGACGCGGGACAACCACAAGCCCTCCAGCCGCTTCATCACGAAGCGTCGCAAGTGAGATAGGAGCACACTCGTGTCAAGGTCCGTAAAGAAGGGGCCCTTCATCGAGAAGAGCCTGTACAAGAAAGTGACAGAAGGAAGCAAGTCCGGGGACAAGAAAATGGTCAAGACCTATTCCAGGACTTCCACCATCATCCCTGAAATGGTCGGACAGACTATCTCAGTGTATAACGGCAAGACCTGGGTTCCCGTGTACGTAACCGAGAACCTGGTCGGTCATAAGCTCGGCGAGTTCGCTCCCACCCGCATTTTCCGCGGACATGCAGGCAGCGACAAGAAAGCCGAGAAGAAATAGGGGTTCGACCATGACTGAAAAGAACGGATACCGAGCCACCGCGAAATGGCTTATGGGCTCTCCCTACAAGATCCGCCCCGTCGCCGACCTGGTTAGGGAAAAGCCATATACCGAGGCTGTAGCCATCCTCGACCATATGCCGCACAAAGGCGCCGGCCTGATCAAGAAGGTCGTCGTCTCCGCGGCGTCCAACGCTCTCAACGCCAACAAAAAGCTGGGCGAAGATATGCTTTACATCAAGGAGCTGAGGATCGACGAGGGGCCCAGGATGCGCAGGGTCTGGTTCAGGGCCCGGGGAAGGGCGGACATGCTCGTCAAGAGGATGTGCCATATTTCCTGCGTAGTCGAAGAAATCGGCAAGAAGTCGGAGGCCTAAGGTGGGCAATAAAGTAAGTCCTATTGGATTACGAGTCGGAATCAACAAGGAATGGAGCTCCAAATGGTATGTGGAGCCTAGGGAGTACGCCAAAACCCTCCATGAGGATCTGGCCATCCGCAAGCGGATTTATCAGCTGCCTGAGGTCAAAGGCGCCGATGTGGCCGAGGTGGAGATCGTCAGGCATCCCCAGCGGATAACCGTCATCATCCATACCGCCCGCCCCGGAGTGCTTATCGGCGTCAAGGGCGCCAATATCGAACGTATCGGCCTGGAGATCCAGAAGGTCGCCACCAAGAAGGTGCAGATCAAGATCAAAGAGATCAAGAAGACCGATACGAACGCCCAGATCGTCGCCCAGAACATCGCCAGGCAGCTGGAAAACCGCGGTTCCTTCCGCAGGGCCCTCAAGATGGCCATTTCCAACGCCATAAAGGGTGGAGCCCAGGGCTGCAAGATCAGGGTTTCCGGCAGACTTGGCGGCGCCGACATGTCCAGGACCGAGGAGCTGAAGGAGGGAAGAATCCCCCTGCACACCCTGAGGGCCGATATCGATTACGGCTTCTACGAGTCCCAGACCACTTTCGGCAAGATCGGAGTAAAGGTCTGGATCTATCAGGGCATGGTCTATAACGCCGACAAGAACGAAGACGCCGGCATGTTGGCCCGCAAGGCCAGGCGGGAGCCCGCGGGTTCCGCCGCCGAGCCTCGCGAGCGCAGGGATTCCGAGCGCCGCGATTCGGATCGCAGGGAAGGCGGAGAACGCCGTCCCAGGCGACCGGCTGCTCCCAGGGGAGATGCTCCCCACGGCGACGAGAGGGCAAGGAGCTAAGTCATGCTTATCCCCAAGAGAGTCAAACACAGAAAACAGCAGCGCGGAAGGCCGACGGGCAACGCCCAGCGGGGCAACACCATAGCCTTCGGCGAATACGGACTTATCTGCCTCGAACCCGAGTGGCTCACCAACAGGCAGATCGAAGCGGCTCGTATCGCTCTCAACCGTTATATCAAACGCGGTGGAAAGCTCTGGATACGAATTTTCCCCGACAAACCCTATTCCAAGAAGCCCTTGGAAACCCGAATGGGAAAGGGAAAGCCCGGACCCGAGTACTGGGTGGCGGTCGTGCGTCCCGGCACCGTGCTTTTCGAGCTTTCCGGCGTCGAGCCCAAGGTGGCCGAAGAAGCCATGAGGCTCGCGGGCTCCAAACTCCCAGTGAAGACCAAGTTCGCCCTTCGGGCGGAAACGGAGTGAGTCGATGAAAAACTCGTTCAAGGAATTAAAGCTCGAGGAGCTTTTCGCCAAGCGGGAAGACCTCAGAAAGAAGTATTTCGACCTCCGCTTCCAAATGGTCGTTGGACACGTCGAAAATCCTGTGCAGAAACGAAACCTTCGCCGCCAGATCGCGAGGATCGAGACGCTGATCCTTCAGGCTCAGCGGGCCGCCGGCGAAAAGGCCTAAAGGTTCTAGGAGATAACCGTGGATACCGACGTTCAGAAAGAGAAGAAGTCAAAGTTGGTGCTCCAAGGCATCGTTGCCTCCGACAAGATGGATAAGACCATCGTTGTCGAGATCAGGATGCGCAAGCTGCACCCGCTGTACAAGAAGTACGTGACCAGGTCCAAGAGAGTGAAGGCGCACGACGAGAAGAACGATGCCCATATCGGCGACACCGTCCGTGTCGAAGAGTGCAGGCCTCTTTCCAAGGAAAAGCACTGGCGCCTTATCGAAATCGTCGAACGGGCGAAATAGGCGAACGGGAGAAAGACTATGATTCAGGTAGAAAGCATGCTCACGGTCGCCGACAACTCCGGCGCGAAGACCGTGCAGTGCATCAAAGTCCTCGGCGGCACCCGCAGGCGTTACGCCTCGGTGGGAGATATCATCGTCGTGGCGGTCAAGTCGGCCCTTCCGAATTCTTCGATCAAGAAGGGCACCATCGAAAAAGCGGTAGTAGTCAGAACTCACAAGGAGTATCGCAGGCCCGACGGCACCTACATCCGTTTCGACGACAACGCCTGCGTCGTCATCGATGCCAACAAAAATCCGAAAGGCAAGCGCATCTTCGGACCGGTCGCCCGCGAGCTGAGGGAGAAGGACTATATGAAAATCGTCTCCTTGGCTCCCGAGGTCCTGTAAGGAGAGGATATGGCCGAAATAAAGTACAAGCTCCGGAAAGAGGACCTTGTCCAGGTCATAGCAGGCAAGGATAAGGGCAAGCAGGGAAAGATCCTCAAGATCGACAGGGAAAAGGGCAGGGTGATTGTGGCCGGGGTCAATATGATCAAGAAAGCCATGAAAAAGAAAACCCAGAACGATCGAGGCGGCATCGCCGAAATCGAGGGCGCCCTACACATATCGAACGTGATGATCGTCTGCAAGAAATGCGGTCCGGTCAAGATCGGCTACAAGATCGACGGCGACGCCAAAAAGCGTGTCTGCCGCAAGTGCGGGGAGGTGCTTTGATGGCTGAACCGAAAGACAAGAACGCCATGAACCCGGAAACCTCGGCAGCCCCGGTGGAAAAAGCGGCCAAGAGTGCCAAACCCAAGGCTCCCGCCGCCAAGCAAGCCTCCAAATCGGCTCCGGCGAAGGCCGAATCCAAGGAAGAGGCAAAGAAGGATCAGATAAAGATCCCTCCCCGGCTCAAGACGATCTACCGCGAAAAAATCGTTCCCGAACTCTTTAAGGAGATGGGATACGATTCTCTCATGCAGGTTCCCCGCCTGGTGAAAATCGTGGTGTCCATGGGCGTGGGCGAAGCCAAGGAGAACAAGAAGCTCCTGGACGCCGCCATCGCCGACCTGGGCATCATCACCGGCCAGCACGCGGTCAAGACCAAGGCCCGCAAGTCCATAGCCACCTTCAAGATCAGGCAGGGACAGGAAATCGGGGCCAGGGTTACCCTTCGCGGCGACTACATGTGGGAGTTTCTCGACAGGCTCATGAATGTGGCGCTTCCCCGAGTCAAAGACTTCAGGGGCGTCAACGCCAACGCCTTCGATGGCCACGGCAACTATTCCCTGGGACTGAACGAGCAGATTATTTTCCCGGAAATCGATTTCGATAAGATCGAGAAGGTCATGGGGCTCAATATCGCGATCGTCACGACCGCGAAAACCGACAAAGAGGCGAAAAGCCTTTTAGGCATGTTGGGCATGCCCTTCAGAAAGTAAGGTAGGCGTACATGGCACGAAAGGCGATGATTTTAAAGGCTGAAGAGAAGCCGAAGTACATGAGCCGCCTGGTTCGGCGCTGCAAAGTCTGCGGACGGGCCAGAGGTTACATGAGAAAATTCGACATGTGCAGGATCTGCTTCAGGAAGCTCGCTTCCGAAGGCAAGATTCCCGGCGTGACGAAGTCAAGCTGGTAGGAGGTAGCGATGAGCGTTTCTGATCCCATCGCGGACATGCTGACAAAGATCCGCAACGCGAGTGCGGCCGGTCACGAGAAAGTCGACATCATGGCCTCCAGGATCAAGCTTGAGATCGTCAAGATTCTCAAGACCGAAGGCTATATCAAGAACTTCAAGAAGATTCAGACCGAAGGATCCAATATAATCAGGATCTTCCTCAAGTACGACGAGGGAAACGACCCCGTGCTGCACGGCATGAACAAGTTGTCCAAGCCCGGCAGGCGCGTCTATTCCGGTTACAAAGAGATTCCGCGGGTCTTCAATGGTTACGGCACCCTGATAGTTTCCACTTCCAGCGGAATCATCACGGGAAAGAAGGCCGTGGAAAAGCAGGTGGGCGGCGAGCTCATCTGCACGGTCTGGTAATTCGGGGGAAATTATGTCGAGAATCGGAATACGGCCGGTCCTGATACCGCAGGGAGTCAAAATCAGCGTGGCTCCCACCAGCGTCACCGTAGAAGGGCCGAAGGGAAAACTTGTTCAGGAGTATGTTCCTGAAGTCGAGATCGTTGTAAAAGACGGCGCCGTCCATTTCACCAGGAAAAACGAGTCCAAGCAGGCCAAGGCCTACCATGGTCTGTACAGAAGCCTGGTGAACAACATGGTGATCGGTGTCTCCCAGGGCTTTAAAAAAGCCCTCGTGGTGAACGGTGTCGGCTACCGTGCCGAAGTGCAGGGCAACTTCCTCGTCATGAGCATCGGTTACTCCAGCGATTTCATGGTCATCATCCCCCAGGGGCTGGCGGTGGCCATCGAGTCGAACGGACAGAAGGTGGTCATTTCCGGCGCGGACCACGCCCTGGTGGGCAAGTTCGCCAGCGAGGTCAGGTCTCTGAGGCTCCCCGAACCTTACAAGGGCAAGGGAATCAGGTACGAGGACGAGAAGATCCGCAGGAAGGTCGGCAAGACCGGCGTGAAGTGAGGCCAGTGAATGAGCGTTAAAGAACTCGAAGATAAACTGAGGAAAAGGGCGAAGCGGAAGGTTTCGGTCAGAAAAGCCATCTACGGCAGCGCCGAACGGCCGAGAATGACAGTATTCAAGTCCAACCTTCACATGTACGTCCAGGTGATCGACGACGATGCCGGCACTACCTTGGCCAGCGCGTCCACGGTCGAGAAGGCCCTTAAGGACATAACCAGGAACGTCGAAGGCGGCGCCAAGCTCGGCGAGGAGATCGGCAAGCGACTTCTCGAAAAGGGCGTAAAGACCGTCGTGTTCGACAGGAACGGTTATCAGTACCACGGCATCGTCAAGGCGATAGCCGACGGAGCCCGCAAGGCCGGGATCACATTCTAGGGGGCTTTTCGTGGAAAGAGACAGGAACAGAAGAGACGACTCTCAGCCGCGTGACAATTTCACCGAGAAGCTCGTCCAGCTCAACAGAACCGCGAAGGTCGTCAAGGGCGGCCGCCGCTTCTCCTTTTCGGCCCTCACCGTTGTGGGCGACCACCAGGGTCATGTGGGTTTCGGATTCGGCAAGGCCAACGACGTGACCGAGGCTATCCGCAAGTCCGTCGAAAAGGCCCGCAAGGCGGTCATCCAGGTGCCCATAAAGAACGGCACGCTCCCGCATAAAATCGTGGGGAAGTACAAGGCTACCGAGGTTCTCATAATGCCCGCCGTTTCGGGCTCGGGAGTAATCGCCGGAGGCCCTGTCCGCGCCATCATGGAAGCGGCGGGCTATACGGATGTCATTTCCAAGTGCATCGGTTCGCGCAACTCGATGAACATCGTCCGCGCGGTCTTCGATGGGGCCGAAAAGCTCCTGGACGCCAAGACGGTGGCCAAGAACCGCGGCAAATCGATCAAGGAACTGTGGGGATAATATGGCAAAGATTCAGATCACCCTGGTTCGGAGCACTATCCACCAAAAACCCGCCAAAAGGGCTACCGTACGCTCCCTGGGTTTGAGGAAAATAGGCTCCTCCAATATACTCGAGGCCACGCCTGCCGTACTCGGCATGGTGAAGGCCGTGGAGCACCTGGTTACGACCACGGAAGTCGCGGCCCAGTCGGCCGCCGCCAAGGAGGCCGACTAATGTCCGATTATCAGCTTCACGCGCCCGAAGGGGCCAATAAAAAGAAAAGAATTGTCGGACGCGGACAGGGCTCGGGTCTCGGCACCACGGCGGGCAAGGGCAATAAGGGTCAGCAGTCCAGGTCCGGTGGCAAGACCTACCCCGGTTTCGAGGGTGGCCAGATGCCCCTGTACAGACGACTCCCCATGCGCGGCTTCTCGAACTATCCATTCCGCAAGGAATGGCAGATAGTCAACGTCGCCGATCTGGAAGCCAAGTACAAGGCAGGGGAAAAGGTCGACGCGGTCTCCCTTTTGCTTAAAGGGCTGGTCAAGAAGCCCGAGGGCCTCATCAAGGTGCTCGGAAAGGGAAGCATTTCCATCGCGCTCGAGGTGAGCGTCGATGCCGTCTCCGCAGGCGCCAAGACAAAGATCGAAGCCGCCGGCGGCAAGGTCGAGACCCCGGTGGCGGTCGCCTCGGCCGGTAAAGCCTGAGCTGGGCTGGAAAAAGGCAGGAATGCATGGCAGGTAACCCGCTTTCGGATATTTTCCGGATCAAGGAACTTAAAGACAGAATATTTTTTACCCTTTTCTGGCTGATGATCTTCAGAGTCGGCGCATTTTTGCCCTTGCCGGGCATCAATGCCAGCGCCCTGCAATCCTACTTCGCCAGCCAGTCCGGAGGAACCAGCGGAATCACGGACTATCTCGATTTCTTCGCCGGCGGCGCCTTTAAGAATTTCTCCCTCTTCATGATGGGTGTGATGCCCTACATCAGCACCCAGATCATCCTTCAGCTTCTTCTCATCGTATTTCCCAAGCTGAAGGCCATAGCCGAAGAGGATGGCGGCCGCAAAAAGCTGGCCCGCTGGACCAAGATTGGAACCCTGGCGGTCTGCGCGGTACAGGGGTATTCCTACACCGTCTACGCCGACAGGATTCCCGGCGCCATCGTCATGGACAACAGGGTGATGTACACCATCATCGCCATTCTCACCGTGACCACAGGCACCATGTTCCTCATCTGGATAGGCGAGCAGATCACCAAGCGAGGTATCGGCAACGGCATTTCGCTGCTCATCTTCGCCGGTATCGTGGCCAGGCTGCCCAACGCGGTTTTCGCACTGATAAAGAAGATCCAGCTGGGCGAAATCAACGCTGTCTACGCCATCGTAGTCATCGTCATGTTCGTGGGTATCGTGGCCCTGGTGGTCACGGAACAGCAGGGCCAGCGTAAAATTCCGGTCAACTACGCCAAGCGCGTGGTCGGCCGTAAGATGTACGGGGCCCAGAACACCTACATTCCCTTCAAGATCAACCCTTCGGGTGTAATCCCCGTCATTTTCGCCTCGAGCCTTCTCACATTCCCCCTGCAGATCGCCCAGAGCTTCGGCGTGCAGGCCAAGTGGCTCAGGGACTTCTCCTACTGGCTCAGGCCCCAGGGATTCTGGTATAGCTTTTTCTACGTCGTGCTCATCGTCTTCTTCGCGTACTTCTATACCCAGGTCTCCCTCAACCCCCAGGAGATTTCCAAGAATATCCGGGAAAACGGCGGCTCGATTCCCGGCATCAGAAGCGAGAAGATGGAAGAGTATCTCTCCAGGATACTCAACAGGATCATCCTGCCCGGAGCGCTCTATCTGGCGCTGATAGCCCTCATTCCCAGCCTGGTGCAGCAGATGTTCAACTTCCCGAGCGAACTTGCCTATCTGCTCGGCGGCACATCGCTCATCATCATCGTCGGCGTCGATTTGGACACCATGTCCCAGGTCGAAGCCATGCTCAAGATGCACCACCACGACGGGCTGGTACGGAAAGGACATATCAGGTCGAGAAACCTGTAGATATTTTTTGCGATATGGTATTTAATTGCGTGTTCACGCACTGCGTGGACTTTAGTAAGGGGAACGTATGAAGGTCAGGACCAGCGTTAAGAAAATATGCGATAAATGCAAGGTCATTCGCAGGAATGGCATTGTTCGGATTGTGTGCGACAACCCTAAGCACAAGCAAAAGCAAGGCTGAAAGGGCAGGAGGAATCGAATGGCGCGTATCGCGGGAGTGGATCTCCCGAACAAACATGTCGAAATCGCCCTAACCTATATCTTTGGTCTGGGCAGAACCAGCGCGAAGAAGATCTGCGAGGCCACGGGTATTGATCCGGCTAAAAAGATCAACGACCTCTCCAACGAAGAGATCAACGAGCTCCGCAAGGTTATCGAGAACGACTACAAGGTGGAGGGAAGACTCCGCACCGAAGTCGCTCTGAACATCAAGCGACTCATGGATATTGGATGCTACCGGGGCTTACGGCACCGCAAGGGTCTTCCCGTGAACGGACAGAGGACGAGAACCAATGCCCGTACCAGGAAGGGCAAGCGCAAGACGGTCGCCAACAAGAAAAAGGCCGCGTAAGCTAAAGGGGAGTCAAAGTGGCAGCCACTACTACAAAGAAGAGAAAAGAGAAAAAGAGCGTTTACGAAGGAAATGTCTATATCCAGGCAACCTTCAACAATACGATCATCACGATTACCGATTTGAACGGAAACACCATCGCCTGGTCCAGCTCTGGCACCCATCAGTTCAGGGGAGCGAAAAAATCCACCCCCTTCGCCGCCCAGACGGTCGCCGAAACGGTGGTGCAGAAGGCCATGAACTCGGGCCTCAGGGAAGTTCACGTTTTCGTAAAGGGACCGGGAATCGGCCGCGAGTCGGCCATACGGCAGCTGGGCGCTCTGGGGCTCAAGGTGAAGACCATCAACGATGTGACACCCATTCCCCACAACGGTTGCAGGCCTCGCAAGGCCCGCCGCATCTGATAGGGGGTAGATAGAAATGGCACGTTATATCGGACCAGTGTGCAGGCTTTGCCGCACCGAGCAGAAAAAGCTTTTTTTGAAGGGCGATCGCTGCAACAGCGACAAGTGCCCCATGAACAAGAAGCGCCTCCCCCCCGGAAAGGCTCCCAAGGCCAGAATGGGCAAGCGCTCGGAATACGCCACCCAGCTCAGGGAAAAGCAGACCCTCAAACGGGCCTACGGCCTCATGGAGGCCCAGTTCAGGAACGCTTTCGAAAAAGCCCTGGCCATGCCTGGAAAAACCGGCGAGAACCTTTTTATTCTCCTGGAGCGCAGGCTGGACAACGTGGTCTACAGAATGCATCTCGCCACCTCCCGCGCCCAGGCGCGCCAGCTGGTCAATCACGGCCATATCGCCGTGAACGGCAAGAGGGTGACCATTCCTTCCTTCCTCGTAAAGGCGGGCGACAAGGTGTCGGTGGTCGAGCAGGCCAAGAAGTTCGACCTTATAAAGAACGCTTTGCAGGAAGTCGGCAAGTCCGGGACCATGCCTTGGATCGAGGTCAACCCCGATGAGATGGCCGGTCGCCTCGCGGCGTACCCGCATCGCCAGGACATCACCGATATGGCAGATATCCGCGAACAGCTCGTCGTCGAGCTTTATTCGAAATAAGGAGCCGAAATGGCACGAAAGAACCTTCTCAAAGGTTTCAAGAGGCCGAAGGGCATTACCTACGAGCAGAGCGAGTCGGGACCCTCCTACGGCAAGTTCATCGCCTACCCATTCGAGCCGGGATACGGAACCACTGTGGGGAATACCCTGCGGCGCATTCTTCTTTCGTCTATCCAGGGTTACGCGATCACCGCCGTCAGGGTCGTCCGCTACGACGAGGAAGGCGCGCAGCACATCGTCACCAGCGAGTTCGAAACCGTTCCGGGAATGGTCGAGGACACCATCGAGTTTCTCAACAACCTTAAGCAGCTCAGGCTGCGCCTGCCCAACGACCAGGAGCAGGCGACCTTCCTCTACGAGATCAAGGGGCCGGCGGAAATCGACGGAGCTTATTTCTCCTCGGAAAAAGCCCTGGACGTACTCAATCCCGAGATCCATGTCGCGACCCTTGACAAGGACGTTCACCTCGATCTGGAAATCCAGGTCGATCTCGGCAGGGGCTACGTGCCCGCCGAGGTTAACGAACGCTATATCGAGATAGTCGGCACCATCCCCATGGACGCTATCTTCTCGCCGGTAACCAAGGTCAAGTACTCGATCGAACCCACCAGGGTAGGCCAGCGCTCGGATTACGACAAGCTTGTCCTGGAGATCTGGACCGACGGCACCACCAAGCCCGAAGACGCCCTGGGCGAGGCGGCCAAGATAGCCAAGGATCACCTTTCGATCTTTATCAATTTCGACGAGAATGAATCCGGCGGCGACGAACAAAGCGACGAGATCGAGGAAAGGGTGCGCCAGATCCTGAATACCCCGGTGGAGGAGCTTGAACTTTCGGTGCGTTCCTCCAATTGCCTCAAGAACGCCAATATTAAGACCATAGGCGACCTGACCCGTAAAACCGAGGAAGAAATCACCAAGACCAGGAACTTCGGCAAGAAATCCCTTTTGGAGATCAAGGCCAAGCTCGCGGAATGGAGCCTCAGCCTCGGCATGACGGACTATACACCGCTTCGGAACTATCTGAAACTCAGCATGAAGAAGGAAGAGACCGATGAAGCATAAGATAGGATATAACAAACTGAACAGGGTAGCGGCACACCGCAAGGCCCTGCTGCGCAATATGGCGACGGTCCTCTTCAAGCACGAGCGGATAGTCACCACCAGGGCCAAGGCAATCGAAACCCGCCGGGTGGCCGAAAAACTCATCACCCGCGCCAAGGTGGATTCGGTTCACAACAGAAGAATCGCCGCCAAGAAAATCCAGGACGAAGCCGTGCTGGCCAAGCTCTTTACCGACATCGGTCCCCGCTTTAAGGAAAGGGCCGGCGGTTACACCAGGATCCTGCGCATCGGCGAAAGGGCGCATGACGCCGCCGATATGGTTATCCTCGAACTGGTGGATCAGAAGGTTGACGAAAAGAAGGCCGCCCGCAGCAAGCGCAAAGCCGAGAAGAAAGCCAAGGCCGAGAAAAAGGCCGACTAAGGAAGCGGGAGGAAAATATGTCCAAAGCGCATAGAGGAAAAGGCCTTAAAGAAGTCCCATCCGGTGGCCGCGGTCTCTGCCCCGTCTGCAATCGGGAGGGCGTAAAAGTCCTTTACGAGCAGGAAATCGAAGGCAAGAAAACCAAGATTTGCAAGGTGTGCAAGGCTACCTTGGCTAATAAGAAATAATTTTAAATCCGGCTGGAACAATCCGGATCATAAAAAGCCCCGCGAGCGATCGCGGGGCTTTTTATGATCCGCTATCGGTTTTAGTGCGAAGCTCAAAACCTCTATACGAGCGTTCCGCCCGTGTCTCGGAGCTTCTCGCAGAGCGAACGGACCGGCCTGTCACTTCATGAACATATTCGGCAGAACCTCCGTAAACCAGGGCACGTAGGTGACCAGAAAGAGCACGATCAGCATGGCCGGCCAGAGGGGCAAGAGGGCGCGGCTGGTCTTTTCGATGCTGGTCTTGCCGACCATGCAACCCACGAAAAGGCTGGCTCCCACCGGTGGGCTTGTAAGCCCGATGCCTAGATTGAGCATAAGCAGGATGCCGAAGCTGACCTCGCTCATGCCCGCAGCCTTCACCACAGGGAGAAGAACGGGCGTCACGATGACTATGAGAGGAGCCACGTCCATGACCATGCCCAGGAAGAGAAGCAGGACGTTCACCAGTAGAAGAATCAGAAACCTGTTCGAGGTGAGTCCCAGAAAGAACTTCATAACCGCCGCGGGAATCTGCAGATAGGTCATCATCCAACCGAAAGCCGACGCGCAACCGATCAAGAAAAGGACGATGGCCGTGGTTTTGACCGACTCCATCAAAATTGGAATAAGGTCCCTGAGTTTCAGTTCCCGGTAAATGACAAAACCCAGGAAGGCCGCGTACATGACCGACACCGCCGAAGCTTCGGTGGCGGTAAAAATGCCCGCCGCGATGCCCACCACGATGATGAGGGCCGCCAGCAGGGCGAACACTCCGTCCACCGAGATTTTAACGCACTCCTTTAAGGGCGGGCGTTTTTCGCAGGGGTATTTCCGTTTTAGGGCGATAAAATAGCAGACAATCGATAAAGAAACTCCCAGGGCGATGCCCGGGAGATACCCTGCGAGAAACAGTTTTCCTACCGACACCCCGCCCGCCACCATCGCGTAGATAACCATATTGTGGGAGGGCGGGATAATGATGCCCTGGCTGGCCGAAGCCACGGTTACCGCCACGGAGAAGTCCCTGTCGTAGCCTTTCTGAACCATCATCGGAATCATGATCGAACCGGTGGAGGATACGTCGGCCACGGCGGAGCCTGAAACGCCGCCGAAAAACATCGATTCGATACAGTTCACGATAGCCAGGCCTCCGGGCAGGGGCCCGACGAGGATATAGGCGAAATCGACCATTCGCTTGGCCACGCCTCCCCGGGCCATGATAGAGCCTGCGAGAATGAACAAAGGTATGGCGAGCAGGGGAAAGGATTGCATGCTCGCGGCTACCCGTTGGGCGATGATGGCAGGCCCCATGCCGGCGGCGTAGGCGGAGAGCAGGGCCGATATTCCCAGGCTGAAGGAGATGGGGATACCTATGACGATCATGATGGCGAAGGAACCGAGCAATACAAGTTCAACGGCCATTGCGCGCCCCCTTCGCTGTCGAGGATGCTTCGATAATTTTACCGACAACGCGGAGCGCGGCGAAGATAATCATGAAAACCGCCGCGATGGGGAGAACGAGGTAGGTGATTCCCAGGGGGAGCTTTATGGTCGACATTTGGCTGTCCCACATCGCCTGGGTGAGGACGAGACCGTGCCTAAGCAGGAAGAGCGCGAAGTAACCGATCGCGGAATCTATGAGGATTTCGAGAAAGAGCCCTCCCGCCTTGGGAAGCTTTTTTGAGACAAGCTCCAGCCGCATATGATCCCCGGTCCAGACCGCGGAAGCCGCGCCCAGCAGGCCTATCCACATGATGGCGGTTACGGAAAACTCCTCAACCCAGATGGGGCTTCTTTGAAGCACATATCTGGCGAAAACCTGCCAGCAGACCACGAGGGACAATAGCCCCATGATCGAGGCCGCCATGGCGGTTAAGGCCCGCTCCACCCCTCCGATTATACGGCGCAACGCTTCCCTCATTGGATCCTCCGGTTCGCTGTTGTGAAAGCCCCGGCCTGGGGCGGGTTTTCCCCGCCCCAGGCCGGGGAGTCTTTCTCGATGCTGTGCCCTGGTATTACTTGGCGTTGACGATGGCGTCGATCAGGTCCTTGCCGACGATGGGCTCGAATTCTTTCCACACGCCGCCCACGGCCTTCTGGAACTCGGTGACGTCCTTCACCTCGTTGAAGACCATGCCCTTGGCCTTGAGGTCGGATACGGTCTTGTCGATCATCTCGCCCCAGAGCTTGTTGTGTTTTTCCATGGCCTCCAGCGCCGTCTGCTCGACGATGGTCTGCAGGTTTTTAGGCAGGCCGTCGAAGAGTCTTTTGTTCATCAGCAGGAAATCGGGAATGGAGGAATGGCGGGTATAGCTGTAATACTTGGCCACTTCCTGCATGTTGAAGGAAAGGACCGTGGGTTCGTTGTTCTCCCAGCCGTCTATCACCTTGGTCTGCAGGGCGGAATAAACTTCCGACTGACCCATGGGAACGGCGTTGCCTCCCAGGGCGTTCACCGTATCGATAAGGGGCTTGGATTGCATTACGCGGATTTTAAGCCCTTTGAGGTCGGCGGGGGTATAGATGGGCCTGGTGGCGGTTATGGAGCGGAACCCCGCATCCATGAACGCGAGGCCCTTGTAGCCGGCCTTGTCCACGTCGGCCATCAGTCTTTTTCCGATCGCCCCCTGGAGAACGTTGTGTTGGTGCTCAAGACTGCGCCAGATAAGGGGCAGGGAAATAACCTGTAGGGTAGGGGCATACTGTCCCATGGGGCCGGAGCTTACCTTGGCGAATTCCAGCGAACCGATCTTGATAGCTTCGATATAGTCCTTTTCCTGTCCAAGCTGACCGGCGGGAAAGAGCGTGAGTTTTATGTCGCCGTCGCTTTTCTTAGCCAATTCGTCCGCGAAGAAGACGAGCGCCTGGTGGACCGGGTGGCTGTCGGGCAGGACCGAAGCCAGCTTCCAGCTGTACTTGGGCGCCGCGGAAGCGAAGGCTAAGGTTGCGAACAGCAGCGCCACTACCAAAACGAATCTTCTCTTCATACGAAAACCTCCTGGATCGACAATCCGGATAAGACATCGGACAGCTTACCTACACTGTCGATTGAAACTATAATCTATGATTAACGTGCAGTCCATATAGCAATTTAGCTTTCCATAATATGGAACAAGGAGGGATGATGAATACGCTGAAAGGGAAGAACGCTCTCGTGACCGGTGGCGGTTCGGGCATAGGCCTGGCGATCGTCAAGGAACTGGCATCCCTGGGCGCGAATGTCTTTGTCCATTATCACAACAGCGGCGAATCCGCCAAGGCCGTGGCGGCGATGCTGCGTTCGGAAGGTTTGGATTCCCAGGTCGTTCAGGCCGACCTTTCCACCCAGGAGGGTAGCGCGGCGCTTGCCGGTTTTTTGTCTTCCCGTTGGGATCATCTCGATGTCCTGGTGAACAATACGGGCGACCTGATCGCCCGACAGAGCTTGGAACAGTTGGATATGGACTACTACCGGAGGGTGATGGCGGTGAATCTCGATTCCAATGTCCTGGTGACCAAGGCCTTGCTGCCCCTGCTTAAGAAGGCAGGCTCCTCCTCGGTGGTAAACCTCTCCTCCCTGGCGGGCAGAAAGGGCGGTCATGGGGGTTCGGTGTTCTACGCGACAGCCAAGGGCGCCATCCTCACCCTGACCCGGGCGTTATCCACCGAGCTGGCTCCCTACGGCATCAGGGTGAACGCGGTAGCGCCCGGGCTCATTCTCGGATCATCTTTTCACGCCATCCACAGCAGCGAGGAATCCAAGCAGGCTACTATCGCGCAGATTCCGCTTAAGAGAGCCGGCGGCTGCGAAGATGTGGCCAGGGCGGTCGCCTTTTTCGCCAGCGAATACGACGGTTTCATAACAGGCGCCACCCTGGACATCAACGGAGGGATTTACATGGCCTGAGACAGCCGTTCCTGTTCAAATTGAGCGGCGCCGATGTAAGCCGCGGTGGCCGCTATTGGAGTTTCCGGAGCCTTATTTCGATGCCCGATTCGCCCGCGAGTTCTTTGAGAAGAAGACTCGTATCCGTATTCCCGAAGTGGTAGGGGTAGAGAATTTTGGGTTTTACGATGCGGGCCGCTTCGGCCGTCTGTTCGGGCGTCATGGTAAAGGGCAAATTCATGGGAAGAAAGGCTATGTCGATTTCCCCGAGCAGGGCCATCTCGGGGATGGGTTCTGTATCCCCGGCCACGTAAATTCTGAGATCGCCCGCCCCCACGACGAAAATGAATTGGGTAAAAGCTCTATTGACGTTCCAATATCATAATGATATCATAAAAATATCGGAGGAAATCCATGGAATACCCGTATTCTAAAGAAACTGTCATGAAGGCTAAGAACGGAATGGCTGTACTAATACTGTCCCTCATCCTGATGATCGCGGGTTTCGCGGCGATCGGAGCCGGCGGTATCATCCTGGACGAAAACGGATCATCGGCCGCGGGGGTGACGCTCCTGGTGGCCGGGATACTCTATTCCCTGGTCTGCTGGATTCCTTTCATGGGCCTGAAAATATTAAAGCCCCAGGAAGCCCTGGTGCTCACCCTTTTCGGCAAATACATGGGGACGCTCAAAGGCGAAGGGTTCTTCTTCGTGAATCCCTTTGTCCAGGCGGTCAATCCCGCTACCGGCGCAGGGGCCGCCACGGCCACGGAAGATCAGAACCCTCTGCCCCAGGCTGGAAAAGCGGGCGGCTCCGCTAAAACCAGTCTTTCCGCGAAAACCATTTCTTTGAAATCCATGACCTTGAACAACAACAAGCAAAAGATTAACGACGCGCTGGGAAACCCGGTGGAAGTGGGTATCGTCGTCATCTGGCGAATCGTCAACTGTTCGATGGCGGTATTCAACGTGGATAACTACAAGGCCTTCCTTTCGATCCAATGCGACTCGGCCCTGCGCAACATAGCCCGGCTGTACCCTTACGATATCGCCGAAGGGGGGGAAGAGATGACCTTGCGCGGGTCCAGCCAGGACGTGGCGGAAAAACTGAAGGCCGAGATTCAATCCAGGGTGGAGATCGCCGGTATCGAAATACTCGAAGCGCGTATAACGCACCTTGCCTATGCCCCGGAAATCGCCGCCGTCATGCTGCAGCGCCAGCAGGCGACGGCCATAATCGATGCGCGCAAGATGATTGTGGACGGAGCCGTGGGCATGGTAGAAATGGCGTTGGCCAAACTTAGCGAAAACAACATCGTCGACCTCGACGAGGAAAGGAAGGCGGCGATGGTCAGCAATCTGCTGGTGGTGCTCTGCGGCAACAGGGACGCCCAGCCCATCGTCAACTCGGGATCTATCTACTGATATTCATGGACCAGAAGAGCGAAAAGGATAAAAAACAAATTCTGCTGCGGCTCTCGCCCCAGCTTTGGCGGGATGTCGCCGCCTGGGCCGAGGACGACTTTCGCTCGATAAACGGCCAGATCGAGTATCTTTTGAGCGAAGCGGTCCGCCGTCGGAAAAAATCCTCCGACGGCGGACCGGGCGGGGGGGAATAATCCCGTACCGCTTTTAGCTCTTGCGGGGCGCAGCGGAAGTTTTGTTATTTTTCCGCCATTCGATGATCAGTTCCGCCAAGGATTCAATCGCCTTGGTAAGCCACCTCTTTCCCATCTCCGCCGAAGCCGTACCGCTCACCTCCCCCCAGGTCCCCGTCAGGCAGTAGTCCCTGAAATCCCCATAGGCGACAAAGGCCGAGCCGGGAGGGTGGGCGACGACCTTGCCCAAACCCGGCAGCGACGCTTTATCATCCGCGTTGCCCAAATCCACCAGATCCGGCGCCAGGGCCTTCATGATGGAGCTTATCACTTCTCCTCCATGGCCGAAGGGTTCCTTCGATTTTGTCTCTCCCCTCGCCGCGTCGCCCGCCGCCTTCCACCAGTCTATCGCGCAAACGCCCCATCCTTCCCTGTGCAAACGGCGGCACAGCAAATCCACGGTTTTCATGTTGAGGGAGTGGCAGGAGAGAAACACGATGTTGGAGAAGCCCTGTTTTAAAAAAGACCGGGCGACGGCTTCGAGATACGATCCCAAAACAGGCGAATCCACATGGATGGTTCCTGGCCAGAACTCCAGTTCGAAGGTATCGCCATAGGGGATCGGGGCAGTGGTAAGGCAATCCGCCTTTTCGGCGAGCAGCGCGGATACGGCCTGGGCGACATAGAGGTCGGTGCCCAGCGGGCAGTGGTTTCCCGTCTGCTCCACCGATCCCAGGGGAAGAATGAGGGTATCGCAGCGAGTTATCGCCTCTGCGAAGCGCGGAGAAGTCATGTTGTCGATACGTCGCGTCATTGGGGCAAGGGTGCTTCCGACGGGATTTTGCATGGTTCAGCTCCCGTGGACCTTTACCGGTTTTCCGCTCGCCGCGGATTCGGTAATAGCGAGCGCCACTTCCATCGATTCGCACGCGTCCGCGACGTCGGAAAGCACGGGGGCGCCCTTGTCGATACATTCCACGAGATTGTCGATTTCCTGCTTGAATGGATGATGTTCGACGGATCCTGAATTCGGCGTGTCGCAGGGAAGGACGACAAAGTCCTTTTGCGCGGGGAACAGCCGCTTCGAGTAAATCCTATTGTCCCTCAGGGCGCCCTTGGTTCCGAGCAAATCAATATTGAACTGATAGGGAAAGTTCAGCCCATCCAGGGATACGGAAATTTTCCCCACCGAGCCGTCCGCGAATCGCAGCGCCGCGACGATCGTGGTCGGATAATCGAAATCCTTGCGCACCCTGGTGGCGTAGGCGGACACTTCGTCGATCTCCCCGTGAAGATATCTGGCGAGGTCCGTCGCGTGACAACCGCCGGTTATCATGGCGCCGCCGGCATATTCCTTGCGGCGTATCCAGTCGTAGCTGGAAAAACTCGGCTTAATCCCATGCCAGTAATCCATCTCGGCGTAATAGACATCTCCGATGGCCGAAGCATCGAGAAGGTTTTTCAAATTCGCAACCAGCGGGTGCCAGCGTAATACGAAACTGACGACGCTTTTACGTCCCGAGCGTCCGGCGGCGTCGCGCAACGCTTGCAGTTCTTCGCGGCTGATGCCCGCCGGTTTTTCCAGTATCAGGTGCTTGCCCGCGTTGAACGCCAGGATGGCCTCGCCTGCGTGCAAATAGTTCGGCATGCATTCGGATACGATATCCACGGTCTGATCATCGAGAAGTTCCTCATAACGATCATAGACGCGGATCGGCTCTTCCGCCTTGCCCGCGGACGCCCAGTCCCGCCCGAGCTTTTCCGAGCTTGAGCGGGAACGCGAGCTGATAGCCGCCAACCGTAGCCGAGGGTTGGCGAGAATAGCGGCGGCGTGCTGGTTGGCCACCTGCCCCGCGCCCCGGATGCCCACGCATAATCGTCCTTCTTGATCCATCCATTTCCTCCGGTCAGCCAATTTCCAGGCTTTTGTAAATTTCCAGCGCGTAAGCCCCGAATTCCGGCTGTACCCGCACCTCCTGCTGACGTGGGCGCGGCAATTCGATATCCAGGGATTCTATCATTCTCGAAGGGCGGGCCGAGAGCACGATAACCCTATCCGATAAAAAAACCGCCTCGTTGATGCCATGGGTTACGAAAAGAATGGTCTTGCCGGTTTCCTGCCAGATCCTTAAAAGTTCGATGTTCAGTCGTTCCCTGGTTATCGCGTCCAGGGCCCCGAACGGTTCGTCCATCAGCAAAAGCTTGGGATCATGGACAAGGGCCCGGGCGATGGAAACGCGCTGCTGCATGCCTCCGGAGAGTTCTCCGGGATATCGGTCCTCGAAACCCTCCAGGCCCACGAGCGCCAATAGGTATCGCGCCCGTTCCTCCATCGCCTTTCGGTCTTTCTTTAAAATTTCGATGGGCAACAGGACATTGTCGATCACCTTTCTCCAATGAAGGAGAAGCGGTTTTTGGAAAACAAAACCAACTTCCCGGCTTATGTCGAAATCCTCCTTGTCGATGATGATTTCACCCGAAGATTTCGGCAGAAGCCCAGCGATGATCTTGAGAAGTGTCGTTTTACCGCAGCCTGAAGGGCCTACGATCGAGACGAATTCCTTTGGGAAAATATCGAAGGTGACGTCGCCGAGCGCTTTAAGCTCGCCGCCGCCTGTTGTGTAAGTCTTTTTGACGTTTTTGAGGGAGAGCAAAGGTTTCCTTTCGTCTTGCATCGCTGGCCACCACCTTAATTATCGGTAAGGATAGTACGATCAAATCGGGCGGGCGCGGCCGGTTTTTCCGGTCGCGCCCGCGGCTGATTTTCTGTATCGATTTCTAGAAGTTGAACTTGAAGGGCGGGCTGGGAAGGAATTCCGAAGAATAGTAGTAATTCGGATCCGGATTCATTGCCAAGCCTTTTTCCTTCACGGTGTTGATCGTATCCTGCATCCTCGACGGATCGATATAACCGATACCGTAGTTCTTGTAACGATCGGTTTTGAAGAACTCCTTAACCGCGGTCAAATTGGCGATAAAATCGTCGGTATTGATGGGATGGTACTTCGAGAGAATAGAGATCGCTTCGGGAATGTTGTTGAGCGTATATTGCCAGGCCTTGTAGGACACCTTGAGGAACTTGCGCAGGGCTTCGGGATTGTTCTTCATGAAGTCCGCGTTGGCGATGTAGCTGTGCGCGTAGGCGTTGAAGCCATAGTCCGCCCAAATGATCCACCCCAGCTGATCGGCGGGAACCGCTTTTTCCATGAAGGGCTTGCCGGTGAAGAGCTCGAACACCACGTCGGCCTGTTTGGACCCCAAGGCGGCCGGTTTCGCGGTCGGTTCGATGTTTATGAATTTGACATCGCTGGCGTTGAGGCCGATGAGTTTGGCGAAGGCCGGCCACATCACCTTATGCCCGTCCGACGCCGGCACGGCCACCGTCTTGCCTTTCAGATCCTGGGGGGCCTTGATACCGGAATCCTTCCAGAAGAACATGCAATTGGGGTGCTTGTCGAAGATAATGCCGACGATCTTCACATTGGCGCCCTTCGCTCGAGCCTCGATGGGGACGGGGGCGTCGGAAATGCCGATCTGGGCTTTGCCGGCGTCCACCATCTGCACGGTGAATCCCGAACCTTGGCCGATCATGACATTCACGTCCAATCCTTCTTCCTTGAACCAGCCCTTTTCCATTGCGACATAGTAGGGCGCGTGGTCGCCGGAAATTTTCCAGTTCAGCTGGAAGTTGATCTTGGTCGCCTGGGCGGAAATCCCCGCCAGGACAAGTAGAGCGAACGCGATTGTTGCGATGATCCGTTTCCTCATTGTAAAACCTCCTACATGAGAATCCGATGAATTCCGCAGGATCGCTCAAGCGATCCCGTATGAAGTGCGTAAATCAGTGGTCATTCCTTCCCCGGAATTGCCAGGGCATGCAGAGCCTTTCAATGGCCGATACGATGCCGAACAACGCAACGCCGAACAAAGAAACGAGCATGAGGCCGGCGAAAATCGGCGGGGAATCCATGGTGTACTGGGAGTTGATGATTATATATCCCAAACCCTTGTCCGACGCGACGAATTCTCCGACGATCGCACCTACGACGCACATCGTCGAACTGATTTTCAGACCTGTGAAAATATAGGGAAGTGAGTTGGGAAGCCTGAGCTTCAGAAATATCTGGAGCTTCGACCCGTTCAAGTACTTTACCAGGTCCAATAGATCGTCTTCTATTTCGAACAGGCCGACTGTCGTATTGATCACGACAGGGAAAAATGAAACGAGGAAGGCGATCAATATATTCGTCTTCAAACCGTAGCCGAACCACAGCACGAGAAGTGGCGCTATGGCGACGATGGGAAGGGAGTTCAGGAAGACAAAAGCCGGCATGATGATTTTCTTGATGGTCGCGTTCCAGGCCAGGCCGATCGCGATCGTTATGCCGAGTATCGAGGTTACGAGGAAGGAAATCACCAGCTCTTTCAGCGTGATGCGTATATGGACGATCCAACTGTAATTCGCGTCGGGCTGGGGCAGGAGAAGGTGCTGGATCGCCACGATAGGGGAAGGTAGGATATACTCTTTCACCTTGAAAATCCTGACGCAAAGCTCCCAGATCACGAGAAGGACGACAATGACCACCGGCGTTTTTAGGCGGGACCAAAGCGAACGCACTGTAAAGACAGGGGCGTTTTTCATGTCGCGCTCCCTGTTTTTTCAGTGTTCCATGGCATGAGCGCCCGCTCGAGAAAATCTATCAATGCGAACAAGCCAAGCCCCATCGCCGAGATGAGAAAAAGCGCGGCGAACATGGGAGGGGTGTTCATCATCGCCTGGGAGTCTTTTATGAGAAAACCCAGGCCCTGGCTGGATGCCACGAACTCTCCGACGATCACCCCCACCACCGTCATTGTCGCGCTGACCTTCAGGCCGGAAAAAATGTAGGGCAGGGAGTTCGGGATCCTGATTTTAAGAAATATCTGCAGCTTTGAGGCGTTCAGGTAGCGGATCAAGTCGAGAAGATCCTCGTCCACCGAATTCAGACCCGCGATGGTGTTGAGGACTACGGGGAAAAAAGCCACGATGATCGCGATGGTCACGTTCGCCGTGAAACCGTAACCGAGCCAGATCAGAAAGAGGGGCGCCAAAGCGATTTTGGGAAGGGAATTCAAAACCGCGATCACCGGCATGAAAATACCCCGCAGCAATTTGGACCAGGAGATGAACAGGGCGAGAAAAAAGCCGACGAGGGCTGTCAGCGAAAAACTGACTGCTATTTCCACCAGGGTGGTGCGTATATGAACCCACCAGGTATTCTCGGCGACAAGCTCCTTCGAAAACAGGCTTTGAAATACCGAAATGGGCGATGGAACGACAAATTCCTTTACCTTGAAAATCATTATCAACGCTTGCCAAAGGGCTATGGCCGACACGATATAGAGGAGTTTCGGCAGGGCCTTATGCAGCAAGGTCGGTTTTCGTTTCATCCCCTGCCGCCTTCCCAGGCCGCCAAAGGGAGTCGCCTGGCGATTTCCGAAATTCTATACCCAAAACCCGAGGAGCCGATGGAATCGAGCCGCACGCGACCGTCGATCCGCCTGAACAGACCGGGGTGCACCGCGGCCTCGGGAATCGACGCATCGGGGTAGAACTGCATCGAGTTCGTTTCAACCCCCATGATCGTCCCGGCATGGGCGGCCAATTGAATGTGCGGGATCTGGGCGAGCATAGGGTTGGTCAGATCCTGGACCATAAGCGTCATCCCCGCCATCTTCGCCCAGCAAAGGCTGAGCAATGCCCCTGAAAAAGTTTTACAGGTCTTGAGGGCGACGCCTGTCCAGCCGAGGGTTCTGCCCAGGGCGAGAAAACTCCAGTCGTGGGCGCTTTCGTCCATGAAAAGCGGTTTGCGGGCGCTCACCGCGTGGGCGTCGATGCGATATTGCTCCAGGTCGTAGGGGAAGGGCTGTTCGATATAGAGGATCATCCCGTATATTCTCGGCGCTTCCCCGAGCAGCTTGTCGAGAATACCGCATACATAGGCCGGATCGAGGACGGTGCAGTTAAAGTCGGCGCTCAGCCAGTCGACGTCGTGGGCGATTGCGATGCGGCCGACTTCGACTATGCGGGCGTAATCCCATTCCGGATCGGTGCCGGTGAGCTTTACCTTTAGGCACTTGAGCCCGTCGCGAACGATCCAATCGGAGAGCACCACCGGATACCCATCCTTCGGCTCCTTGCCGTCGAGATCTTCGGTCCTGAGAATATCCTTGCCTCCCACCAGATGCCAGGCCGGGAGCGAGGTCGGAGCGGGGCGGACGAGAAATTCCTGCGGATAACGTCCTTTAAAAAGCGATGAGTACCCATGGTCGTAAAACCAGGACAAATCGCGGTTCATGTGGTCGCTATCGAGGGAATCGAAGACCGAGATGCCATGGAGATTTCCATAAGCGTCGAACAATGCCACATCGAAGGATGCCGAGCAGACTAGGGCGGCCAGCCAAGGCATTTTGGGAAGGAGCTGCGCTTCCCTTCGCTTGTTGAACTCGTTCAGCAATGGCGGCAAGGCTTCTTTCGAGAAGGCATGCCCGATTTCCATGGGATGTCCCCATAGGGGGAAATCGTTCCAGGTTTGGGCCAGAAGTTGACAGAAGTCCTGCATGGCGGAAAGTCGGGAATCGTAGGGCAGATCGCAGGGCCATACCCAGGCGACGCTGAGCGGCGTTTCCCCCCAGCCGGCCGCCCGATCCCCGTTTCTCGACGAAACTTCGACCCTAACCCGCGCACAGACCGCGTAAGTTGTCGTCTCGGGTCCGAACTTTAGGGGGATCCTCGTCTTCAAGGGTAGAAAATAAAGAGCAAGGCCATCCACTCGCACATCCCGGTTGAATCCCATAATCCAACGATAGCACGAGTCTGCATTTTGTCAAGTTTCTTTACAAATATCTGTACAAATCGAATATTCATAGTATTATACAGCCAAGAATGAAGAAAAACGCCGAAACCGCGAACGTCCACTCTTTTTCCGAAGGCGAGTACACAACCGCTGTCCTAAAGGCGATCGAGAACAGTGTCGCCAAATCGCGGGCATCGCTCGCCCGGCATCTGGGCTTGAGCCGTACGACCACTTCGACGATCGTTTCAGGGCTGATCAATCTGAACTTGCTCGAGGAAAAGAGTTTGCTCAGGGAAGGCAGAGGTAGACCCGGCATACTTCTCGATCTGGATAGCTCGATTTGGCGGGCCGTGGGGGCGGAATACCACTCCGGTTCCTGGGCCTTCGTTGAAACCGACTTACGGGGTTCCATTCTGAGGACTGGATCGCTTAAGGTCGCTGGCAGGGGCCCGGATGCTTTTCTCGACTGTCTGGCCCAAGGTTTGGCGGAATTTAGGCGGAACGTCAGTGGCGAATTGTTGCCTGCCTTCGGGATCGGCGTCCCCGGCTTGGTGGACTGTGACCGGGGATTAATCATAAGGGCCGATGATCTTAGCTGGCGAAACGTGCTCGTGAGCGAGTATGTTGAGAAAAAGCTGAAAAGCAGGGCCTTGGTCATAAACAGGAATAGGGGCGCCGGCTTGGCGGAGGCCCGGTTCGGCGGAGGCAGGGGAACGCACCAAATTGTATATATCGGCATTGGAACGGGTATAAGCGCGGCTTTTATCGTCGACGGGGAACTTATCCATGGTTCTTCCTTCAGCGCAGGCGAAATCGGGCATATTACGATGGATAAAGCGGGTCCGCTCTGCGCTTGCGGGAAGCGCGGTTGCCTCCATGTATATTCTTCGGGTACCGCCATGGCGAGGATGGCGGCCGCGTTGCTGTCGGAAGGAAAGGAATCCGGGCTAAAGAACAAAAAAAACCAGCGGGAACCAATCGATGGCGAGGATGTGTGCCTCGCGGCTAGGGCAGGGGATCGGTTAGCCCTTGAATGCCTGGGGGAGGCGGCAAGGCAGCTCGGCCTGGCCATCGCGAATATCATAACCATATACAACCCGGATAAAGTGATCATCGGTGGCCCTATCGGATCGATCGATAGTCCTCTGATCGGATATGTGCGAAAAGAAGCCGAGCGCTGGGCGATGCCGCACGCCTTCGATGCCGTGAAAATCGAACGTGCCGCCCTGGGGGAATCGGTTGGCGCGCTGGGAGGAGCTTGCTTGGTGCTTGATCGTAAGCTTTCGCTGGCATCCGTCGTGAGAAGCAAATAACCCAGCGGATCGCCCGTGGACGATACCACGTTAGCCCCTGGGACGATCCGTAATTTGCGGCATCTTTATTCAAAAACGCTTGCCCTTTTTTCGATCGAAGTGGTAGGATGACTCCGCTAGCCCCGCGACAGCGATGCAAATGTACTCTTGGCTCGTCGCGGCTGGATGGGAAAGGAGTACCCAGGTGTCCGTCGAACCGATCAAGCGTGTTTCCGTGGTGGAACAGGCCATTTCGAAAATCTACGATCTCATCCTCAGCCAGAACCTGAAGGAAAACGATAAGCTCCCTCCCGAAAGGCAGCTCTCTGAAATGCTGGGCATCTCCCGGAACTCCCTGCGGGAGGCCATACGGGTCCTCGATATGCTGGGCGTTGTCAGGGTGGACCAGGGCAGCGGCATGGTGATCGATTCGTCCCGGGTTTCCGACGCTGTTACGAAACACCTCACCTTCGCCCTTCTTATGAATAGGGAAAAGATGAACGAACTCTTCGAAGCCCGACTGGTGGTGGAGACCGAATGCGCCAGCCTGGCCGCTTTGAGGGCGAGCGAAAGCGAGCGCGCCCTGCTGCACCGCACGTATCAGGAACTCTGCGAGTCGAGGACCGACAGACCGAAGAGCATAGCCTTGGAAATCGAACTCCACAATATCGTAGCCCGGGCCGCCCACAACTCGGTGCTGGAAAAAATTCTGAACTCCCTCAAGCAAATCCTCAAGGAAAGCCGGGAAGCCACCGTTCCCCATACCGGCGTGACCCCCGAAACGGTAAAGGTTCACGAACGACTCATCGCCGCCATAGACGCCAGGGATTCCCGGAGTTCCGCCGATATTATGCGGGAACACATAGCCGCCGTCGCCGACAGGATGAAGCTGCTGCAATAAAGTGGTAGGATGACTTGACATCTGCCGCCTCAGGTTTTATAAAGATATTTATAATCCTGAGGAGGTACGGTATGAAGAAACTTGTACTTTTCATTCTTGTGGCCGTTCTTGTCGCCTTCCCCGCCTTCGGTCAGCGCAAGACCGAGCTTCTTATGGGAACCGCGAGCATGGGCGGAGCGTTCTATCCGGTGGGGCAGGGTATCGCCAATCTGGTTACCAAATATTCCAAAAGCTATTCCATGGTTCCCGTCGTAACCGGCGGGGCAGTGGAGAATCCCCGCCTTCTGGACTCCGGCGATGTGGATATAGCGATCACTAACGCAAATATCGCTTACTTCGCCTGGGCGGGAACCTCCCCGTACACCAAGAAAATCGACATAACCTGCCTGGCCAGCCTCTATCCGAGCGTGCTTCATATGGCTGTCCCCGTGAATTCGTCGATCAACGATTTCGGCGATCTCAAGGGCAAGCGGGTCGCGGTAGGTCCGGCCGGCGGCGGAACCTTGGATATTCTCAAGGTGCTCCTGGACGAGTATGGCATGACCATGAAGGACATCACCCCGAGCTACCTGGCCTATGGCGACGGATTCAGCCAGATGGCCGACGGCAATGTGGACGCGGCCTTCGCGCTTTCCGGCTATCCCGCGGCGGCGGTCATGCAGACCATCGCCACGAAGGAAATCAAGTTCATCGAGGTGCAGCCCGATAAACTGGCTTCCATCATGAAGAAGTATCCCTATTATACCGATATCACCATCGGGAAGGACGTATACAAAACGAGGAAAGACCCTGTGGTGATCGGCGTCCAGAATGTGCTCATCGTGAAGAGGAATTTCTCGGAAGAGGCTGTGTATCAGATAACCAAGGCCCTCTTCGACAACCTGCCGGAGTTCGCCGCCGCGAACGCCAACGCGAAGCAGATCGACGTGAAGAAGGCTTCGCAGGTACCCATCCCCCTGCACCCCGGCGCAGAGAGATTCTACGCGGGAAAGTAATTTCCGTTTTTGCCCGCGATAGTGCGTAGAGCGGCCGGGGAATCGCGAAACCAATCGTTTCGCGATTCCCCGGATCGCAAGACAAAGTCTGTTCATATCCATACCTGTTCAATGAATATCGTTACCAGGCCTTAATAGGAGCCCGTCATGGAAGAGAATTCGGGAATTAAAAAAAGCCTTGGCGTCCTCGCTACAGCCCTGTGCCTCGTAGTCGGCGCCTTTCACATTTTCGACGTTTCCGGCGTTATGGTTTTTTCCACCATGATCATACGAATCGTCCATATCGCCTTCATGATGACCATCGCCTTTCTCAGCTTTCCCCTATCGAAACGAAAGGGTTTAAAGGATTCGGGGCTGGATTTCGCGTCCCGGGTTGCTTTCGCCCTGGTCACCATAGCGGGGAGCCTTTACATGCTGCTCCGCTGGGAAGCCATCGCCATGTCGGGAGGCATGACCTCGTCGCTGGACGCCATTGTCGGCATAATCATGATCCTCGTCGTGCTCGAAGCTACCAGAAGAAGCGTCGGTCTCGCACTCGCGCTCATCGCCGTGGTCTTTCTGATCTATCCCTTTATCGGTCCCTTTTTGCCGGGGATGCTCAGGACGAGGGCGACGAGCCTTCAAAGGATTTTCACCTTCCTCTTCACGACAAGCGAAGGGATCTATGGTATCCCCATAGGGGTTTCTTCCACATATATCGTTCTATTCTGTATCTACGGCGCTTTTTTGAGCGAATTCGGCGCCGGCGATTTCTTCTACGCGGTGGCGAAGAAGGCTACGAAGGGACTTTTGGCGGCATCGGCGAAGACGGCGGTCATATTTTCCACCTTGATCGGTATGATCTCCGGTTCGGCGGCGGGCAACGTGGCTGTCGCGGGCGTGTTCGCGATTCCGTGGATGAAGAAGGAAGGGTATAAGGATTACGAAGCAGGCGCCATCGAGGCCCTGGTCTCTACCGGCGGGCAGATCATGCCGCCCATCATGGGAGCCGCCGCCTTCATCATGGCCGAAATACTCGGCACGCCGTACACCAACATCATGAAGGCCGGCATTATCCCCGCATTGCTCTTTTTCGCATCGACCATGGTCATAGTCCATCTCCTGGCCAAAAAGAACGGTCTGCGGTCGAAGACTGACGATGACACCGAGCCGAAGACCAAGGCGGGGGTTTTGGAGGGGGGCGTTCACTTCCTTGTTCCTTTCCTCACCCTCCTGGTCATGATGTTCATGAATTATTCGCCTTTCAAGGCCGCGTACTGGTCGATACTCGCCCTTCTGGCGGTGAATATCATATGGAGAAGGAAGATCGATCGGGTCTTCTTCGCTAAAATAATCAGGTCGCTCAAGGACGGAGCGAAGGCGACCGTTCCCTTGGCCATAGCCTGCGCCGCGGCGGGCATCATTTCGGGCGTCCTCTCGGTGACAGGCCTCGGATCGAAGATTTCCGGAATGATCGTATCCCTCTCCATGGGAATACCCTTCCTGGCTTTGTTGTATACAGCCATCGTGGCCATTATCCTGGGCATGGGACTGCCTACCACCGCAGCCTACCTCATACTGGCCACGGTCGTGACGCCGGCTTTGGCCGAGATGGGCATACCGCTCCTGACGGCCCATTTCTTCGTCTTCTTCTACGGCTGCCTTTCCACCATAACGCCTCCTGTCGCCCTGGCTTCCTACGTCGCCGCGGGCATAGCGGGGGCCGACATCAATAAAGTCGGCTGGACCGCCTTCCGCTATGGACTGCCCACCTATATTCTCCCCTTTATGTTCGTATACGGACCGGGGCTCCTCATGCAAGGCACGGTGCTGGAGATTGTCTGGACAGTCATCGTGAGCCTTTTCGGCGTCTACGTCATATCGGCCGGCTTGGTCGGCTATCTGAAGACTAACATTCCCCTGTGGATGCGCTTCGCGCTATTCCTCGCCGGAGCCCTGATGGTGCTCGAGGGTTTGTTGACCGACGTGATCGGGGCGGCTCTGTTCGCGGTCTGTTTGCTGATCGTCAATCTCAAGCTGAAACCTAAGGCCGCCTAACCCAAGGAGGAATGCAGATGTCAAAAGAGTACTATAACGAAGGAAAGTGGTGGGTAAGTCCCTATAATTTCAAACCCGAAGTCCTCGCCGCGCGCCCCCAGGCGGCGAAAAAAGTCCTGATCCACGACGCGACCCTGCGGGACGGAGAGCAAACCCCCGGGGTTGTCTTCCGCAAGGAGGACAAGATACGGATCGCCAAAGCCCTGGATGGGGTGGGCGTGGACAGGATCGAAGCCGGTATGCCCGCCGTGTCGTCAGAGGATTTCGAGGCCATCGGTGAAATCAGCGCCCTGGGGCTCAAGGCTAAGATTTTCACCTTCGCCCGGGCCCTGACCGAGGACGTGGATAAGGCTCTGGCCTGCGGTTCAGATGGTGTGGTGATCGAAGTTCCAATCGGCTACCCAAAACTTGTCCACCAGTTCAAATGGACCTGGGAAGACGTGGTACGCAGGACCGCGCCGGTGATCAACTACGCCAAGTCAAAAGGGCTCTACACCCTTTTCTTTCCTTACGACGCCACCAGGGCCCGGGAAGAGGACCTGGATGCCATGTTCGATTTTATCATGCGCGAATCCCCTCCCGACGCCGTGGGACTCGTGGACACCATGGGCTGCGCCTCCCCGGAAGCCATAGCCTACCTGGTGCGCAAGTACAAGACCTTGACCAATGGGCTTCCCGTGGAGATCCATACCCACAACGACTTCGGCATGGGGGTGGCGACCGAGCTGGCCGCGGTGGGAGCGGGCGCCGATGTCGTGCACTCCTGCGTGAACGGCCTGGGCGAGCGGACGGGCAACGCCGCCCTGGAGGAACTCATCCTCGGGCTGGAGCTTTTGTACGGCTACGAGACGAAATACGACATCGGCGCCCTCAAGGAACTCTCCCTCCTGGTGGAGTCCTTGAGCGGCGTAAAACTAGCCCAGAACAAGCCCGTGGTCGGTGAGGAGAATTTTACCCGAGAATCGGGGATCGGCGTGAACCTCGTCGTGGAGAATCCCCTGGCCATGTTCGCCACCCATCCTCAAATCACGGGAAGAAAGGGAAAAATCGTCCTGGGCAAGAAGAGCGGCAAGCCCTCTATCGTTTACAAGCTTAAGGAACTGGGCTTAGGTAGCTTGGGCGAGAATGCGGTGGCCGGTGTGCTCGCCGAGGTGAAGCGCAGGGGGAACGAAGCGAGAAGTCTTTTGAGCGATGCGGAATTCTCCGAGATTGTGGCGGCCCAGCGGGCTAAGGAGGGACAATGAAAATTATCGATTTGAGCCAGGAAATATATCCGGGGATGCCCGTATTCGACGGGCATCCGGAAGTGAGGATGAGACCCGCCGTCACCCACGAGCAGAGGGCGGGAGAGAAAAATCCCAGCACCGTATCCCCGGTGGTTCATGAAATCGTCCTGGGAGAGCATACGGGAACTCACGTGGATGCGATCAACCATTTCGGCAAGTCCTTCGTGGGAAAATCCATCGACACCATGCCCTTGGAGACTTTCTTCACCGACGCTATCTGCCTGGATTTCTCCCACAAAAAACCGCTGGAACTGATCGATGTAAAGGAAATCAGGGATGCCCTGGCAAAGGAAGGCAAGGAAATACGAAAGGGCGACACCGTTTTGATCTATACCGATCATTACCGGAAATACTACGAAACCGACCAGTGGAACAACGGGCCTGGAGTTACGCCCGAGGTGGCCACCTGGCTGGGCTCTCTCGGCGTGGCGGGCTTCGGGGTGGAAACCCGTTCGCCCGGCGTTCTGGGCAAGGGCAATAAGGAAATCCACACTATCTGCGGCGAACTCAACTATCCCCATTACGAGAATGTCATCAATCTCCATCTCCTTTTAAAGTACAAGCGGTTCAAGTTCCTGGCCCTCCCCCTTAAAATACGGGGCGGCACCGGATCCCCCGTCCGCGCCGTGGCCCTGGTCGAGGAATAAGACGATGGATGCGGGCAAGGAGAAGAGAGCCGCCTTTGCCGCTTTAGTCATCCGGGGCCTGGCTGCCCGGGGGGCGGCCGGCGGGAGGGCGAAGGGCCCAGGGGCGATTGGCGAGGAGCTGCTCGCATCGTCTCCGCCGGGCCTGGCGCCATCCGCGGCTGGGAACGAAGAGCCGGACAAGGCGGAGGTACGAAGATCGGCGCCCCGCCCGGACGGCCAGGCGCTTTTGGCCGCGGCCCGGGCCTGGGCCGGCTCCGAGGGCATGGAGATCATCCCCAGTTGCTGTTTCTCCTGCAATACCGCCTGCGAACTTTTGGTGTTTCGTCGCAAAAGCGACGGCAGGGTGATGAAGATCGAAGGCGATCCCTCCTCTCCCGTTACCAAGGGGGTTCTCTGTCCCAAAGGGCTGGCGGCGGTGGATCTGCTCTACAATCCCGAACGGCTGAAAAAACCTCTGCGCAGAATAGGCCCGAAGGACAGGAATTCCATGGAACCCGTCCAGTGGGAGGAGGTTTCCTGGAATGATGCCTTGGACGAGGTGGCGGACAAAATTCTTGGATTTAGGGAACGAGAAGGCGCCCGATCGGTGGCGTTTCTGGAAGGCACCCGGAGAGGGTGGAGTCGCGTCTATTCCCGCCTGGCGAACGCCTTCGGTACCCCCAACCACGGCGCCGCGGGCTGGGCACAGTGTCTTTGGCCGCGGCTGGTGGACTGCAAGGTAACCTTCGGCGCCCAATACTCCGAAGCCTGCGATTTCCCCAACACCCGTTGCGTCCTCGTCTGGGGTTCCAATCCGGCTTCGACCTGGCCTATTCTCGGCGCCGACATTATGGACGCGGTGGAAAGAGGCTCAAAGCTTATCGTCGTCGACCCGCGGCTCTCCGAGACCGCTGCGAAAGCCGACCTGTGGTTGAGGCTCAGACCCGGGACCGATACCGATCTCGCCCTGGGGATGCTGAATGTTATCCTTAAGGGGAACTTGTACGACCGGGATTTCGTCAGTAACTGGACCAGCGGGTTCGATGCGCTGGCTGAAGATATCAGCTGGAGAAGCCCCGAGGTCACCCAGCGGCTGACCGGCGTGCCGGCCGGCCTGGTTCTGGCGGCTGCCCGGCTTTTCGCCTCCACATCCCCGGCCTGCATAAGCCGCTGCGTCTCGGTGGACCAGACCGCCGACTCCATTCAGACCTGCCGCGCCCTTTCCATTCTGGCGGCCGTAACGGGAAACATCGATGTACCCGGGGGCAATGTGGCGGTCTCGCTTCGGGGGGAAAGGTCGCAGAACACCCACGAATTCATTTTGGCCGACCAGATCGGACCCGAATCCCTCAAGGACCGGGCTGGTTATCACACCTACCCCCTGCTTTGCGGAGCTTTGAGTCCTGTACCCTCCAACCACATGCCCGGTTTTTGGGAGCAGGTGGCTTCGGGGCAGCCTTATCGGATTAAGGCGGCTTTGATTTTCGGCTCTAACGCCGCCGTGTCCTATACCAATTCGAGGCGGGTGCGGGATGGGATAGGACAACTCGAGTTCCTCGCCGTATGCGACCAGTTCATGACCGAAACGGCCCGGATGGCCGATATCGTCTTGCCAGCCTCCTCCTGGCTCGAAAGGGACAATGTCGTTTCTTCCTTCCAGACGGCCAACGAGTACACGGTATTCCAGCAGCCCTGCGCGTCGATCGGAGAATCGCGTTCCGATGTGGCTATCATAGGCGACCTGGCCGAACGGCTGGGTTTGGGGAAATTGTTCTGGAAGAATCCCCGGGATCTCTATGACTATCTCTTGAGCCCCACGGGCCTCAGTTTCGGCCAGGCCCTGGAAAAAAGAAGACTATACGCCCCCCTGGTTTTCGGAACTTCGAGAAAAACCGGTTTCAAGACCCCCTCGGGCAAGGTCGAACTGTATTCCAGCCTCCTGGAAGCCGAGGGCGTCGATCCGATTCCCAGGGGCACCGCAAAGGAGGAGGCTATGGGGAGAGCCTCGGGCGACGGCGAGGTCGCAAGGGTTGTCGGCGGACCCTCCTTTGAACCATATCCCTTCGTTTTCAGCACCGGCGCGCGGTCTATTTTCTTCCGCCATACGGAAAACAGAAGAAATCCCTGGCTCATAGCCAGGGAACCGCGCCCGCTGGTCTATATCAACGATGAAACCGCCGCCGGTCTGGGCATCTCGGAAGGCGAGCCGGTGGAGGTATTCACTTTCACTGGCTCGGCGCTTATGTACGCGAAGTTGGAACCGGAGGTCGCCCCGGATTTTGTCCAAGCCGTCCCGGGCTGGGAAGGTCGGGGAAACATCAACTATGCCCTGGGCTGGGAAAATTTCGCAGAAGGGATCGGTACCGTGCCGATGCGAGGCCTTCGCTGCGGAATAAGGAAGGTGAGCGATGGGCGATAAAGCGCTTGCGCCGATTGTCGTTGATCTTGATCGATGCTGGGGCTGCCGTACCTGCGAAGTGGCCTGTTCTTTGGAGCATAGGCTCGCTCCCGATCTCTCCTTTATACATGTGGAGGAGAAACGCGAGAGCTCACCGATCCCGGGCTCCCCGCAGGGCAAGAGCTTTATCCCCGTATTCTGCCAGCACTGCGACGATCCGGCCTGTGTGTCAGCCTGCCCCTCCGGGGCCCTGGTAAAAGACGGGGACGGAATCGTGCGGGCCAATCCCGAGGCATGCATCGGCTGCGGGGCCTGCGAAGACTCCTGTCCCTACGGGGCGCTCATCCTCCTTCCCGAATCGGGTACAGCCGGGCTTTGCGACCTCTGCGTCTCCAGGCAGGTATCCGGCAGGCTCCCGGCCTGTGTTCAGCATTGTCCTGGACGGGCTCTTAGCCTGGCGGATAGCGGCGACGAAACTGCGTCCGCAGCACAAAAAACCGAACAAAAGCTCAAGTTCGGCTGGGCTGTCGGTCGTACGGTATACAAGGCCAGGTGAGGATATTAAAGTGAGAAACTATGCATGTGGCTGAAAGGAGCCCCTGGCTTTCGGTCCTCGTGATACCAGGAGGAATCGGCACCGTCCATTGGATCGCGATTTTTTCGCCCTGTTCGGCATCAGCTGCCAGGCTGTTCTTCGGAGTTTCAAAAGCCTTTTCACGGTGAGTCGCCGAATGCGCCATTTTTGGCACATTCGGGCAAAAGCCCTGTGCCAATCGATGTACAATGGGCTGTTTAGAGCCGCGTTGACCCGGGGGCCGAATGGGCGAATCTGGAAATATGCTGCTTGTTAATATACTATATTATAACAAAATGATAGTCAAACGCGACTGCAAGCCGTCTCCATTGGCATGATAGTTGCGGAGAGTCGCTGAACGCTTTTCCAAACAATGGAGGTTTTTCATGAAACGAGTCGTAGTAGTTCTCCTCTGTGCCCTGGCCATAGTCAGTGGCGTCTCGGCCCAGGCCAAGCAATGGAAGGTGGCAGTCTGCCTGCCGGGATCGGTAGAGTTTTTCGCGGTGGAGCGTAAGGGTATGGATCAGGCTGCGGCGAAATACAATATCGCCCTGACCTACTCCGACGCCGAATGGGATGCGGGCAAACAGCTCAACCAGGTGGAGAATTTCGTCGCCAAGGGCGTTGATGCGATAATGCTCTGCGCCCGCGATCCCCAGGCTCTTCTGCCCGCGGTGAAGATGTGCAACGAAGCGAAAATCCCCCTCATCACCTTCACCAATACCCTCGGTCCCGATCCGATGGGCCAATATCCCGGCGTCGTCACCTTTATCGGGATCAACGATACCGCTTACGGCACCATGATGGGCCAGATGGCTCAGAAACTCCTGGGCGGCAAGGGAGGCAATATCGTTCTCATCGAAGGAGAGCCTGGGACGAGCGCCCAGCGGCAGAGAAGCGATGGATTCAGGGCCGAGCTGGCAAAGAATCCCAACTTCAAAATCATCTACAGCCAGGCTATTCCCGGGTGGACGAAAGAAGGATCCCTCGCCGCAATGGAAGCCTTCCTCCAGAAGGGACAGAGCTTCGACCTGGTCGCCGCCGAATGGACCGATGGAGCGGTCGCCGCATCGAAGGCCATCCGCGAAGCCGGCCTGAAGGGGAAATTCGTGACGGCCCTGGAATATTCTAAGGCAGTCGAAGCGGAGATCAAGGCGGGCAATATCCAGATGACAGCATACGCATCGATCATCAATATGGGATTCCTGGCCGTCGAAACCACGGCCAAGTATCTTTCCGGCCAGAAAGTGCCTCCCTTCGTGGAGGTGGTTCCGGTTTTCGTCGACAAATCCAATGTAAGTCAGCATGTTCCCGAAATGTAAACCATAACCACACTACAGACCGGGGATCTTCTTCGAAATCCCCGGTCTTTCGAGAGAAAGCCTATGTATGCAAACGCTGCACGAAAATCGAAAAAAATTGCGATTCAGCTGATGATCGGTCCCGGGCAGATGGAAAAATTCAGCGAAAACGAAATAGTGGAACGCCTGGATTTTTCCCTCGAAGCCCTCGAGCCGGATGAGCTCATTTTGTCCATACATGAGGACTATGGCGATCTGGCGCGAAAAATCGTGGAACACTGCGGTGGGAAAAATGTAAATGTATCCTTGTGGACAATGGTCTTTGCCGACAGAGCCGCATCCTTGTCCCGGCTGCCTCTCGTAAGGGATTTTAAAGGCAGGGAAGGCTACGGCGCCATCGCGGCCTGGAACGGAATGGGCAAAGGAGATGAGAAATTTCTCTTTTGCTGTCCGTCGGCAATGCTGGATGATGACAAAGGCATACTCCGGGCCGTCGAAGCCGCCCAAGAAATCGGCGCCCAGGGAGTGTTCCTGGATAGAATCCGTTATCCTTCGCCGGCCAATGGCTTGGAATACCTGGGTGCTTGTTCCTGCTCCGCCTGTACAAAAGCTTTTTATCGCGATAACGGCATGGATTGGCCGGATCTGGTGAGGGAAATGGTCAATTGGGCGGCCTACGGAAGAGAAGGGGCGGTGAAATTCCGGGATGCCCATAAGCCGGCCCGCGAATTTCGCGCGAAAATGGTCGCCACGGCGGTCTCGCGTTATTCCGAAGCGGTTCATGGCGCGGGGCTTCGCGTAGGTCTCGATCTTCTTGCCCCTGCGTTGAGCGACATCGTCGGGCAGGATTACGCTTTGCTCTCGCGTAACGCCGATTTTATAAAGCCGATGCTCTATTGCAAGGCTTCGGCACCTGCAGGATTGCCTCTGGAATTCAGGTTGCTCATGGAGGGCTTATCCCGATCAGGAGTGGAAACCTCCCGGGCAAGGCAGTTTGTCGCCGAGCTTTCCGGAATCGAGGATGAGCACTTGAAGGCGGTGCAGCTCGGAGGGAGTTTCCCCGCGAGCCTCGCGGCTTCCCAGATGTCCCGAGCGAAGCGCGAAGCGGATGGCCGGAACGATCATAGGGCCGATGTGTATGCCGGCATAGAGTTGGTCGATCATGAGGATTATGAGACGAAGATCAACGAGGCGGCCCGGGACGCGTATCTCGAAGCATTGTCCCGGGAAAATATCGCCCTGTGCTGGAATATCCTCTATATTCCCCGAAACCACATAATGGCTGTCGCGAAGCTTCGCAAGGATTTCCAATGATTGAATACTCGCTTCAAAGATCGGGCGCGAAAAAAGACCTGGCCGTAAAGCCGCCCTTGCTCAGAATGGAAAATATATCTAAGAGTTTTCTCGGTGTAAAAGTTCTCGATAGGGTCGATTTTACCGTGGAGCGCGCCGAGGTGGTGGCTTTTCTCGGGGCTAACGGCGCGGGAAAATCAACGCTGATGAAGATTCTCTGCGGAGTGTACCACGCCGATGAAGGCAGGATACTTTTGGACGGAAAACAAGCATCGTTCAATAATCCTTTACAGGCCTATGGCGCGGGAATAAGCGTTGTCCACCAGGAATCCAGCCTCATCCCCACCCTGACCATAATCGAGAACCTATTCTTAGGTCGGGAATACTCCAGGCCGGGCGGCGTTTTGGATGAAGCGGCGATGCTGAAGGAGTACGAGACCTTATGCGCCCGATTCGGCCTTTCGATATCCCCCGGCACGAAAGCGCGAGACCTGAGCCCCGCGAACAAGAAGATGGCCGAAATCATGAAGGCGGTATCCCGAAAAAGCAGCATTCTCATCATGGACGAACCCACCGACGCGCTCAGCAGCCAGGAGATAACCCGCCTTTTCGGGATAGTAGGTGAGCTGAAAAGCCAGGGCATGAGCATCATTTTCATCACCCATTTTCTCGACGAGGTCAAGAGCATCGCCGACAGCGCCACGGTGATACGGGATGGAAGGATCGTGGCTGACCATATATCCCCATCCACGCCGATCAGGAATATAGTGGCACTGATGCTTGGCAAGGAAGCTTCGGAGCGCCAGACCTACGCGAAGGCGAGCCCTGGACCGGTAATGATGGAAGTCAGGGATCTGACGCGCGGCAATGAATTCTCGAACGTGAGTTTCGAGCTTCGGGCAGGCGAAGTGCTGGGCTTGGTGGGCGTTGTCGGTTCCGGCAAAACGGAACTGGCCCGCGCGCTTTTCGGGGCGAGCCAAAGCCATACCGGCACCATACGACTGGAGGGCAGGCAGCTCAGGTTCAAGAGCCCGGCCCAGGCGGTAAAACAGGGTATGGGGATGGCTCCCGAAGATCGCAAAACCCTTGGCCTGATCCTGGAACATGACATCGAGAGCAATATTTCCCTTTCATCGTTGGGCGATATCGCGCGTTACGGTTTCATAAACGGCAATAAGGAGAAAAACCGAGCTGCCGATGTGGCCAGCCGATTGTCCATCAAATATGTGGACTTGAAACAGAAAATCAAGTTTTTGAGCGGCGGGAATCAGCAAAAATGTGTGCTCGCCCGATGGCTGCTGGCATCGCCGCAGGTTCTCGTGCTGGATGAGCCTACCAGGGGAATTGATGTGGCCACAAAAGAGCAGATTTACGCTATTGTCCGCGATCTGGCCGCCAAGGGGAAATCGGTACTCTACCTTTCAGGCGATCCGGCGGAAGTCTTGATCGTGGCCGATAGAATCATGGTGATGCAAAAGGGCAGGATAAAGCGCGTGTTCGACACGGTACCGACAGAGGACCTCCTCTTAAAAGAAATGATCGAGGTGAGCAATGAGTGAAACCATCGCAAACATCAAGAGCAGCAAGGCAAGACACTACAAGGAAATCGTAAAACGCTACGGTTTGCTCATAAGCTTTTTCGTGCTCTCCCTGGGCATTTCCTTTTTGACGCCCAATTTTCTCTCCGCCAAGAACCTCATGAATATTCTTAGGCAGAGTACTATCGTGGGCATCATGGCCATAGGAACCACCTTCGTGATCATAGGAGGAGGATTCGACATTTCTGTCGGCTCCACCCTGGCGCTCTCCGCGGCTCTGGCGCTGGGGCTTCAGAGTTCCATGCATTGGGCGCTGGCGGCTCTTCTTGCCGTGCTCGCCGGGGTGCTCATCGGCGCGGTGAACGGATTTCTCGCGGCTAAGATCCATATCGTTCCCATGATAGCCACCTTGGGCACTTCCACGATCATACGGGGCCTGGTCTATCTTTATACTAAAGGCTACCCCATCAACGGACAGGTACCGCAATTCGAGGTCATAGGCTCGGGCTATCTCTGGGGCATTCCCGTGCCGGTGATCATAATGGTCGTGCTCGTCGCGCTTTTTCAGTTCGTTCTCTCCAAAACCCAGCTGGGACGCTACTGTTGCGCCGTGGGCGGGAATAAGGAAGCTACCCGTCTGGCGGGCGTATCCGTCGATTTTTACCATATGATGACCTTCATAATCGGCGGCCTCATGGCGGCTATTTCCGGCGTCGTCTACGCGGCGCGACTATCCTCCGCCACTCCGCTCGCCGGGCAGAATTACGACATGGACGCCATCGCCGCGGTGGTCATCGGCGGTACTTCGGTGTCGGGAGGGGAGGGCACGGTGCTGGGCGCCATGATAGGAGTGCTGCTCCTTACCGTGGTCACCAACGCCTTCAATCTCCTGGGAGTACCTGTATTCATCCAGTACGTTATCAAGGGCTTGATAATTCTCGTGGTCGTGGGCATCGATTCGTACACGAAAAAGCGCCCTCGCTGAAAAGAGGCATCTATGGTATACAATCCATGGATAGGATGAAACCGACTATTCTGATAGTAGACGACGAACAATGGATGCGCGCGTCCCTCGGCGAGCTTCTGCAAGCCGAAGGCTATGGGGTGCTGCTGGCCGATAGCGCGGCCTCGGCCATGGAACTCCTGGACCGCAGTGCGCCGGATATCGCGATACTCGATGTCAGAATGCCCGAGCGCGGCGGCCTCGAACTTCTTAAAGATCTGCGGGCATTGTCGACCAATCTCAGGGTGTTCATGATGACAGGATATCCGTCGGTGGATACCGCCGTGCTGGCCATGAAATACGGCGCCATGGATTTTTTCACCAAACCCCTCGATTTTCCCAAACTGCGTCAACAGTTGAGTCTTTTGGACTTCGGTGCCCATGCCCCTGGGGAATACAAGGCTGGCCAGGCCGCGGATGGCATTCTGGGAGAGAGTCCCGCCATTCGCGAACTCAGGGAATCCATTAGGCGCGTGGCGCCTACCGATGCTTCGGTGATAATAATGGGCGAAAGCGGCACGGGGAAGGAATTGGTGGCTGAATCGATCCATAGCCAGTCCCAGAGGTCCATGCATCCCTTCATGAAAATAAACTGCGCCGCCATACCCGATACCCTGTTGGAAAGCGAGTTGTTCGGGTATGAAAAAGGAGCCTTTACGGGAGCCGTATCGAGGAAACAAGGGCTTTTCGAGAGCGCGGAGAAGGGCACGGTATTCCTGGATGAAATCGGCGACATGGATGTCAAGCTGCAATCCAAATTGCTCCACATACTGCAGGGCGGGGAGTTCAGGAGGGTCGGCGGCACCAAGGATTTGAGCACCGATGTGCGAATAATCTCGGCTACCAACCAGAATCTGGGAGAACTCATCGCGAAGGGATTGTTCAGGGAGGATTTGTACTATCGCCTCTCGGTGATTTCGATCCAGACTCCTTCGCTCAGGAATCATATCGATGACATTCCTCTCCTGGTCAAGCGTTTCGTCGCGGATTTTTCAAGATCCTACGGCAAGGAAGAACCCTTGGTCGAGGACGAATTCCTGGCGCTGCTCAAGGCACAGCCGTGGCTGGGGAACGTGCGGGAACTAAAGAACTGCATAGAACGGGCGATTATTTTTTGCGACGGACGCAGGCTCGGACCACAGCACCTGCCTCAGCAGTACATGATGGGCGTATGCGGCGAAAACAGAAGCTCCGATCCGGGCGCCCTGTCGATAAATGAAGCCTGCCAGGATTTGGAGCGGGCGATGATTCTCGAAGCGATCGAAAAGTCCAGGGGAAATCGCACCGAGGCGGCCAAGCTTTTGGGCATTCCTCGGAGAACCCTTTACAACAAACTGGAAAAGCTGGATTTCGGCGGCGATGAGCGGTCTTGAACTGCGTAATGTCACGGCCCACCATGGCACGATAATCGCCCTGGATGGGTTGAATCTCCAGGCTTCCCGAGGGGAAATCCACGCGATAATAGGGGAGCGCAGAGCCGGAAAATCCAGTATCGTTTCGCTTCTCGAGGGCACGATAACGCTCTCGAAGGGTGAGGTATTCGTACAGGGTCATCCCTTGCCTCAAATGAGTCCTCAAACGATGGTTCAGGCGGGCGTAGGCGTTTTTCACCAGGCTCCGAATATCATCCCCACGCTGTTGCCCTGGGAAAATATCATGGCCGGCCGCATGAAAATCGGCTTTTCATCCAGGCACATGAGGGATGACATCGAAGCTTCCATTCTCAGGCTCTGCGAAAAATGGAACCTTCGTCCCGATCTTCGCCGGCCGCTTCATAAACTGAGCAGGATCGAGTCCACAGTTATAGAGCTAGCCCGCGCCTTGGCATTCGAACCCGCGGTGCTCATACTCGACGAACCGGCGGGGCGTTTTACCGCCGACGAAATGCAGGTTCTCTATACGGTGCTCGCGGAGCAGAGGAGCGACGACGAGGCTGTCCTCTATGCGGCGTCCAACGTGGACGAGGTATTGAAGATCGCGGATATTCTCTCGATCATGAAAGCCGGAAAGATTGTGGAAACGCAACCAGTACGCAGCCTGGATAGGGAGGATCTGGTAGATTTGGCCTACTCCTTCAGCGAATCGAGGGAAGAGCTGGTAAGCAAGAACATCCGTTTGCTCAAATACAAGAAGTACAACGAGGAGATAGTGTCAAACCTCCCCCTGGGCACGGTCTTCTTCGATGGAGAGGGTAAAATTTATCTGGCCAATCAGTCGGCCTACGATATCCTATGCACCGGACCGGAGGAATCGGTGGCGCGGCTGGACGGGATGGACATTCCCATTCTAAACCCGCTGATGGTCGGGGAATTGCGGGATGGATTCGGCAAGGATCGATACGGCCTATTAATCGATGCAATAAAATCCGGCATATCCGCGAAATGGAAACAGTGGCCCACCACAAAGGGACGCTTCGTCGATGTCATGATCTATCCCTTCCACGATAGCTTGAAGCAGCTTTTCGGCACTATTCTCGTGCTTCAGGATGTGACCGAAGAGCGCGTGACCAGGGATTACTTAGCCAAGATGGAGCGCACATCGTCGATCGCCCAACTGTCGGCGGGCATCGTCCATGAGGTGAATAACCCCCTGGGCATTATCTCCAATTACGTGACGCTCCTGCTCATGAAAACCCAAGATCCTTACGTGAAGGACAGGTTGGAAATCATCCGCAACGAAATTTTACGGATACACGGCAGTATGCAGAACCTGCTTTCCTTTTCCGCCGTCGATTCATCAGCCCTGCATCCCGGCGATTTGCTTCTTGTGATAAAGGAATCGTTGGTGCTGCTGGAGTACGAAGCCGAGAGAAGAGGAATTTCCCTCGGCTCGGATGTGCCTTTGGAGCCTGTGATGGCGAGAATGGATCCTGCCCGAATAAAACAGGTGCTCATCAATTTGCTCATGAACGCCTTCGACGCGGTGGAAAAAGGCGGCAGCATCGTGGTGAAATTACGAAAACAGGCGAACGGCAAGGCTTTGCTCCAAGTGACGGATTCCGGTTCGGGTATTTCCCCCGATAAGATCGCCGGACTATTCACTCCTTTCAAGAGCGGCAAGAACGGGAGCGGTCATGCGGGCTTAGGATTGTCCGTATGCAAACATATCACCGAAGTGCACGGCGGTCGTATCTGGTGCGAAAGCGAGCCGGGGAACACCGTGTTTTTTGTGGAACTGCCCTGCGAAGGGGCGCCCCAGATAAAAACTTAAGTTTTTATCTGGGGCGCCCGCCCCGGAATAACCAGTTTTTACCTATTCCACTGTATTCGACGTGCCGCTTCGGTAAAAAGCTCCGCACTCCATAGATCCAAAGAACGCGGATCCCGTATGAAAGGTATGGTATCCGTCTTTGCCTGCTGCCAATCTATTGAATGAATTTGCTTAAGGAGAAGGTCTCGGATTTCTTCCGCTTCCAGGGGACGTTCACCAGTCCAATGGCCGCTTTGCCGCATACGCGCTTCAAGGTGAGGAATATCCAAAGGAATCCCCCGCGATATAAAAAAAAGAAAATCGTACCAATCTCGTCCCTTAATCCGCGTTTTCCAGGCTCTGCAAAGGCATGCATGCATTTTCCCCGCAAAAAGACAAGGGGAATCAACAATGCGTATTGAAAATGGAAATGGTTCGAATAAAGTCATGGTTTCCGTTCTGATTCCGGAAGGCGGATCCGAATCCATTTCCAGCTTGATTTTTATCAGTCGATCAGACATCGCATTCCCGCTCATCTCGCGAGGGGCATCAATAGTGATGAGGTTTACCTTGGTATCGGCTTTTATGAATGCTGATTCGATCGCCCCTACATGTTTAGCCTCTGTCGCCACGGAAAACCCGAAAGCCTCCAATTCTGCCCGTAAACCGAGTAGGCGATTGGACAGCGTCCATGCCGAATCAGGAGTCAGCAACGTGAAGTCGAGGTCTTCGGAAAAACGATCCAGTTTATGAAAAAGCCGGAGCGCTGTTCCTCCATAGAATGCGGCTTTATCGAAAAATCCAGTCCTCCACAATCCGGCTAAAGCCGCTTCCTGAAGGACTTCGCGCAAGGTACGATTCCAATCAGCGGCTGTTTCTGGTTTTCGTCTTGTTATCATAGAGCGAATCGCGTCATTCATAAGTGGTTCTCCAAAAGCTTGGGTAAATGAATACGGAAAGTATCGCCAGGCATGTTCATCGTATATGCCAGTAAACGCTCCTTGTCCAATGAGCGGAAAGCATCAGGATCGACACGGAAGTCCTCGAAAAGCCGTGCTTCGAGAGCTTTCTTGGAACGCAGCGCCCCGGTCCTATATAAAAGGTCTAGCAGCGCTTTTTCAGGGGTAGCGATGAGGTAGCTCGAACCGTCAGCCAATATCTCGGAGGTCCAGCCGAAAGGATAGACTCCAGGCGATAAATATCTATAGCTGAAGCGCCCGAGGTGGGTGTCGAAGTTGCGGTTGCGCTTGGTAGTTGCCGACGTTATTCCATAGACGGCTTCAGGAATGAGTCCCGCTCGAGCGAGTACATATTCGAATGAGACGTAAGAGGGACCGTATATTTTGTTGGCTAGAATTTCCAGCGACACTGGCCGCCTGCGGAACTCGACGCTGCTTATATAGATTCCAGGTACGACCCCTTGAATTTTTCCCGACTTCATCAACCGGCTCACTCGATCGCGGATATTGCCGTTCTCTCCAGTCAATTTTGTAGCGGCAAGAAAATCCAGTTCGGGGATGAGAAAGGCAAACTGTCGCGTATCGGCCATTATGTCTTAAATAATAAGACATAATGGCTGTTTGTCAACAGGTTAATTCCTGGGGTCTGACCCCGACATACCATTTGTCAAGCTAGACGCCCAGGTAGGCCTCGCGTACCCTGGGATCTTTGGCGATTTCCTTGGCCGGGCCGTGGAGGGTGGTATAGCCCACCTCCAGCACGTAGGCGAAATCGGCGATATCCAGGGCCTCGGCGGCGTTCTGCTCCACCAGGAGAATGGTGGTGCCTTTTTTATTGATGGCGAGAATTTGGGAAAATATTTCGTCCACCAGCACCGGCGCCAAACCCATGGAAGGTTCGTCCAGCAAGAGAATCTTGCCGCCTGTGACTATGCCCCTGCCCACGGCCAGCATCTGCTGCTCGCCGCCGGAGAGGGTGCCGCCCAGCTGGGAGGCGCGTTCTTTTATGCGGGGGAAGAGCTCGAAGACCTCTTCGATGCGTTCCCTGACCAGCTTTTTGTCTTTGATGGTCCAGCCCGCCAGCTCGAGGTTTTCCCGCACCGTGAGGGTGGGGAATATCTTGCGGCCTTCGGGCACGTGGCTTATGCCCAGAGGGACCATCTTGTGGGCTTCCCGGTTGGTGATGTCCATCCCGTCCAGGACGATGCTGCCGCCGGAAGTTTTTTCCAGCCCCGAGAGGGCCCGCAGCGTCGTGGTCTTGCCCGCGCCGTTGGCGCCGATCAGGGTGACTATCTTGCCGTCGGGTACTTCGAAGGACACGTCTTTTATGGCTTCGATCTTACCGTAGTTGACCTTGAGGTTTTTTACGACTAGCATCAGACGCCCCGCTTTCCGAGATAGGCTTCCAGGACCTTGGGCTCCTTGGCGACCGCTTCGGGCCGGCCCTCGGCGATGGTTTCGCCGAAATCTATCACCTTGATATATTCGCATATGCCCATGACTACCTGCATATGATGTTCTATGAGAAAGACGGTCACCTTGAATTCCTTTCGTATATGCGTGATGAGGCTCATGAGCTCGTCGACTTCCTTTGGATTCATGCCCGCTGCCGGCTCGTCGAGCAGCAAAAGCTGAGGTCTGGTCGCCAGGGCGCGGGCGATTTCCAAACGCCTAAGCTCTCCATAGGGGAGGTTCTTGGCGCTTTCCTTAGCCCGGTGCGAAAGGTGCATCAGGTCCAAAAGCTCCAGCGATTCCTTTTTGATAGCCTTTTCCTCGTTCATGAAGGAGGGCAGGCGTAGCACCGACGAGATCAGACCCGATTTGGATCCGAAGTGCTTGGCGATTTTTATGTTATCCAAGGCGGTGAGGCTGGAGAATATGCGCAGGTTTTGGAAGGTCCTGGCAATTCCCGACTGGACGATCTTATACGGCTTGGCGGCGGTTATATCCTTGTCCTTGAAGAATACCTTGCCCTCGGTGGGGCTGTAGATTCCCGTGATGAGGTTGAAGGTCGTGGTCTTGCCCGAGCCGTTGGGACCTATGAGGCCGTAGATGACCCCTTCGGGAATGTCGTAGCTGAAATTGGACACCGCCTTGAGTCCGCCGAAGAAGTGGGTCATGCCCTTGATGGAAAGCAGCGCCGACATCACTGGACCTCCTTGAGCCTGATGAGCTTGGCTTCCTTGGTGCCCATGAGGCCCTCGGTTTTGAACAGCATGATGAAGATGAGGAGGAGGGAGTAGACGACCATGCGCCACTCGCCTCCGATGGGAAGGCCCGTGGCGTCGGCGATGGCCCGGATGCCTATTCGCAGACCCTCGGAGAGGAAGGTGAGGGCGAAGGCGGCTATCGTGGAGCCGGTGATGGATCCCACGCCGCCGGCGTAGATCATGATGAGCACTTCCACGGATTTGATGAATCCGAACTGGGTGGGGTGGGCCATCTGCAAAAGATGGGCGAAAAGGCCGCCGGCGATTCCGGCGAAGAAGGCGCCGATCACGAAGGCCATCACCTTATAGCGGGTGGTGTTGACCCCGACGAGTTCCGCCGCCAGCTCGTTTTCCCGCACGGCCAGCATCGCCCGGCCATGGGAGGATTCGACGAGGTTGCGTATCACGACCAGTGTGATAAAAGCGGCGACGATGATGGTGGTGAAATTGGAGAATTTGGGAATTCCCAGAAGCCCCCGGGGACCTCCGACGTAGTCGATATTGTTGAATACCGTTCGTATTATCTCGCCGAAACCCAGGGTGACGATGGCCAGGTAGTCCCCCTTGAGACGCAGCGAGGGAAAGCCGATGAGAAAGCCCACTACGGCCGCCGCGAGGCCTCCGACAATAATGGCGAATATGAAGATGAGCATGCCGTTGGGGCTGGAAGGATTGATTTTAAACACCAGGGTGGAGATGGTGCCCGAGACGTAGGCGCCCACTCCGGCGAAGCCCATGTGGCCCAGGGAAAACTGGCCGGTGATGCCGTTGATCAGGTTGAGGCTCACCGCCAGTATGACGTAAATCAACGATTGGTTGATGATGTGGAGAATATAGCCGTTCAGTATCTCCGTACCGTACAGGATCTGTATGGCAGAGTAGAATATGAGGGCGAAGATCAATAGTTTCGGTAATTTCAGTTGTTTCATCCCGCCCTCCTATATCTTGTCGGCGATTTTTTCGCCCAAGAGGCCACGGGGTCTCACCAGAAGAACGATGATGAGGATTGCGAAGGCGATGCCCTCGCCGATCAGGGAGTTGTAGGCCGAGGCGAAGGTCTCCGCCAAGCCCATGATATAGGCGCCCAGAACGGCGCCGGGTATGTTGCCGATGCCTCCCAGGACGGCGGCGATAAAGGCCTTCAAGCCTGGCTGTATGCCCATGTAGGGCACGATGCGGGGGTAGGTCATGCCCGCCAGGAGTCCGGCGGCGCCGGCGAAGGATCCTCCGATAAGGAAGGTAAAGGCGATTACCTTTTCGATATCGATGCCCATGAGTCTCGCGGCGTCCTTGTCCTGGGACACGGCCCTCATGGCCTTGCCGAGGGTGGTTTTTTTGATCAGGAGGGTGAGTCCCACCATGAGTACCGCAGCTATGACGATATCGATGATGACATAATTGGAAATGACCGCATTGCCGAGGTTGATATTCACCCTGGGGAGAATGTCGGGGAAGGAGCGATACGAGGGACCCACCGCGGGGAGGGCGGAGAGAAAATATTCCAAAAACATGGAAACGCCGATAGCGGTTATGAGGGATGACAGCTTTGGCTTATAGCGCAAGGGTTTGTAGGCGAGGCGATTGGCCAAAAGGGCTATGACGCCGCCCGCCGCCATGGAGGCGATAAGGACAACGAAGGCCATAAGGCCGGTTTTGCCTACGAAAAGAGCATTAAAGGCGAAAAACGCCCCGTATGCCGCGTAGGCGCCGAGCATGTAAAAATCACCATGGGCAAAATTGATGAGGCGGACTATACCGTATACCATGGTGTAGCCTAAGGCGATAAGTGCGTAGATCGAGCCTACCTGGAGGCCATTGACGATCTGTTGGGCGTTGAATATTGCTCCCATTCTGGGCTTTCCTTTCCGTAAATCCCGGCATCCCATGGCTGGAACTCACGCGCGTGGTACTACTATGCCTTGTTGATCGGCCCTTTGTCGAGCAAGGCAAAGCCGCCTTGTCGTAAAAAACCTTGTCAAGGCGGCCGAAATAAGGAAGGGAGGACGAAATCGCCCTCCCTGGCTCGTCAGTGATTAAGGATTGACGGTGGTCTTGTAGACTTGCTTGCCAGCCTTCATTTCGATGATGACCGCGGACTTGATGGGGTTGCGGTTGGCATCGAAGGTGACCTGGCCGGACACGACGTTCAGGTTGGTCGTCTTGAGCGCGTCGCGGATGGCCGAGCCCTTGGTGGAACCGGCGCGCTTGATGGCGTCGAACATTATGTTCGCGGCGTCATAGGCGAGGGTGGCCAGAGCATCGGGTTCGGCACCGAATTTTGCCGTGTACTTTTTGACGAATTCCTGGACTATCGGCCTGGGGTCGGCCGCGGCGTAATGGTTGGTGAAGAAGCCGTTTTCCACCGCCGTACCACCGATCTTGACCAGGTCGGGGGAATCCCAGCCGTCGCCGCCGACCATCGGGCCTTTGAAACCAAGTTCACGGGCCTGCTTGGCGATGAGACCGACGTCGTTATAGTAGTCCGACACGTAGAGCACGTCGGGCTTGCCCGCGAGGATTTTGGTCAGCTGGGCTTTGAAGTCCGTGGCGCCGGCGGGGTGCCCTTCGAAGGCTACCACCTGGCCGCCCAACCTAAGGAACTGAGCCCTGAAGTTTTCGGCCAGACCCTTGGTGTAGTCGTTGCCGATATCGAAAAGGGCGGCGGCTTTCCTGGCTCCCAGATCCCTGAAGGCGAAGTTGGCGCCCACCGTGCCCTGGAAGGGGTCGATGAAGCAGGCGCGATAGATGTAGTCCCCCACCATGGTGACGCGCTCGTTGGTGGAGGTGGGGCTGATCATGGGTATGCCGGCTGCCTGGGCGATAGGGGCTCCGGCCAAGGTTACCTTGGACATTACTGTGCCGATTATCGCCACGACATTATCTTGCTGAATCAGCTTGGTATAGACGGTGGCGCCTTCGGCGGGATCGCCCTTATCGTCTTCAAAGATGATTCGAACCTTTCTGTTGTTGAATAGCCCCCCCTTGGCGTTCCATTCTTCGGCGGCGAGCATGATGCCGTTTTTGGTGGAAACCCCGAAGGTTGCCGCCTCGCCTGTTACAGGACCTACGCCTCCGACCTTAATGTCCTGGGCCGTGACAATCGATGCCGCAACGAGGATGAGCACCAGAATGAGGGAAAGACGTTTCATGATTCCTCCTTGGAGCTGCGCTTCGTTATACCGTAGTCGCAGTCTCTGTACTGTCTGATAGAAACCTACCTGAGGTCATAAGTCAATATTTATTCAAAAAAATTTGACAGAATCTTGGGATCGTGGTACAATTCCCTCTTAAATTCTGATACCGTCGTTTTAGAATTTGAAATAAATCTAGGCGGTAACGTTTTTTACGGTACCCGCGTATAAAAACTATCGATCTAATATAAAATATACAGAGTATAAATATTCAAAACCTCTACGGGCTCGAGTACTCGACGAGAAAAGATAAAAAGGCATATCATGCGGGGTATGCGAGAGGGCAATTACCAATCCAAACATCGGCATACGCGCTCCCCGGAGACCGGGGGAACCCTGGCGGCCTTTGTCGCTTATGGAATGTGGGGCCTTTTCCCTCTTTACTGGAAGCAGCTTAAGCATGTCGAATCCATGCAGATCCTTGCCCATAGAATCCTTTGGGCGGCGGTTTTTTGCCTCATTCTGATGCTGGTTTGGAAACGCTTTTCCGAGATCGGGAAGCTCTTAAGGCAGAAAAGGAAGTTTTTCATCGTTTTTCTCGCTTCGATCGTCGTCACTTCGAACTGGGGACTTTACATTTGGGCGGTGAACATCGGCAGGGTCGTGGAATCGGCGCTGGGCTACTATATAAATCCCCTGGTTTCGGTCTTGCTGGGAGCCCTGTTTTTCAAGGAAAGGGTGGACCCATGGACGAAACTGGCGGTCGCCCTGGCCAGCTTGGGCATCGTGGGCGCGGCGGTACTTTATGGCTCGGTGCCCTGGGTGAGCCTGCTTTTGGCTGTCACATTCGCGATTTACGGAGCGCTCAAAAAAAGGGTGGGAATCGAGCCGCTGATAAGTCTCGCCGTGGAAACATTCATCGCGGCCCCCTTCGCGCTCGCCTTTCTCCTGTCCCGTCAGGCGACGGGGGCCGGCGCCTTTTGGAACGCCGGAGCCCCCACGACCATCCTTCTGGTCATGGCCGGCGTGGTTACGGCGGTGCCGCTTTTCTTTTTCGCCCAGGCGGCCAATAGCATCAGTCTTCAGAAAATGGGCTTCATCCAGTACGTATCGCCCTGCGGTCAGCTTTTTATCGGTGTGGTGATTTACGGGGAGAAGCCTACGGCGGCCTTGCTCATGGCCTTCGCGGGGGTTATTTCCGCGGTGATAATCTACGTGTTCACCAGAAAACGTAGTGTGGGAAGCCCTGGTTAGCGCATCGAAGATTGTGGCCCAAGCGTCGAGGGTGGCCGGACAAGCGGTGTTCGATCATCTGGGGTAGACCAGCACTCCGTTTTTCACCGTATTCACCACGAGGTTCATTCCACTGTTATAGGCCAGATGGGAAGCCTCGGGGGCGTCGAGTATGAGGATGTCGCCGAGCTTGCCCGGCTCGATGGAGCCTGTCCTGTCGGCCCTGCCGAGGGCGGCGGCCCCGTTCAAGGTGAGGGCGCAGAGGGTTTCGGCGAAGCTCAGGCCCATGTAGAGCACGGCGATGGCGAAGATGAGGGGTATGGACTGGCTGTAGCAGGAGCCGGGGTTCAGGTCGGAGGCGAGGGCAACGGCGAGCCCCTTGTCGATCATGCCGCGGGCGTTGGCGTATGGTTCTTTGAGAACGAAGGCTGTGAGGGGAAGACAGACGGCGATGACGCCGGCGGCGGCCATGGCGGCGAGGTCTTGCGCGCTTGCCTTGAGAAGATGCTCGGCGCTCACCGCGCCGACCGAGGCGGCGAGGCCGGCGCCGCCTAAGGCTTCAATTTCGTCGGCGTGGATTTTCAAGCCCAGACCGAGGGTTTTCGCGGCTTCGAGGTAACGTCGCGAGTCTTCGAGCTCGAAGATAGCCTTTTCGCAGAATATGTCGGCGAACTCGGCCATTTTTTCCCTCGCCACCTCGGGAAGGACTTCGGCTATGATAAAGTCGATATACTCCCCGGGTCTTCCCGAGAATTCCGGCGGAAGGGAGTGGGCGCCCATAAAGGTCCGGACAATATCCACGGGTTGCATGGCGTCCAGGGCGGCCATGGCCTGCAGCTGGCGCAGCTCCGTCGTACGGTCCAGGCCGTAGCCGGATTTGCCTTCCACGGTGGTGATCCCCTGGGCGAGCATGGACGAGAGCCTGGCGCCGCCTGAGCTTAGTAAGTTCTCGAAGGAAGCCTCCCGGGTGGCCTTGGCGGTCTTGCCAATGCCTCCGCCCCGGCGATGGATTTCCATATAAGACAAGCCCTGGGCGCGCCAGAAAAATTCCTCGGCCCTGAAACCCGCGAAAAGAAAGTGGGTATGACAGTCCACAAAACCGGGCACGCAGGCCTTGCCTGCGGCGTCCAGAAGCGGATAGGCGCCGGCCCGGGCCTTTTTAAGGGCCGCCTCGTAGTCCGGGCCTTCCTGGACGCCCGCATAGCTGATAATTCCTTTCTCCACGAGGATAGCCCCGTTCTGTGTCACCAGGAGACGGCCCATGTCGGGTCCCCTGAGGGCTTTCTTACCCGAGGCGGTGGCGATCTGGCCTATATTGACGATGAAAAGATCGCCCTTCATACGGCGGGGGCTCCCTTGTACAGGGGATCCTTGCCGATGGAGCCAAACAGAACCTTCGCGTAATCGCCTTTGACCAGACGCTCCAGCCGCTGCTCTGCCCTGGCCAGTTCCCGGGAAGCCTGGGCCGCCGCCGAGCGGGAATCCTCGGTTTCATCCTCCAGGAATTGCCTCAGAAAGTCCACCGAACGCTTAAGATAAGATACTTCCCGTTCCTGGTACGCGCTCAGGCGCTGGGCATACCAGTCCGAGCCGAGCACATAATCCCGGTCGAAAAGGCGGCGAAGCTCGGGATCGTGGATGCTCCTGCCTTCGTAGCTCCCCGTGGCCATCACCCAGAGCAGGGCTTTCAAGGGTGGTATGGCCGCTTCTATGGAGCCGTCCTCGATGTAGGCTTTGGCCGATCGCTCCATAGCCTGGGCGATGTTCTCGATTCCATCGACGAAATCGGGGAGGGATTGCAGTTCGGGCCTGAGCATGTCTTCGGTGAAGACCGCCGCGGGTGTGTCGAATATGCGCCCCAGGTAGGTGGCGGCGAAGAGGGGGGTGATGCGCCATCCCAATCGGGAGGCTGGTATCGACCTGCCTTGGTAGACAAAGTCCTTGACCTGCTCCAGGTATCCTCCCGCCTTGAGAAATGCGGGATCCCTTTCTTCGGGGCTGAGCCGGGACCAGAGTTCGGGCATCATGAGGGAGATGTCGTGCTCCACCTTATACTTGGGGCCGATATAGCCCGCGGCGGTGGTAAAGCCGGAATAGCCGGTGAGTATGTAGGAGAGCAGCGCGTTGTTGAGGTCGGTGGTGGCCACCAGGGGATTGAAGGGGCCCTTGGTGAGGGCGCCTTCGCTGCCGGCTCCGGTGGTGGAGGGGCTCTTTCCGGTGAGGGAGCAGATAAAGTCCATGAAAAGTTCGGGCAGTTCCTGGTAATGGATCGGCCCGTAGACGGCCAGCGGCCGTATCCCCGCCTTTTTGTCCGGAGGATTGTTCCTCCGCCCGGGCAGGATGGCTCCCACCGGATGGAGGACCGTCTCCTCGATCGCCACCTTCCTGTACAGCCTGGGGCCGAGATCGGCCAGGTAGCGCTCCCTGGGATTCACGTAGTTGGGATCCAGCTGGAGATACCGGGGATTCTTGGAAGGGGCGCCGTTGACGATTCTGGGTTTGTCCGGGGCGGCGAAATATTCGAAATCCCGGTCCTTCGCGGCGGCGCTTATGAAATTCTTCATGTCCTCCGTATACTCGGAGAATTGGACGGTCATTTCCAGGAACTCTTCGGCTTTTTCCCTGGGCAGGGGCTCAAAATTGCTCAGGAAATTATCCGGCCTGGACAGGTCTTTTTCGGTCTGCTTGTCGTAGCCGCGGATGATCGCGTCGTCGGGACGCTGGAAAAACCTGGCCTCGGCGTTGCTGCAGAACTTAAGGCTTAGGTGCCGGGCGGCCCATTCGGGCAGGTTGCGCAGGGAAGCGCTGGGGACCACGGTGGATGCGGTGATATCGTCTTCCCATTGCTGCTTTTCGGCGGGCATGAAATCCTGCCTGAGCTTGAAGCTGCGACGAAGTCCTTCGGGGGTCTGGCCGACTCTGAGGTAGGAGCCGAGCACGGGCCGGTTTTCGAATTTGAGAATATTGCCCGTCGTGCCGTTGACCACGTCCACGGAGAAATGGGACATCCACTCCTCGCCCCAGTCGGGGGTGTAGAAGCGCTTGACCAGGAACACCAGACTTTTGATTCGTTCGGGAAGACGCTTGAGCCAGTTGTTGTAGGCTTCGGTATAGAGAGGCGAGGGAGTGAGCAGTTTGATGACCGATCCCAGGGAACGTTTGGGCGAGAGAATCTTTCTCGCGTCCTTTCCATGATTCTCCCTATCGTCCAAAAAACGGTTGCCGTACTCCTTGTCGATGATTTTCTTTACCGCCGCCATGTCCTGGTGGAAGTCGGCAATGGTTATGGGGGAATAGGTAATGGCGTCGGAGATGGGTTTGGCGATCTCCGACTTGCCTCCGCCCGAGACGGTGCAGGGTTTGTGGCAGATAAGACCTTCGGCGGTGCTGCCGATAAGACGCCAGGCTCCGGAGCCGGGGTGGCGATCCATACGAATCCTGTAACCGGTGGGGTGAACGTATACTTCGTCGGGAAGGACCCTCAGCGAGCGTTCTACGCCATCGCGTACCCAGTGGGCCTTCTGGTCCTCCAGGGAGATATAGGCGTTTTCAGGAAGGTAGACTATGTCGGGAAAGCGGGCGTCCCGGGCATAGCCGGCTTCCTGGGGGAGGAGTCTGTCGCCCATGAGTCGCAGAACCTGGGCGTAACTGTGCCCCTTGGAGTTGAGGTTCGTGTCGGGAACAAAACGAGTGCCGAGGTTGTAGGCGGGGAATACCAGGGCGCCGCCGGAGTGCTCTTCCTCGGCTAGCCCGAGGAGGTTGGCGGAATAGGAAATCTGGGCTTTTATCTCTTTTTTCGAGTAGCCGAAATAATTATCCGCGATGATCGATACGATGACTCCTCGTTCGTCCCGGGCGGAAATTTTAAAGGCCTTGCCGTCGTTGTATTTTTCCGAGGCAACTTTCCAGCACATGCCTTCCCTGCGCTGCCGCTCGCTGGCCTTGTCCCAGCTCGGAAGCCCCAGTTCTTTTTTGGTCAGGCCGACCAGGTGGGTGGCGAGAATGACGCAGCCTGTTGTCCCGGTCCAATGCAGGGGGTCGAGGGTGGCGTCGTTCTCCGGAATGAGGGGGTCGCCGGAATTGCCGAAGATACTTTCCGCAAAGTCCAGGCTGGCCGCCAGGGACCCCGGGGCGAAGAAGCGGATTTCCATGGACCGCTCGTCGCAGTAGCCCTGTACTCCGGGCCTTACCACGGGGCGCAGGAGAAGGGAAAGCATCGTCCTGGCCTTTTCGTTTTCCCGGGCGGTAAAGGGCAATTCGAGGAGTTCGGGCGGAGGGTTGAGCGCGGCTTGTAAAAGTCGGGCGAAGCTGACCTTGGGAACCGCCTTCTTGTCGGGAGGCACCGGGAGCCCTCCCTCGGCGATATGGAAAACGCCTTCGGTGGTCCGCTTGTCGCTGCCGGGGTTATGGAGCACTCCGTTTTTGATACGATAAGAGGTGAGGGTGGGGGACGCGTGGCTGTGACCCTCGGGTGGCAGGGATAATTCCCGGGCCATCCCGTAGCGGTCGAGCACGAGGGTCTTGGACGGCAGCCGCGGCGTGGGCAGATCGTGAATATCGCCCAGGTAGGAATCGAGAAAATCCTGGATGCGCCTGTCCGCCGGCGCGAGATGTCCAGCGAGTATTCTGTCCTTCTGCCGGAAATTTTCCAGCATGTCCGAAGCCAGGTCCACGAAGCCAGTGCCTTCCTTGGAGTAAATAGGCAGGCCGAGGCTCGCCAGCCTTATGTTGATATAGGCGATCAGCTTGCTGCGCTCAGGTTTCGACGCCCGCTCCATCCCAAGTCCGAAATCTCTTTTCACCGCCATAGGAACTCCTCGTGGGTACTGTGTCAAACAATTCCTCTGGAATCAACGGTCATCCCGGCGTACTGACGATTAAGGCCGACAGGCCGTCGATCGCCGGACAGGCCCATCGTTCCAGCCGACCGGATCAATCCAAGGGGGCCTGGTCCTCGATCGCCCGGGAGGCTTCGCGGCTTATCGCGCCAATAAGCCCGTAGACCGAATCGAGGTCGGGGTACATCACCCTGTCGCCGTCCAGGCGATCCATAACCGAGCGTACGAGTCTGTAGGCCGGGGCGCTGCGGGGCGACAGCAGAGGCTCGATTGAAGGAAGGCCCAGTTGAATCGCCCTCAGGTCCAGGGCTTGGCAGGCCGCCGCCAGCTCCATGGCCGCGACGCGCTGGGCGTTTTCGACGATGGTCGCCGCTTTACGCGCCGCTATGGTGCCCATGGAAACGTGGTCTTCCTGATTCGCGCTGGAGGGAATGGAGTCGACGCTGGCGGGGTGGGCGAGGCTTTTGTTCTCTGAAACCAATGCGGCCGCGGCGTATTGCACGATCATAAATCCAGAATTGATGCCCCCGGAACTGGTGAGAAAGGCGGGGAGCCCTTCGGAAAGGGCCGGATTGACCAAGCGTTCGATCCGCCGTTCGCTGATGTCCGCCAGCTCGGCGGTGGCTATGCCGAGAAAGTCCATGACCAGGGCCAGGGGCTGGCCGTGGAAATTGCCGCCGGAGATTATATCGCCGGGATCTTCCCTGAATGTGGGGATCGCCGGGCTGGCGGCTTCGTCGGGGCCTGAGGTTTCGGAAGAGTCTCCGCCGGACAGCCGGGGAAAGATGAGGGGATTGTCCGTGACCGCGTTGAGTTCGGCTTCCAGAACTCCTGTAACATATTCCAGGGCATCCAGGCTGGCGCCGTGAACCTGGGGAATGCAGCGAAGGGCATAGGCGTCCTGGACGCGCAGCTCGCCCTGCCGGCTGACGAGGGAAGAACCTTCCAGAAGCTGTCTCATCTGGGCGGCGCAGCGGATCTGGCCTCGTTGTCGGCGTAGCTGCTGTACCCTTGGGTCGAAGGCATCCACGATGCCCTTGAGGGCTTGGAAACTCAGAGCAGAAGCCAGGCAGAGGCTTCGGTAGAGATCCCAGGCTTTGTGAAGAGCCAGGGCTCCCACAGCGGTCATCACCTGGGTTCCGTTGATCAGGGCGAGTCCTTCCTTGGCCTGAAGCACCAGGGGCTTCAGGCCGGCCAGGTTGAGGGCCTTGCGGGCATCCATTCGTTCATTCTGGTAAATAACTTCGCCCAGCCCGATGAGGGGAAGAGCCATATGGGCCAGGGGAGCCAGGTCTCCCGAAGCGCCGAGCGAACCCTTTTCCGGTATTACCGGCAAAACCCCGGCATTGAGCATGGCCAGCAGCAGCTGCACGACCTCGGGCCGTATGCCCGAATTGCCCACCGCAAGGGCGTTGGCCCTGAGCGCCATGACAGCCCGGACCGTTTCCCCCGGTAGCGGTTGGCCCTGTCCGCAGGCATGACTCATGATGAGATTCCTTTGAAGGGTCGCGTTGTCTTCCCGGGAGATGACGATATCGCAGAATTTGCCGAAGCCTGTGGTGATGCCGTAGCGTACCAGCCTTTCCTCGACGCAGGCCTCCACCACCGAACGGGAGGATCTCATGCGTCGCACGGCCCCCTCGTCCAGCAAGACCCTGCATTCGCCCTGGGTTATGGAGAAGAGCTTGTCCAAATCGAGGGAGGAGCCATCGAGGCGGTATTCGTCCATGGCCATAGTATAGTAAGCGATCGCCGGTATGGACAGGGCGGGCGCATAAGGATATACAGTAGCGCCATGGGCAGGCATAAACTGGGAGCCGAAGCCGTCCTGGGCGTCGGCGTGGCATTCATATGGGGACTCACCTTTTTATCGATAAAGGTGGCGGTGGTTGAGCTCAGGCCCATGACCCTCGCCCTTTCGCGGTTTGTCATCGCCAGCGCCGTGCTGCCCCTGATAGCCCTGATCCGCAGAACCTCCTTATCGGTGAGGGCCAGGGACCTTCCCCTCCTCTTTGCCAGCGGATTCATCGGGGTGACGCTTTACTTTTTTTTCGAAAACAATGGGATCATGCGGCTGTCGGCTTCGGAGTCCTCGATCATCGTGGGAACAATCCCGGTACTCACCCTGCTGGTCGATATGGTTTTTTACCGCATACGGGTGAGTAAGACGGTCATTCTCGGCATTCTTCTCTCCTTCGGCGGTGTCGCGGTAATGGTCGCCGAATCCGATTCGGCATCCTCCTCCTCCGGAGGCTACCTCTTCATGATCGGAGCCGCCGTATCCTGGGTGAGTTATACCTTTTTGACCAAGCCGCTGGGCTTAAAATATCCGATTCTCTGTGTTACCTTTTGGCAGATTTTCTTCGGCATGCTCGGCTGCGTCCCTTTCGCAATGCTTGAGGGGCAGGGCTTCGTGCGGGTATCGACTCCGGTGCTTTTGAACGTGGTCTTCCTGGGCGTTCTGGCCTCGGCGGTGGGTTATTGGTTGTGGGTGATGGTCCTGGACAAGCTGGGCGCAAGCCGCTCGAGTGTTTTCATAAATCTGATCCCCGTGGTTTCCGTCGTGGCATCCTTTATCGTGCTGGGCGAGCGGCTTGCGCCCCCCCAGCTGGCGGGAGGGGCCGCGACGGTGATAGGTGTCTATTTGGCCACCAAAAGCTCGTAGGCCTCGGCGTCGTTTTCCGCGGCAAGGAGTTTAGTCCTCCGCGTCTCGTCGCCGAGGACCGCTCCTAGGCTGGCCAGGGCTTGCATATGGGGGGCCGTATCGTCGGCGGGGCTGGCGATAAGCGCGATAATCCTTCCCGGCGAACCATCGATCGTGCCGAAATCCACCCCCTCCTTATGTATCCCTATGGCGATCACCGCTTTGCTCACTCCCAGGCTCCGGGCATGAGGAAGGGCGATGCCGTGCTCCATGCCCGTGCTCATGCGCGCCTCCCGCTCCATCAGGTCCTTCAACAGAAGTTCCTTGTTCTTTATCTTCCCGGCTTTATCCAAGAGGTCCACAAGTTCGGCGATCACCTTTTCCTTGGATTCGCCCTTCAAGCCCACGCTGACGCAGTCAGGGCTCAATGCCCTCCGGAATCCCGGGTCCCTGCGCCCTTCTGCCACGTGCAAATCGCTGCGGAGCTTCTCGGGGTCCTGGCTTTCCTTCAGCTTGTCGAAATCCGCGTCCAACGCCACAAGGATTTCATGAAGGGCTGCCTTGGCGAAGGGAATATCCTCGGGAGCGCTCTCCAGGCGAAGGGAGCTTCCTTCTTTTGCTAGAGAGATCGATATATCCCCTTTGCGGATGTGGCTGATCTCGTCCCGGATGCTCATAAGCTGGACGAAGAACCCTTCCCGCTGCATTTCCCGTAAAAAACCGGACGATACAAGTTCGAGTATTTCGCTGGAGGGAAAAGCGACGCTGAAACTGTCCGTGCTGGAACCTTTGACAGGTTTTCTCGTGCCTTCTCCCGGACGGGCTATGGCCTGGTTGAAAAGGGGAGGGGCGAGGAGGGTCGTGACAAGAATCATGAGTACCGCGACGCCGAAAATGGAGGATTCAAGTATGCCCCCCGCGAGGCCTATGCCGGCGACGATAAGGGCCACCTCGCCGCGGGGAACCATGCCCATGCCGATTCTGATCGCTCCTTTCATGTTGAATCCCAGGAAGAGCGAGGGAAGCCCGCAGCCCAGTGCCTTAGCGAAAATGGCCGCGGCTGTGTACGCCAGGCCGAAGCCGAGGACCCGGGGGTCCAAAAGGAGTCTGATATCGACCAGCATACCCATTGTGGCGAAAAAGATAGGCACGAAAAAATCGTACAAGGGCTTTATCTTATCCTGGATCAGAAAAGCGATATCGCTGCGCGAAAGACTTATTCCCACTATATAGGCGCCGATGATCATGGCCAAACCCTGGGTTTCGAAGAATCCGGCCAGGAGCAGGGCCAGGCCGAAGGCTAAGGCGGGATAATGGGTTTCGCTTCCCAGTTTTTTGAGGAATTCCGAAAGCCTTTTGCCGAAGACGAGGCCCAGGGCGGTGAAGCCCAGCCAGATTCCGAAGGCTTTCACCGCTATTCCCAGGACGGCCAGTTGGGAGAGTCCTTTGCCCGTGCCGCCGATGGCCGAGACTATTCCCATGACTACAGCGAGGATTACAATGCCCAGGACATCGTCGAAAACCGCGGCGGCGAGTATGCTCACCCCTTCCGGGGAATCCATTTTTTTTCTGTCCGAGAGGATGCGCGCGGTTATACCCACCGATGTGGCGGTGCTCATGATGCCCAGGAAAAGGGAAGGGGCCGAAAAGAAAGACTGGCCGGTAAGGAGGACTCCCAGGCCGGCGCCCAGCCCGAAGGAAGCGATTACTCCCCCCAGGCCTATGATGGAGCCTGCGAAAGAATAGCGCAGGAGCATGTTGATGTCCGTCTCCAGCCCGGAGGAGAAGAGGAGGATTATGGACGCGACGGTGGAAAGGGCGTAGAGTTCCGGACTGACGGCGAAGCCTTTGGCCAGGGGAAAGAGCCCTTCGGGCAAGCCGGGCAGCGAGAGGGTCCCCAGGGCATAGGGCCCGAGGACGATACCGGCGATGAGTTCGCCGACCACCGAGGGTAGTTTGAGTTTTTGGGCTAAGCTGCCGCCCGCCCGGACCGCGAAAACGATCGCCGCGAGCTGGAGCACCAGGAGGGTCATACGGGAGCCGAGTTCGGGTTCCGCCGTCCCGGCTGCCCAGACGATGGGAGCCGCGGCCAGGAGGAACAGCAAAACTGGAACAATTCGACGAGGTTTTTCGATCATATGCGATAAATGTAATGAAATGTTAATGATTGCGCAATAATCTATGCGATAAAAAGTGCTTGTTGGAAAAACCCCGGCAATAGTCATAAAAACGCTTGCGCGGCCTGCCTAAGCTCCTGTAGGCTCTTTCTGGATGATCGACATACTCTTCCAGGATGACTTTATCCTTGTCATCGATAAACCCGTGGGGCTTGCCTCCCAACCCGGGGAGGGCGTGGTGGGGTCGGTGGTTTCGGTGCTGGAAAAACAGCTGGGATATCGGGTCTTCCCCATTCATCGCCTGGACAAGGACACCGCTGGTTGCATGATACTTGCGAAGAGTTCGGCGGCAGCCTCGCGCTGGTCCGGGATTCTTTCGGAAGGCCAAACCCATAAGCGCTACCTCGCGGTTTGTTTGGGAGCCCCGCTTGCTGAACGGGGGATATACCGCGATGCGCTCAGGACCGGGGAACGTCTTTTGGAGGCGGAGACCGCCTTCAGGCGCGTCGCGGTCTTCGGCGGCTTTAGTGGCGAGGAAAAAGGTGCTTCCATGGAAAGATTCGGAATTTCCGAGGCGCGCGGCCCGGAAAAAGACGACTGGACCTTGAGTCTCGTGGAGTTCAGGCTAGGCACCGGAAGAACCCATCAAATACGGCGGCACTGCGCCATGCACGGCCATCCCATAGTCGGCGACGATCGTTACGGCGATTTCGCCCTCAACAAAAGACTCAAAAAGGAAGCGGGGGCTAAGCGGCTTCTCCTCTGGGCCTGGGGCTTGGAGCTTCCGGACCTGGGAATCATCCTTTCCGCCCCCCCGCCCCATTTTGTCGATTTTTTGGATCGTTGGAAAGCCGCGCCCCGTTTGGAATCTTTGATTCCCAGGCTGTCCGGGAGTGGAACGCCCGGAGTTCGAGAAAAGCCGGAGGATTCCCGCTCCGGCCCCAATCCCCCAGCGCGAGAGGTACCCTGATGTCACCAGCCCAGCTCTTTGTCTTGGCGCACGGCGCCTCGTGGATACTGCCCGACGGCAGGGTCATCAAAATCCCGGGATTTCACAGCTCCTGGATAGCCTCCCATCCCTCCATCGCTCCGGGAGCCACCAACACCGCCGAGTTCGTGGCCAAGACCGGCTGGATCTCCGCGGTGCTTCACGAGGCTGGATACCTGGAACTCATAGTACGCTCGAGGGAGGATGAACGGCTGAAAAATTGTCTTTGGAGTCTTCTATCGACGAATCTTTCCATACTCCAAAAAGTGGTGATCCTGGTTCTCGGCACTTCGGGCTGTCTGGTAATGGAAAAGGAAAGCTTTTCTTCAAAAGAAGCCTTTCTGGAAGCCCTGGCCTCGGCCCCCCTGGAGCCCGACAAGGCCTAGCGCCGTACACGACTTGGTCTAAAGTTGGAATTCCCGGATATATCCTTCCAGGCTGCGGGCGTTCTTCACCGCCTTGGCTTCAGCGTGATTGTTAAAGGCCACGAGAACCTGTTTCGCCTTCCGCGAAATGGCCGCGAGCATGCGCGCCCTGTCTTTGAGTTCCTCGGGAGAGTACTCGTAATCGTAGCGGGATGTGGCATCCCCGTTCCACCACTGGGTGCTGTTGCGTCCATGCAGCCTGTAGTAGACACGGTCGCTGGTGAGGACCTGGGACTCAGGCGGCAGCCCCGGAAGCTCGGGCCGGTCGATGATGGCGAGGCAGACCTTGCGCTTGGCAAGTTCGTCGAAAACACGCTGCTGATACCAGAATTCGTTGCGGAACTCCACCACCAGAGGAAAGCCGTCCAGCGCGCTTATGAGATCGCCGAGATACACCCGGTTCTCGGCCGTGTAGGAAAAACGAAAGGGAAGCTGGATGAGAATGGCGGCCAACTGCCTTTTGCCGGATAGAACCTGGGCGGCCGAGGAAAATCGTTCCGCCGACTCCCCCCAATCTTTTCCGATCTCGTGGCTCAAACTCCTGTGCGCCTTGAGGCAGAAGAGAAAATCCGGGGGAGTTTGTTCGGTCATCGCGAGAAGCTGTTCGGCCTTAGGCATGGTGTACCAAGAAAAATCCAGCTCGACAAAGGGAAAGACCAGGGAGTAAAAACGCAGGAATTCACTTTGACGCAGATCTTTGGGATAGAAGACTTCCCGCCATTCGGCGTAGGAGAAGCCGCATGTGCCGATTCGGATATCAGCGTTCTCCATCAGGGATTCCTCCACTTTAGCTATCGCTTTCATTGTATCACAGGCGCGGGGAGTATACAGCTTTGTTATTGGCATATGTTATTGGCAAAAAAGATGAAACTTGCCGGCTTGATTCGATAGATTTTTTAAAACTCCCTGACTTTTGGAAAATCCTCGGTTGTAAAAAATTTTCAGGCCGGATATCGTAAGTCCATGATTCTGACTACCTTACTGCGGATACTCGGGGCGCTCAGCTCCCTTTATATGGTGCTCTGTTCCCTGCGGGTGTTCATGACCTGGATCCCGGGGATCCATCTGGGCAGGGCGGAGCGGATTTTAGCGGCCCTCGTCGATCCCTTTCTGGACATCTTTTCCCGGATAAAACTGTTCGGGACCGAACGCTTCGACTTCAGTCCCATAGCGGCCTTGGCCGTACTTTCCGTGCTCAATAGGGTGTTTTCAGCCCTGGCGTATTCGGGAAGGATCTCCCTGGGTTTCATCCTCGGGCTTCTGCTTGGCGCGGCATGGTCGGCCTTGTCCTTTGTGCTTTCCTTTCTCCTGGCCTGCGCCTTGCTGAGGATCATCGCCTTCATGGCCGGATGGAACACCCTTCACCCCATATGGCTCGTCATCGACTCGATTCTCAACCCTCTGCTGTTCCGCATAAATCGAATTCTATACCGAGGCAGGGCGGTGCAATACAGGCAAGGCCTCTTCACCGGCCTGGTGGCGCTCATTCTGCTGCGAATGGCCGGTGGGGCTTTGGTGGGCATTCTCAATAGGCTGCTGATTTCCCTTCCCTTTTAATCGTGGAGGATCGTATGCTCAACTCCGTTCAGCGTAGTTATCTCGGCGCCCTGGCGTCAAAAGAACCCGCCCTCATTCAGCTCGGGAAGGCCGGGGCGAGCGAAGCCCTGGTGGTGCAGCTTAAGTCGCTGCTCGAGCGACACGAACTGGTAAAACTCAAATTCATGGATTTCAAGGGCGAAAAGCGGGAAATCTCGACCACCCTCGCCCTCTCCACCGGTAGCGAGCTGGTACGAATCCTGGGGAATACGGCTATTTTCTATAAGTCCCAGCCCGACCCGGGAAGGCGCCGTATCCTCCTGCCCGCTGACTGATCAGGAGGGGATAGGCGGCGGCAAGGAAGCGCATACCCTTGTAGCAGAGCTGGGGATCGAGGATGGCTTCGCCGAAGATCATTTCCACCCGCTCGTCGCTCGCGATTTTATGGATCAGGGAAGCGATTTTCCTTCCGTCAGGTTCCTTCGGATCGAACAACTCCCGTATGCCCCGCAGCCATTCATCCATTGTCCTGGCATCGGCGATGATGTCCTGGGCGGAGGATTCCAGAAGGGCCAATCCATGGGCTTCGTCCTCGCTGAAAGCCGAATAGAGGGGGTAGAACTCTTCCATGATTCCGATTATCCCCGCGATTGCCAGGATGATCTCATCGGAGACGAAGGCGGCAGGGTCGTCCTTGCGGAGGCCCGCCACCAGGACGGGGAGGGAATCCCTGGAATTGAACAGCTGCAGTGCGTGGGCGGCCGAAATCTTGACCCGGGGATTGATGTTTCTCATCAACATGGATTCGACCATGGGGATGGAGTCCCTGTCGCCGATTTTCGCCAACGCTACAAGGGAGTTGCCCTGAAGGATGTAATCTTCGATTTCCAGGGCTTTGCGCAATACCGGTAGCGCTTCAGCCCTTTGATGGACTCCGAGTATCCGGGCCGCCACATAGGCGGTGGTGAAGGGGTGGAGTTCGACTTCCTGGATCAGGGGGCGGACAAGATGCGTCGACAGCCTTGGCATCTGTTCGACGGCCAATAGGGCCTGCATACGCACTTCGAAGCTGGGCGAGTGAAGGTAGTCCAGGAGTTCCTCCTGGCTGTGCATGGAGGCGGATTGGCCGATTTCCTGGATGAGCCTGACTTCCTGCTCGGGCACGGAACTTCTGTCCAGCTTCGAGAGCAGGTCGAAGGCACGGAGGTCCCTGGGCGAAAGCATGACGCCCAGGGACTGGGAAACGCTGCGGGAACCCAGGCGCTTAAGGTTGCGCATGGAGAAGATGCCAAGGCCGATGATCAGGCAAAGCACCGCGTACAAAACCTTATATGCGCCGGCGGGATCGAGCCCGGCGCCGATGAAGCTATCGAGAAATAATCCTCCCAATCCCGATCCGAGGGCGCCGCCCAGACCGTAGGCGACATAATAGGTCACCGAGAGATCGAGATTTTTTTCCTTGGGAACCAGGGCGAAATAGTAGTTGTGGGCCGCGTTCTCCCCTCCGGCCAGGCCGAAGTTGGAGAGAAAGTGTATGAGGGAAAGAATCAGCGCGATGCTGGCCGCGGAAAGGCCGATCACCGAACCGGAGGGCAGCAGGGCGATGGGCAGAAAACTGAGAAGACCTATGGCGTTAAATATGATCATGAGAGGTTTCGAACCTAGTCTGTCCACCAGGAGCTTGCTCAAGAAACCCATGGCCACCGAGCCGATGCTGGCGATGAGGGCGTAGACCATGACGGCATCGTCGCCCTGGGAGAATATTTCCTTGGCATAGACGGGCAGGAAGGAGCGGCCCATACCCGAGACCAGGGCGAGGACCATGAAGATGAGGATGAAGCGGCGGAAGCCCGGGTCTTTGGCGGCCTCTTTCGTTGCCTTTAAAAGTGAGCTGGCCTTCTCGGGCGAAAAATCCGTAGGTTCGGGAACTCGCAAAAGAAAGAAGCATCCGACGAGGCCGAAGGCGATACCGATCCCCACCCCGACGGCATAGGAGCCCGGACTGGCATCCTCCCCCAAAAACAACGCGAGCAGCAATCCGCTCACCATGCTGGCCACGGAGCTGGCGATGGAGGTGGTGACGACATACTCGCCCCTGTCCGAGCGAGGCTTGTCCCCGCCTCCCGAGGAAATGTAGGCGATGACAGGATTGTTCCCGATCATGCCGATCCCCCGGGAGAGGGCGAATCCGGCGCTTCCCGCGACCAGAAGCCCGATGGCGATTCCTTCCTGTCCCTTGGCGGCGGCCAATGGGGCGAAGAGTAAGGGCAGGAGGGCGGTATACCGACCCACCCAAGCCCAACCGAAGGTCCAGATTATGGGTTTTGACTTAACCACCCGCTTTCCGAGGGGCATGAAAAAATAAGTGGAGTACGCTATGGCGTTGAGTATGCCGACGACGGCGTTGGAAGCGCCCAGCCGCACCGCGAAGAGGGTTATGAAGGAGCCGGACACGAAAACAAAGGAAAAAGAGTTGAGGAGGTTGAAAACGGTAAAGTCTCTTCGTGCCGATTTTAGTCTGGCAAGGGAGAGGGGAGCGGCCATGGGAGTACTATAATACAGAAACAAGTTTAGGGAAATTGTATCCTTAAGCTTATGAGGCCGCTTTCGTATCCCCGGGGACGGCCCTGGGCAAAAGCTTGGGATTTTTCCAACGGCCGGTTCGGTAATACCAGGTGGAAAAAATCATGCCCACGATCCAACCGGCGGGGATGGACCACCAAATACCATCGCTTCCCATGTGGAATACCCGGGTGAACAGAAGGGCGGCGGGCAGCCGGACGAGCCAGAGGGCGAGCACCGTATTGATCATGGGGATGAATACGTCCCCCGCTCCCCTCATGACGCCGTTGTTGATGAACATGATTCCGAAAACCGCGTAGAATATGCCAACGATAACGAGGTAGCTGGCGCCGATTCCAATGACCTCCGGATCGTCGGTGAATATACCCATGAGGTTCCGGCCGAAGAACAGGATCGCCAGGGTTATCGCCAGGGAAATTCCGGAATTGACCGCGATCGCCGAAAGATGCCCCCGCTTTACCCGTTCCGGCTTGCCCGCGCCGATGTTCTGGCCGGTGAAAGTGGTTATGGCGGCGCCCAGGTTCATGGCGGGCATGCCGGCGATGGAGTCTATACGGGATGCCGCCGTGTACGCCGCCATCGTCTGGGGGCCGAATTCGTTGACGATTCTCGATAGGGTCATCATGCCCAGGGAGACCAGGGTTTGTTGAAGGCCCGTGGGAAGGCCGATGCGAAGCATTTGGGAAAAGCTATATTTGTCCCAATGTAGTTTTTTTATCTCCAGCCGCAGGTAGGGGTTGCGTTTGTTGAGCACCATCAAAGCCCCTATGAATGAAAGGCCCTGGGAGATGATGGTCGCCCAGGCGACGCCCGCCACGCCCCAATGAAAGGCGACGACGAAAAGGAGATCGAGTACGACATTGACCAGGGTGGAGAAGATCAAAACATACAAGGGAGTCTTGGAATCTCCCATGCCGCGCAGCAAGGCGGCGACGCCATTGTAGCCGAAGGTGGCCAGGATCCCCGCGAAGGTGATGCGCAGATAGGTTGTGGCCTCGGGCATTATGGCCTCGGGTACGGCAAGCAGTTGGAGGATGATAGGCGCGGTGGCGAGCCCGATGAGGGTCATCAGCAAGCCGGCGGCGAAAAGGAATATGTAACTGGTGGAGACTACGTCGTCCAGCTTTTTCCAGTCTTTGGCGCCGAAGAATTGGGAGATGAGGACGGTGGATCCCATACTCACCCCCAGGATGAGGGCAAGCATGAAGAATATGATAGGAAAGGAGGTGCCCACCGCCGCCAGCGCCGAGGTGCCGACGAAGCGTCCCACCACGAAGCTGTCCACCATATTGTAAAATTGCTGGAATATGTTGCCGAAGAGCATGGGCAGGGCAAAGCCGATCAGCTGCCTTGTCTCGTCGCCGGTGGTGAGATCCTTCATCGCCATGGCAGCTCCTTTACGGCGCCACTCGCGCTCATTCCTCTTCCTTCGCTTTTTCCCAGAGCTCATCCATCGCCGATAACGCTTGCGCGGACATGGGCAGCCCCTTTTCCTTCATGCCCCTTTCGACATGCCTGAAACGCCGGGAGAATTTTTCGTTGGTCCGCATCAGGGCGAGGCCGGGGTCGATCCCCAGCACCCGGGAGAGGTTTATCATGGAAAACAGCAGGTCTCCGATTTCGGCTTCCAACTCGGCGGTCTCGCCCCGGGCCAGGGCCTGGCGGGCTTCGGCCAGCTCTTCCTCGACCTTGCTCCAGACCGGTTCGGGGCTCGGCCAGTCGAAGCCGGCCTTGGCTGCTTTTTTTTGAAGCTTATAGGCTCGCTCGAGGGGCGGCAAATGGCGGGGAACTTCGTCAAGCATGGAATCCTTCTTGCGTCGGCCTTCCTTCTGTTCCTTGATTTTATTCCACTGATGCACGACGGCGTCGGGGGTATCGGCCACGGAATCGCCGAACACATGGGGGTGTCTGCGCAGCAGTTTCTCGGATACCGAGTCCAGGGCTTCGGCGGTGCTGAAGCTGCCTTCCTGCTCGCACATGTAGGTAGTCATGGCGGCCAGAAGAAAAAGGTCGCCCGATTCCTCCCGGATGTGCTCCCTCTCTCCTTCGCCTATCGCCTCCACCAGCTCGTAGGCCTCCTCTACGATATTGCCGCGGATGGACTGGATGCTCTGCTCCCTGTCCCAGGGGCATCCGTCGGGGGCCCGCAAACGAGCGACGATGGTGAAAAGCCGGGCAAAGCTTTCGGCGGCCTTTCGGGTTGCCGGTTCTATGCTGTCCGCCGTCTGTCCGGCCAGTTCGCTTAAGGGGGTTGAAATGGAGTGCATGAGTACCTCTCGTTCGCCCAACGATAAAGAAATAGCCGGAAAGATACAATAGGAACTCCGATCGATGCGGAAACGCCCTTCGCGCGGGAGGGCGTTTCATTCCTTGAGCGAATAGAGGGCACACTTCGCCTTGAGCCCGGATTTGTCCGGAACATCGAATTTTCTATAGACCCTTGCCAAAGTATTCCGTACGGTGGACTCTTTTACCCTGTTTTCGACGGCGATTTCCTTCACGGATTTGCCATTGAGGAGGGCTTTCAGATATGCTATTTCCTTCTTGGTCAGCCCGAGGTCGGAGAGAAACAGCAGGGGTTTCGGTTCCTTGAGATAGATGATCCATTGTTCGCCGTAGACGATGAGGAGAAAGAAAAGAAAGAGGCAGAGAAATAAAATATAAATCAATATATTGAAAAGACTTTCTCCGGCGTTAATCCCCCGGATTGCCTGGCAGAGAAAAAAGTAGAGTATGGATAAAACAAACTTGAGCAATTTCCACCGGGCAAACAAGCCTAATCTATAAAGAAGAATCTCCGCGGCGATAAAAACGCCTAGGTTGAAAATGGGGATTTGCGCGTAGATCATCGGCAGGGGCGTCATGAGTAAGAGAAGGACGGGCTGTATCCAGTTGAGGGGAGGTCGAAAAGCGCTGAGAACGAACAAGGCCGCGATCACCGCCACCGCCGGAAGCATGGGAACGAAGCTGGGTGTTTCATCGGGGATCGAAAGGTCGAGTAGCTGGATCAGAAGATACGAAAACAGGTAAAGAACACAGAGAAAGGCAAAGAACAGGCCTGTCTTTTTGAATAACCGAAACTGTTGACTATCGGAGTTTTTATCCCGCATTCCAAGCCTCCAGGGATAGGAGCGTGCTTTTTGCCGCGCTTTTGTCGTTCCTGGAACGTTTGCCGTCCGGGCTCAATGGAATGGGCTTCGCCGGCGGGTATCGAGCCTTTTTTGTTTTATAACACGGATTTACCTAACGGTGAAGGCTTGATTTTACTCGAATCTCCCGTCAAGGCTGAAGGGGCCGGGTTTTCGTTTTTTACCTTTGGGCTTGCGGGTTGATGATCTTTGAAGCCAAAAACGCCGCCAAGGCCCCCGCGAGGTCGAAGAGCATGTCGACCCATTCGAAGCGCCGGGATGTGGTGAAAAGCTGAAGAAGCTCCGATCCAAGAATAAAGAGGATTATTATGAAAATGCTGGAGAAAAAAGGGGGATTCTTCGTTTTTTCTTTACGGTATTCCAGGATATAGGAAAGGGAAAAGACAAAGAAAAGGGCCAGATGGGCGAGTTTGTCGATGCCGGAAAAGCTGGGCATCGTGGAAAAGCTCGAAGAGGGCAGGAGTAGGACGACTATGATAAGCCCCGCCGAGGCGATGGTAAACTTGTAGGCCAGGATTTTTTTCATAAGAAGACTAAAAGTAGCCGAGCAACGAAACAGGGTCAATCCCTGTCCAGCCGGCGCCCTGCGGGCGGCCGATGGAAGCGGTGGCGGGGCAATAAAAAGGGCGACCCCGCAGGGTCGCCCTCGCCGCCCGATTCGCAAAGCCGGCGGCTGCCGCGACGGACGCTTAGAAGCTTCTGTCGGCGATGTAACGGTATTCCTTATATCTGCGCTCGATCAGACCCCGCTGTTTTTCGAGCAGTTGTGCGGCCCGCTCGGGATTGGCTTCCCTCAAGGACTTGAAGCGCACCTCGGCGTACATATAGCCGTCGAGCTTACCGTAATCCGGCTCCTTGGAATCCAGCTGGAAGGGATTCTTGCCCTGGGCCTTGAGTCTGGGATCGTAGCGGTACAGGGGCCATACGCCGGAGTCCACCGCCGCCTTCTGCTGATTCATGCCCTTCATCATGTCTATGCCCTGGTTGATACAGTGGGAGTAGGCGATGATGATGGAGGGGCCGTCGTAGCTCTCGGCTTCCCTGAAGGCCTTGATAGTCTGGCTCATGTTGGCGCCCATGGCGATCTGGGCCACGTAGACGTAGCCGTAGCTCATGGCGATCATCCCCAGGTCCTTTTTCATGGTCTCCTTGCCCGCGGTAGCGAACTTGGCGATGGCGCCTACTGGAGTGGCCTTGGATGCCTGGCCGCCGGTGTTGGAGTAGACCTCGGTGTCCAGGACCAGGACATTCACGTTCTTTCCGGAAGCCAAGACGTGGTCCAGGCCGCCGAAGCCGATGTCGTAGGCCCAGCCGTCGCCGCCGATGATCCAGACGGACTTGTGTACCAGGCTCTCGGCCAGGTTCAGCAGTTCTTTCGCCCAGCCTTCCTTGGAACCGGAAATGGCCTTCTTGAGCTCCTCGACTGAAGCCCGCTGGGCTTCGATTTCCTCGTCGCTGCTCATGGGGTTGGCCAGGATCTTGTCCGCCAGAGCAGCGTCCACGCCCTTGCCCTTGGCCTGGGCTACGAGTTCCTTGGCGTATTCGATCTTCTTGTCGGCGGTGAGCCTCATACCCATGCCGAACTCCGCGGCGTCCTCGAAGAGGCTGTTGGACCAGGCGGGTCCGCGGCCGTCGGCGCGGGTGGTGTAGGGCGTGGTGGGCAGGTTGCCGCCGTAAATGGAGGAGCAGCCTGTGGCGTTAGCGCAGAGGGCGCGGTCGCCATAGAGCTGGCTCATCAGCTTGAGATAGGGGGTTTCGCCGCAGCCTGCGCAGGCGCCGGAGAACTCGAAGAGGGGGAGCTTCATGCCTATACCCTTGGGCAGCGCCAGGTTGAGGTACTTGGCGGGCGTATCGGGGATGGACAGGAAGAAGTCCCAGTTCTTGGCCTCGGCCTCGCGCAGGGGAGGCTGGGGTTCCAGGTTGATAGCCTTGCGGCCGGGATTGGCCTTGTCGTTGACCGGGCAGATGTTGACGCAGGCGCCGCAACCGGTGCAGTCCTCGGGGGCTACCTGGAGGGTGGCCTTGAGGCCGGCCAGTTCCTTGCCCTTGCCATCGGCGCTCTTGAAGCTCCCGGGGGCTCCCTTCAGGCAGGAGGGGTCGTAAGCCTTGAGCCGGATTACGGCGTGGGGGCAGACCATGGTGCAGTTGCCGCACTGGATGCAGATGTCCTGGTTCCAGACCGGGATCTTCTCGGCGATATTGCGCTTTTCGTACTTCGTGGTGCCGGTGGGGAAGGTGCCGTCCTCGGGCAGCTTGGACACGGGAATCTTCTCTCCCCTGGCGGCGATGATCTCTCCGATCACTTCCTTGACGAAGGCGGGGGCGGTGGCGGGTACGGGGGCCAGGATCTTGGTCTTGGAGTTGACCGCGCCGGGGGTGACCTTGTGGGTGGCGGTGAGAGCCAGGTCGATGGCAGCCATATTCTTGGCTACCACATCGGCGCCCTTTCTGATGTAAGTCTTCTTGGTATATTTCTTGATCATGGCGATGGCTTCATCCTCGGGCAATACGCCGGAGATCTTGAAGAATGCCGTCTGCATGATGGTGTTGATCCTGGTGCCCATGCCCGCCTGCTCGGCCAGGCTCATGGCATCGATCACGTAGAATTTGAGCTTTTTGTCCACGATATGCTTCTGGACTTCCACGGGCAGCTCGTCCCATACCTTATCGGCGGGGAAGGGGCTGTTGAGGAGGAAGGTACCGCCGGGTTTGGCGTTGACCAGCATGTCCAGCTTCTCCAGGAAGGAGAACTTGTGGCAGGCCAGGAAGTCGGCCTTGGAGATGAGGTAGGACTTTTTGATCAGCTTGGGGCCGAAGCGCAGATGGCTGATGGTATAGGTACCGGCTTTCTTGGAGTCGTAGACAAAGTAGCCCTGGGCGGAGTTGGGGGTTTCGTCGCCGATGATCTTGATGGAGTTCTTGTTGGCGCCCACGGTGCCGTCGGAACCCAGGCCGTAGAAGAGGCACTCCACCACGCCCTCGGCGTCCAGCTGGAACTCCTCGTCGTAGGGAAGGCTGGTGTTGGCCACATCGTCGATGATTCCCACGGTGAAGTGATTCTTTGGTTCCTTGGCTTTAAGATTGTCCAATACTCCCTTGGCCATGGCGGGGGTGAACTCGTAGGAGCCCAGGCCGTAACGGCCACCCACCACTGTAGGCCAGCTCTTGAAGTGGGACTTGCCGGCGCCCATGGCCTCGCCGATGGCGGTGCGCACATCCTCGTATAAAGGCTCGCCGATGGCTCCAGGTTCTTTGGTCCTGTCCAGCACCGCGATGGATTTGACGCTGGCGGGAATCGCGGCAATGAAGTGTTCCACCGAGAAGGGCCTGTACAGCCTTACCTTGACCACGCCTACCTTTTCGCCCTTGGCGACCAGGCTCCGCACGGTTTCCTCGACGGTATCGGCGCCGGATCCCATGACGATGACCACCCGCTCGGCGTCGGGGGCTCCCACGTAATCGAAGAGCTTATAACTGCGGCCGGTGAGCTTGGCAAACTCGGCCATGGTCTCTTCGACCACCTTGGGCGTCGCGGCGTAGAACTTGCTGGTGGCCTCCCTGCCGGCGAAGTAGACGTCGGGGTTCTGGGAGGTTCCGCGGATAACGGGCTTTTCGGGGGTCAATCCTCTGGCGCGGTGCTCGCGGACAAGATCTTCGCTGATCATTTTCTTCATGACGGCATAGGGGATTTCCTCCACCTTCTGCACCTCGTGGGAGGTGCGGAAGCCGTCGAAGAAATGAAGGAAGGGCACCCTGGTCTTGAGGGTGGCCGAGTGGGCCACCAGGGCCATGTCCATGACTTCCTGCACGTTGTTGGAAGCCAGGAGGGCCCAACCGGTCTGGCGGGCGGCCATGACGTCCTGGTGGTCGCCGAAAATGGAAAGAGCCTGGGCGGCTACGGCGCGGGCGGCGATATGGAACACCGTGGAGGTAGCCTCGCCAGCGATCTTGTACATGTTGGGGATCATGAGAAGCAAACCTTGGGAGGCGGTAAAGGTGGTCGAAAGGGCGCCCGCGGTGAGGGCTCCGTGGACCGCCCCGGCCGCTCCGGCCTCGGACTGCATCTCGACGACCTGCGGAAGGGTTCCCCAGAGGTTCTTGCGGCCCATGGCCGAAAACTCATCGGCCAGCTCTCCCATCGGGGAGGAGGGAGTGATGGGATAGATCGCGATAACTTCGGAACAAGCGTGGGCGACATACGCCGCCGCGGCGTTACCATCGATCATCACCATGTTCTTGGAATCTGCCATTGTGGTTCCTTCTTTTGAAAAGATGGGGATGCTGTGCTTTACCGTCCGGGGCCCCATTTGACCTCACCGGTGCCGACATGAAAAAGTAATACTGTGGTGCTGCAAAGCGGGGACCGGACCGAAAAGCGTTTCAATCCTATATCGGATTCTGGATTATTTCAATAGAGAAGGCTTCTCCCATTGTAGTATTGTCATAAAAGCTCGGGCGGGTTTTTCATTTATTGTAACCAGCTTCTTGACCTTTGAAACGCCCGGGCTATAGTTATGTCATGAAACTCTTAATTTTGGCCGCAGGCCTCGGTTCCCGTTTCGGCGGCCCAAAGCAGTTGGCGGCGGTGGGCCCTTCGGGCGAAAGTCTGCCGGAATATAATATTTTCGATGCCTTGAGAGCTGGCTATTCCAGCGTTGTCTTTCTTATCCGAAGGGGCATGGAAAAGGATATTCGTGCGACGTTGCTGTCCCGCCTGCCCGGGGATATAAAGGTCGAGCTCGCTTTTCAGGATCCCGAGGCCTTTGTCCCTGACTCGCTGAAACAGCCTATCCGTGAGATCGCAAGGCAAAAGCCCTGGGGCACGGCTCAGGCCCTGCTTTGCTGCCGATCCGTTCTTCGGGACGATCCTTTCGTCGTTATAAACGGCGATGATTTTTACGGAAGGACGGGGTTCGCCATGATCAGGCAGTTCTTCGGCGCCGGGAGGGGAAAAGCCATCCCCGAATTCTGTCTGACGGGCTACAAGCTCTCGGGAGTCGTTCCGCCCAAGGGAAAGGTCTCCAGGGCGGTCTGCTCGCTGGACTCAAACGGCTGCCTGACTGAAATACGGGAGCACAAGGCTATTGAAAGAAGGAATGGCCGTTTTGTCTCCATAGGCCCGCACTCGGAAGAGCAAACGCTGGCCCCGGAACTTTTGGTTTCCATGAATATGTGGGGCCTGGGGCCCCAGGTGTTTCCCTGGATCGAGGAGCTTTTCGCCGAATTCCTCGCGGACCCCGGGCATTGGGCTTCGTCGGAGTTCTATCTGCCCGAGGCTGTGGGGACGATCGTCGAGCGGGGTTGGGCTTCCTTTAAGGTATTGCCTGTGAGGGAACGCTATTTTGGCTTGACCAACCCAGAGGATTTAGCCGATGCCCGGGCGGAGGCGCTGGAGCGCAGCCGAAACGGGGAGTATCCCTCGCCGCTCTGGGGCGGAAAACCGGAAGGTGCTGGAATATGACCGCAGCGACCGCGATAAGGTGGGCGGGCCTGCCCTCCCTCTTCAATACCGGGGCGACTGCGTTTTCGAGGCTCTTCGCGTATCTGGAAAAACCCTGGGAGGCCCTCTCTTCCCTGGAGAGCTATCTCGGTATCCTTCTCGCCGAGGACCCGCTGGCGGGGAGGACTCCCCTGTCGGATACGAACGGGAGCCTTATCAGGGGGGATTTGCGGCTGGGCCCGAAGGTAAGGATCGAAGCGGGAGTGCGCATCGAGGGCACGGTGCACATCGGGGCGGGCTGCCTCATCGAGTCGGGGGCTTATATTAGGGGCCCGGTCTGGCTCGCCGAAGGTTGCGAGGTACGTCAAGGCGCCTATATCCGCGGCAATGTCATAGCCGGAGCTCAAGCCGTGCTGGGACACTGTTCGGAATTCAAGCAGGCTATCCTTTTGGAAGGAGCCCAGGCTCCGCATTTCAATTATGTTGGTGATTCCATACTGGGAATAAAAGCCCATATCGGGGCCGGGGTCATCCTATCCAACCTCAGGTTGGACAAACGGCCAGTAAGGGCGGCTCTTCTGCCGAGGGAGGCGTCAAGGGAAACGGACAGACTCGAACTCGTGGATACGGGGCTGGTAAAATTCGGCGCCCTCGTGGGGGATGGCTGCGAGATCGGCTGCAACTGCGTGCTCAATCCCGGGAGCATTCTTGGGGCGGGCTGCAGGGCGGCGCCCTTGAGCCGTATTAAAGGAACCTGGCTCGAGGGCTCGATCATCCCCTAGATCCTATGGTATTCTTTGATTCCCCTTTATTCTCGCGGTAAAAAATGTCATACTCGATACTACACTTATATCAGCGGGTCATTCCCGCGGAAAGGAACAGCATGCACAGCGAGCATACAATACTTTCTAAACGACAGTTGTCCGAGGAAGTATATCGAATGGAAATCCTCGCTCCCCTGGTGGCCAGGGAGCGTAGGGCCGGTCAGTTCGTCATCGTTCAGTACGATCAGAAATATTCCGAAAGAATCCCCCTGACAATCGCGGACGCCGATCCCGAAAAGGGTTCGGTCACCCTTATTTTCCAGACCGTCGGCGCGAGCACCCATAAACTCGCCATGAAAAACGTGGGCGAATCCATCGTTCTCCTCGGCCCTCTGGGCAATCCCACCCATATCGAGCGCTATGGCTGGACGGTCTGCGTGGGCGGCGGCATCGGTCTGGCGCCCCTGCATCCTATCGTCAAAGCGCTCAAAGAGGCGGGCAACAGAGTTACGGTTATCTCCGGAGCCCGCACCAAGGAACTGCTGATAATGCAAGAGGAAATGGAAGCCCTGGCCGACGAGCATATCGTGGTCACCGACGACGGATCGGCGGGCAGGAAGGCCCTGGTGACCGAGCCGTTGACCGAGCTTTGTTCCAGAACCCCCAAGCCGGATTTGGCCGTCACGATAGGTCCTCCCATCATGATGAAGTTCTGCGCCTCCGCGACCCAGCCCTTCGGCGTAAAAACCCTGGCCTCCCTCAATACGATCATGATCGACGGCACCGGCATGTGCGGCGGCTGTAGGGTGACTGTGGGGGGAAAGACAAAGTTTGTCTGCGTGGATGGGCCGGAATTCGATGCCCACGAAGTGGATTGGAACCAGATGCTCACCCGGCTGGGGGCGTATAAAAACCTGGAAAAGGAAGCCCACGACCGCTGCCATATGGAAATGTCCATACAAAAACTGCAGAAGGAACAAGCCGCCGGAAGCAAGGGCGAGGCTGGCGCGGATAACAGAGAGGGGAGCAAGGTACGATGAGTCATATGGATAGAACAAGCCACGAAGAGCTGGCCAGGCGGGAACTGGCCAGGATACGGAGCATCCCCCTGAATCCCAAGGCGCGAATGCAGATTCCCGTCCAGGATATGCCCAGCCAGGATCCATCCCTGCGCCGGGCAAACATGTCGGAAGTAGCCTCGGGCTATACGGCCGAGCAGGCGATGCTGGAGTCGGAACGCTGCCTTCAGTGCAAGAACGCCCCCTGCGTCACGGGCTGCCCTGTCAAAATCGATATACCGGGCTTTCTCGCCAAGGCGCGAAAGGGAGATTTCGCTGGCGCCGTTTCGGTGATCAAGCGTACCAACCTTCTGCCTTCGATCTGTGGCCGGGTTTGCCCCCAGGAAAAGCAGTGTCAGCTGCCCTGTACATTGGGCAAGGCCCTGGGCGGCGTGGACAAGGCGGTGCAGATCGGCCGGGTCGAGCGTTATGTGGCGGATTACGAACGCCAGGCTGGCTTGCTCGCTCCTCCCCCGGCGGCGGGTCCCACGGGCAAGAAGGTGGCCGTCGTAGGCGCCGGCCCCGCGGGCCTTACCTGCGCCGTCGACGTCCGGCGCCAGGGCCATAAGGTGGTCATATTTGAGGCTTTCCACAAAGCCGGCGGCGTCATGGTCTACGGTATTCCGGAGTTCAGGCTTCCCAAGGACCTGGTAGCCTCCGAGGCGGGCGTGCTGGAGTCCATGGGGGTCGATTTCGAGATGAGCTTCCTGGTGGGCCGGACGAGAAAACTAGGGGCCCTCCTCAAGGAAGATGGCTTCGACGCCGTCTTCGTGGGTACGGGAGCCGGGCTCCCCAAATTCATGAATATTCCCGGCGAAAACCTTGTGGGGGTTTTTTCGGCCAACGAATACCTCACCAGAGCCAATTTGATGAAGGCCTACGAGGTCGGCAAGGCCGCCACGCCTTTGTATCCTTCCCGGCGGGTCGCCGTGTTGGGCGGGGGCAACGTGGCTATGGATTCGGCCCGTATGGCCCTGCGACTGGGCGCCGAGGAAGTTCGGGTGCTCTATCGCAGAACCAGGGAGGAGATGCCCGCCCGGGGCGAGGAGGTCGTCCACGCCATGGAGGAGGGAATCAACTTCGATTTCCTGGCCAGCCCCACCCAGGTCTTGGGCGATCAGAACGGTAGGGTGGTGGGTCTGGAAGTCCTCTCCTACGAATTGGGCGAACCCGACGAATCGGGCCGCCGTCGTCCCGTACCCGTCAGGGGAAGCGAAAAAATCGTTCCTTTCGACACGGTGATCGTGGCGGTGGGCAACGAGTCCAACCCTCTGATCTCCCGCACAACCCCGGAGCTGAAGGTGGATCGCTGGGGGCATATATTGGTGGATGAGAAGCAGAAGACGAGCATCGAGCGCGTCTACGCCGGCGGGGACATAGTCCTCGGAGCGGCCACGGTCATACTCGCCATGGGCGAGGGACGGCGCGCGGCCGCCGCGATAAACGAGGTGCTGCAGTAACCATGAAAAAAGAGCGGCGGCCGCGCCCGGCCGCGGCATTGGTAAGAACGGGAGGCCTCGTTCTCCTCTGGGTCTTGGCGCTTCCCTTCTCGGTCTCCGCCCAGAACCACGCTCAGGCTGGGGCTCCCGTTCCCGCCCTCGCCCAAACCACCGGCCCCGCTCCCCGCCCAGCCCCGGATACCCTGGAAACCGCATACCAATCGGCGTACCAGCTCTTCTTGCGGGGCCGGCAGTTGCAGGTCGCCGGGAGGGATGCCGAAGCGGCCAAAACCTTCGCCAGCTCCCTCCAGGCGACTGAAAAGCTCCTTGCTAAGGAACCCTCTAACCTGGACTACGTAAGCCTCCAATGTTGGAACCTTTTCCGGCTCAATCGTCACAACGATGTGGTCGCTACCGCTCAAAAAGCCCTGAGGGCAGCCCAGGACCATCGCGTTATCGAAACCCTTGCCGAATCCCTGTACTTTCTTAATCGCAACGAGGAATCTCTGGCATACTTTATCCAGTATTTCCGCCTGGCCCACGAGGACGACGAACGCATGTCCAGCGCGTATTACTATGTGGGCGAATGCTACATGAGATTGAAGAAATACGAGCACGCCGATATCGCCTTCTCCACCGCCACGGCCATGGAAAAGAACATGTACTACTGGTGGTATAGGCTGGGAGCGGTCAAAGAGATTCTCTCCCAGTACCGAAGAGCCTACGAAGCCTACGGCAGGGCCCTTCAGATAAGTCCGAAGTTCCAATACGCCCTGGATGGACGAGCCAGGGTGAAGGCGAAGGCGGGCTTGTAAAAAATTTAGATTGACCGGTATTCTCCGATAGCCTAGACTGCAAAAAATCGGAGGTGCCGTGGCCTTACGCGACCGTATTCTCACCCAGTTCCTCACCGCGACTATTTTACTTTTACTTCTGTTCGGCATATCAGCCGACGGACCGGCCGTGGCATTGGAAGGGTTCTGGCGGCTCCAAAGCAGTCCCGCCAGGCTCTTGAGCGACTATACGGCGATGCAGGGAACCGGTGCCGCCCTGCTCAACGCCGCTGCCGTGGGCATCATCGGCTGGCTTTTCGCCATGCTGAACGGCATAAGCTTTTCGGGACCGACAATAGCGGCGGTATTTACCATGATAGGCTTCGCCCTCTTCGGGAAAACCCCGCTCAATTGTATTCCCATCATGGCGGGAGTGAGTCTCTCGGCGCTCATAGTAAGAAAAAAGCCCAGAGAATACCTGCTTATCGGCATGTTCGGCACCGCTCTCGGACCACTGGTAAGCTTCGTCGCCTTTGAAATGGGCCTTACGCCCGCCCTGGCTTTGCCCGTATCGCTCGCGGTCGGTTTGGCGGCCGGCATCGTGCTTCCGCCCCTGGCGATAGCCATGCTCCACCTGCATCAGGGCTACAATCTTTACAACATTGGGCTTACCGCAGGGTTCATCGGGCTTTTTGCGGCATCCCTTCCCAGCGCGGGAGGCAAGAGCATCGCCTCGATTTCGTCCTGGGGAACTGCGGCCGATCCCTGGCTCTTTCTTTTCATACCCTTGCTGAGCTTGATCGCCGCCGGCATGGCATTTATCTGCTGCGGCAAGAAGTCCTGGAACGAGTTTCTATCGATATTGAAACTGCCCGGACGCCTTCCCTCTGATTTTTGCGAATTAAGCGGCCCCGGCGGCGCCTTATTGAACGCCGGGATCCTGGGCATGGCTTATTCGGCCTATGTGGCCATTGTCGGAGCTCCCTTCAACGGACCGGTTATCGGCGGCCTGATGACCCTCATGGGCTTCGCTTTTTTCGGAAAACATCCCAGGAATGTGATTCCCGTCTTTCTGGGCCTTTTAGCCGCCGCCCTCTTATTCGGCAAGACATTAAACGAATCCTGGGTCATATTGGCCTTTCTCTTCGGCACCGCTCTAGCCCCCATAGCCGGGGAATTCGGCCCCGGAATCGGCATTCTGGCGGGCTTTCTTCACCTTGTTTTGGTCGAGCGCTCCGGCACCTGGCACGGCGGCATGAATCTTTACAATAACGGTTTCGCCGGCGGGCTTACCGCCACGCTCATCGTGTCGGTGATAGAGTGGTATAGGACGAGCATCGAGCGTTAAGGGATAAATAAGGAATAACGGGATGAAGCGCAGGGAATTTTTAGTCCACCTTATCAGTGAATTATCGAGCTTTCTTCTCCAGGGACAGCCCAGGAAAATGGTGATCTCCCTCCATCAGGAAGCCGACGGTATACACTTGGCGGTTATAGACGATCGGGCCAGGAGCGAGGTGGAGGTCAAGGCTATAGAACGCGCCCTGAACGCCTCCAGGCGCCCCGAGCTGGCCGGCTATTACGGGCAGATGGCCGGCCACGATCTTTTGGGAAGCGCCAGGCTCAATCTGGTGGGTTGGCAGATCAAGCACGCCGATGTGCTGAAAAATCCCGGCGGAGGGGTCATGCTCAACCTCTGGATCGGCGGGGAAGATTTCGAGTATACGAAGTTCAGCATCGACCCCGAGGACGAAAAAGAAAAGGAAAAATAGAATTTTCCATAGCCATGTTGCCTGACAGATCATAAAGCCGCTATAGTCGAGCTATGGCCCCGAGTATTCTTTGGTACGATCTGGAAACCTTCGGCGTCGACCCGAAACACGACAGGATCGCCCAGTTCGCCTGTATCCGAACCGATGAAAAGCTCGAGGAGATCGACGAACCCCGAAAACTATACTGCAGGCCTCCGATGGACTACCTGCCTTCGCCGGCGGCATGCATGGTCCACGGTATAAGCCCCCAAACCGCCTTCGAGCTCGGACTGGACGAATACGACTTCGCCCTGGGACTGCTCAAGGAGTTTTCCCGTCCCGGCACCACCGCCGTTGGATACAACTCGATACATTTCGATGAGGAGTTCATCCGTCACCTCCTATACCGGAACCTCTTCGATCCCTATGCCCGGGAATACGCCGACGGCAATTCGCGCTGGGATATAATCAATCTGCTCAGGGCAGCCCATGATCTGAGGCCCGAGGGGATAGTCTGGCCGAGGGACGAGGAGGGTAAGCCGCTGTTCAAGCTCGAAGCCCTATCCAAGGCCAATGGCCTGGACCATAGCTCGGCCCACGACGCGCTTTCCGACATCCGGGCGACCATCGACCTGGCCCGCCTGGTCCGGTTGCGACAAGGGCGTCTCTACGACTGGTATTTTTCACACCGGAAGCGGGAAAGCCTCAAGCCCCTGATAAACCTCTCCGCCCGCAGGATGTTGATCCATACCTCGGCCGAATACTCAAGCCCGAGGGGATGCAGCACCCTCATCGCCCCGGTGGGCATAGATCCGGCCAACCGCAACCAACTGATCGCCATAGACCTTCGTTTCGATCCCGGCGAGCTTGTCTCCCTTTCGGCCGAGGAAATTCGGGGACGGGTGTTCACCAAGGCGGGCGAAAGCGACAAGCCCAGGGTTCCCCTTTCCCGTATCAGGCTCAACCACTGCCCCTTCCTCGCCCCCCTCTCCACCCTGTCCAGGGAAGCCGAGACGAGGTTGGGCCTGGACAGGGAACTCTGCGCCGAACGTCTTTCCTTTATCGGAGCCAGCCCCGGCCTTGTCGACACGCTGATGAAGGTGTTCGACGAGCCCTTGCCCGCCCCCGTTTCGGACGAACCCGAAATCAGTCTTTACACGGGCGGATTCATTCCACCGGCGGACAGGGCTAAACTCGAGCGTTTCCACGCCGATCTGGCGGAGCGCGGGAGGTCCCCGGAAGCACTCATGGAACTCAAGCGATCCTTGTTCGCCGCCAAGTTCAAGGACGAGCGGATACTGAGGCTCGCCGGAAGGCTTTTTGCCCGTAATTTCCCTGAAACCTTGAGCGAGTCGGAACGTTTGAAGTGGAGGGATTTCTGCCTGGCGAGGATACAGTTCCCTTCCAGCGAGGGCGCGACCGAGCTTGCGGACTATAAAAGGCTGGCGGAAACCCTGCTGACGGATTCCGATACTCCGGCTCCCCGCAGGGCCATGGCGCACGCCCTGTTGGAGTGGGGCAAGGTATTGGGAGCTCCCCTGGCTTTGTCGAATTGATCGAACTGCGCTATGCTTATACTGGGCTTTTATGCCCAAGGCGGTATGAAATGGAGTTCAGGAGCGCTTCCGCCGCATTTACGCGGTCTTCCTTCCTCATGCTTTCTCTTCTCGTCCTGCTTTTTTCCGGGACTGCCCGGGCATGGGCGGCAAACGGCCAGAGCGAAACGATATTAAGTGTCCAGGTAAGCCGAAGCCAGATAAGGGAGTATCCTTCCGCGCTGGCGCCGATCCTGGCCACCCTGGGCTATGGCGAGCAGGTGAGGATATACGGGACGCCCTCGAAGGGCTGGGTGAGGGTCTATCTGCCGGGTTCCACGCGGCTGGGGTACATGTTTCTCTCCGCTCTCACGCAGACCCGTCTGGATGCCCCGGAACTCAAGCCAGCCGCCCAGGGCTTTAGCGGAGGAGAGATAGCCTTGGCGGGGAAGGGATTCAGCGAGTCGGCCGAAGAGGCCTATCGCCGGAACTCCCAAGTGGATTATGCTCCCGTCGATGCGATGGAAGACTTCGAATACGGTCGGGAAGCCTTGCTGGGGTTTTTGGAGGCTGTATCGCCGTGAGGAGTTTAAGCGGATGAGGAAGGGCAAGAGACGCTCGGCTACTGCCTTATCCCTCATCGCGCTCATAGTAACGACCCTGCTTCTGGGCTCCTGTCTCAGTCTGAGCCAGAGCTTGGAGCTTCTCGCTTCCGATACCTTCAGCGAAGGCTTCATGGACAGATATCAGGAGGCCATACTGAGGGCCTCCGCCAAAGCCGCGGCCGAAGCCGCCCAGCCCCTCTCTCCGAGGGAGGAATACTACATAGGCAGAGCTGTCGCGGCCAGGGTTTTTTCCCTCTACGGACTCTATGACGCGCCCGAGTTGACCGATTACCTCAATAAGCTCGGACAAGGCCTCGCCCTTTTTTCTTCCCGCCCCGAAATCTATGCCGGTTATCGCTTCGCGGTTCTCGACAGCCAGGAGGTCAACGCCTTCGCCTCTCCCGGAGGGCATATTCTCATCACCCGGGGCCTGCTTTCAAAAGTTGAAAGCGAGGACGAACTGGCGGCGGTGCTAGCCCACGAGATAGCCCATGTGGCGCTCCGGCACGGTCTCGTCTCCATCCAAGGCTCCCGGCTGGCCCAGATCGCCGCCAAATACGCCCTGAGCGCCGGTCTTGCCTCCGGCGGCGAGCTGGCCTCCTTCACCGAGGCTTTTGGCGAGGCTATCTCGGAATTAGCGACGGTGCTCTTGATTTCTGGCTATTCCCAAGGCTTCGAGCTTCAGGCTGACCGGGAGGCGAAAAGAATTCTTTTTCAAGCCTCCTACGATCCCTGTGCTTTGGACCGGCTCATCGCCAAGCTGCCCTCCCCGGATCAGGCTCCCAGCGGCTTCGCCCAAACTCATCCCAAGCCCTCTTTCAGGATCGAGGCCCTGAACGACATACTCATTGCCCCGGTAAGGGCATCGGATCTCCTGGCAAACCCGATGGGCCCCAGGCCGGGGAAGCGCTACTGGCCTAATCCCAGGCCTGAGGTCGAAGGCCGGGATCCCGGTCCGAACGGACGCAGCCATGCCCGTAGGGAGCGGTTTGCCGCGATCAGGGGGCAGTTTTGATGCGGTTGAAAGGTTTTCAAAAAAACGGCTCGCCCTTGAACAGACCTTTGTGCAGGAGCCTGTTCAGTCTCCTTGTGGGGCTTGCGGGGGCGGCGTTGTTTTTTGCTTCCGGGCTTTCCACGGGACTGGATCGGGGGCTCTATGATTTCAGGGCTTCCCTGAGCGCGAAAATGAGCCTGTCGGCCAAGGGCGGTTCGGTCGATTCCGGCCCCGTGGAGCTCGTCTTCATCGATCAATATAGTCTTGCCTGGGTGGAGGAAAACCTGGGCTTCGGCTGGCCCTGGCCGAGAGAACTCTATGGCATCCTCGCCGAGTATTGTTCCCAGGCCAAGACTGTGGCCTTCGATATACTCTTCACCGAAACATCGAGCTTCGGTCCGGAGGACGATCTGCGCTGCGCCAGGGCGATGGATAAGGCGGGCAACGTGGTACTGGCGGAAGCCCGGGATCGATTCCTGACAGCCCGGCGCTCGGCTTTGCCGGTGGAAAATGTCCGTTTCGGATCGGTGGCGGCGGCGCTGGACGAGGACGGTGTCGTTCGTCGCTACAATCCGGGCAGCCTCGACGAACCCTCCTTCGGTCTTGCCGTGCTGGATGCCGACGGACGGCGGGAAGGGCCGCCGAATAACGCCGAAACCTACCTGCGCTTCCTGGGCCCCTCCCCCAGCTTGCCGGCCCGAAACGCGGCCGAAGTGCTCTCCAGCGCCCTCAGCCTTAAGAGGGGGGGCGAACCTCAAATAAACGCCGGCTATTTTAAGGACAAATATCTTGTCTTCGGCTTTTCGGCTCCCGGTCTTCTGGACCGCCAGGCCGTTCCCACCGACCCCGCCATGCCTGGGGCGGAGATACACGGGACGTTCATCCGGAACTTTCTCGATGGCCGGCTTCTCCGCCCCTTGAGCTGGCCCTGGGAATTACTCCTCGTCCTCGCCCTCGGCGCGGCGTCGGCTTTTTGCGCATCGTGGTTCAGAAAACCCTCGGCCCTCGTGAGCGCCGCGGGGCTTGTTCTCCTGGTCCCGGTCCTGACCGCATCGCTCTTCTATGAAGCGGGGCTCGTGAGCGTGCCGGGCTTGGAATTGGCCGCCGCTTCCCTCAGCTTTGTGGGGGGGATCCTTTTTTCCTATGTGGCGGAGGGCAGGAACAGGGCTTTTCTCAAAAAGAGCTTTTCCCAATACCTCTCCCCCGAGGTGATCGAGGAGCTGAGCAAGAATCCCGGGCTCCTGAAGCTCGGAGGGGAGGAAAGAACCATCAGCGTATTCTTTTCGGATATCGAAGGCTTTACCCCTCTTTCCGAATCCCTGAGCCCCGAGCGGCTGGCCCTTTTCATGAACCGCTACCTTTCGATCCTGAGCGAATGTATTCTCGCCGAGGGCGGCACCCTGGATAAATATGTGGGCGACGCCGTAATGGCTTTCTGGAACGCCCCCTTAGGGCAGGAGGATCACGCGGTCAGGGCCCTGCGCGCGGCGCTCCGCTGCCAGGGAGCGCTGGAAGCGGCGATGGCGGAATTCAAGGCCCAGGGCTTTCCTCTGCCGCGGACCCGCATAGGGATACATACCGGCACGGCGATCGTAGGCAATATGGGTTCCCAGTGGCGCTTCAATTACACGGCCCTGGGCGATGTGGTCAACACCGCCAGCAGGCTGGAAGAAGCCAATAAATCGATAGGCACCGGGCTGCTGGTCTCCGGCGACACGGTTGCCCAGGCCCGGGGTTCGAGGGAGCTGTCGTTCAGAAGGCTCGGAGCGCTGCTCTTGCAGGGCAAGAGCAAGCCGGTGGAGGTCTGGGAGGTCCGGTTCGCCGCCGAGGGGGGGCTTTCGGAAAATTCCGACACGGGTTCCGCGCAAGGCTCCGCCCCGAAGGTTGCATCGGAAGCCTCGCCCGTGCCGGCCTGGGAGGGGGTGCGGGACTGCCGGGGCTAGACGATTGTATCGCAGGGAGCTGCGCGGCCGGTTGCGGCCTTGGCGGGAAGCGCGATGCGGTGGATGCGGCGCGGGCCTGCTCGCCCTCGGCTGGCTCAGGTCCCCAGGAAGGCCAGGGCCGCCAGGGCCAGCCCGAAGGCAACGAACAGCAGATCGGCGGGCCTGATCCGTGGAAGAATGATCCTCCGCCCGGGCGAGTAGGCCCGCGCCTCCATGGCTTCGGCGGTTCTCAGGCTGTTTTTGATGCTGGAGAATATCAGGGCCTGGAGCAGGGCCGCTCCCGAAGCAAGGCGCTTTTTCCCCGCGCCGAAGCCCCGGTTTTCGGCGGATTCCCTGATCCTTCTGTAACTCTCAAAGGCCCGGGGGATGAAAACCAGGGACAGCGAAAGCATCATGCCCGGGTCCGAGGCGAGGGAGGGAGGGCGGTCGCGCTTGCGCGCTCCCGGGAAAGCAGCGGCGCGCCGTAAAACTCTGAACCCGGCGCTCAAATAGTCTCCTAACTCGGACAGCCTGGTGCTGGCGTAGAATAGCCGGGCGGAGACGAAGACCGTTCCCAGCCTCAGGGCATAAAGTGTCGAAGCTCCCAGGCTTTCGACGGCGAAGATTCTTCCGTCCCCGGGAAACAAGCCTCTGGCCAGCGCGCTGAACGCCGCGAGAATGACCAGCCCTCGGCCCGCGACGACGCCGTCTTGCAGGCGCAGGCCCATCAGGCCGCCGAGTGCCAGAATTAGGATAAAGAGAAGACTCAAAGGAAGAAGGTCAAGACGCATGGCCGCCAGGCTGAGGCAGATCAGGAAAATCGCCTTGGCCAGGGCGCTGAGCCGGGGCAAGGGGCCTGCGAGAGGCTGAAGGGCAAAGGGATTCAAACTCCGCTCTCCGTTGATCCCCCGGGGCCGGGGGCGGGGAAAATCCAGGGGAAATGTCCCTGGAAGGGGCAGGCCAGGCCGTGCTGGGCGAATAGTTCGGGTCCGGCCTCTCCCGGCGCGCCGTCGAAGCAAAGCCGCCCCGCGTCGAGTATGAGAAGCCGGCTGGCGAGGTGGAGTATTTTTTCCAATTCGTGGGTCAGGACGAGGATGGTGATTCCCCTGGTGTTGAGTTCCTGGCAAATCCGGGCTATTTCCATCGCCGATTCCATGTCCAGGTTGGCGAAGGGCTCGTCGAGGATGAGGCATTCCGGTTCCATGGCCAGCACTCCCGCGATGGCCAGCTTTCTGCGCTCGCCGCCGGAGAGGGTTTCGGGCCTGCGGGCTTCCTTTCCCGCCAGGTCGGCCCAGTCCAGGGCCTTTCGCACCCGTCCCGCGATTTCCTCGGCTTCCAGGCCGAGGTTGGCCGGACCGAAAGCGACGTCTTCGGCGACGTTCTGCCCGATTATCTGGGCATCGCTATCCTGAAAGACGAAGCCGACGCTGTTGCGCAGCTCTTTGCGCTGTGTTTTCGCGTCCTTCCCGCGGAAAAGAATGCTCCCCTCGCTGGGGAGGGAGAGCCCCGCCAAATGTCGGGCCAGAAGGGTTTTGCCCGAGCCGTTGCGCCCCGAGAGGACGAGAAACTCGCCATCCTCCAGCCTGAGGTCGATGCCGACCAGGCCTTCGCCGCCGTCGGCGAAGCGATGCCCCAGCCCTTGCAGAAGGAAAAGCTCAGCCATGGGTAGGGCCGGCGAGCATGGAGCGAATGCCCGCGCTGAGCTTGGGCGCTAAAATGGCCGCCAAAAGACTTTTTGCCAGGTCCCCGGGGATAAAGGGGAAAAAGCCGGCGGCGAAGGCCCTTTCCCAACTCGAATCCAAAACCGCCCTGAGGCGGAGCACGCCGAGGGCATAGACCGGCAGCATGCCGACGAGGCAGGCGAAAAACAAAAGAGGTTTTCTGTCCCGGGCTTTTCCTCCGATCAATCCGACCAAAATGCTGCAGGGAATGTAGCCCAAAAGGTATCCTCCCGTCGGTCCGAGAAAGGTGGCCGGCCCTCCCGTTCCGCCGGAGAACACCGGCAGGCCGATCAGACCCAACAGGAGATATAGGAGGGTCGAAAGTCCGGCCCACCAAGGTCCTAGGACGAGGGCCGCCAAAAGCATGAACATGGTCTGGAGAACGATGGGTACGGGTGAAATCGGTAGGGGAATGGCGATAAAGGCGCCCACGGCCATAAGCGCCGCGAAGAGCGAAGAGAGGACGGCGTAAGCCAGGTTTTTAGCCCTTGTATCCATGGATCGACACCCTACACCGACGGGGCAGGTGCGTCAAGGCGAACGCCCTTGAGCCGGAGACCGGGGCTGTGCTAGCCTTCGGTTCCATGGCGGAACGATCACCGAAGGTTCTCTTCGTCAGCCTGATGGCTCCGGAGGATAGGGAGGCGCTGCCGCTGGGTTCGGCCTGCGCCGCCGCGGGCCTGGTCAGCGCCGGGCTCCTGCGTAAAGAGGAAATCCTCATACTCTCCCCTTCGACCGACAGTCCTGGCGGGGAAATACTGAATAGTATACTGAAGGAGAAACCCCGCCTCGTCGGTTTTTCGCTCTATTCCTGGAATTCCATCCCTGCCCTAGAGCTCGCCAGACAGCTTAGAGCCCTGCGTTCCGACCTCCTTATTGTGGCCGGCGGCCCGGACGCCGAAGCCCTGGCGGAACAGGGCGCAGGAGAACCCTTCGATGCGGTCTTTTTAGGGGAAGCGGAGTTCAGCTTCGCCGAGTGGTATGCTCGGAGGCTGGGTTCCGACGGACTTGCCGGCACAATTCCAGGGGCGGCGCCCGCCGGGGGCGGCAGTCTTATTCGATCCGCTCCAAGCCTCGAAGGGGAGCTGCCCTCTCCCTGGCTTTTGGGCATTTTGTCTCCGGTCCGGGGAGGCGCCCTGCCCTGGGAACTCGGTAGAGGCTGCCCCTATCGCTGCTCCTATTGTTACGAAGGCAGGGCGACGGGCCTTGTGCGTCATCTTTCCAAAGCCCGGATCGAAGCGGAGCTCCGGTTGTTTCTCGATGCCGGGGTCTCGGAGATTTTCGTGTTGGATCCCACCTTCAACGTGGATGGAAAACGGGCGCTCGACATGCTCAAATTGTTTTCCCTCCAGGCGTCGCGGATCGGCTGGAATTTCGAGATCAGGGCGGAGCTCTTGAATGCGGCCCAGGCTGAGGCTTTCACAGGGCTTTCCTGCTTTGTCCAGATAGGGCTGCAAAGCTCTAGCCCCGATGTCTTGAAGCTCAACGGAAGGAGTTTCGATTCCAGAAAATTCGTCTCCGGGCTGAATCTGTTGAATAAAAAAGGGGTGGTGTTCGGCCTGGATCTGATTTACGGACTACCGGGGGATGGACTGGCGGGTTTCAGGAAAAGCGTCGATTTCGCCCTTTCGTTTTCCCCCAACCATCTGGACGTTTTTCCCCTGGCGGTACTCCCCGGGACAAGCCTGAGGCGAAGAGCCGCCGAACTCGGCCTGGTCTATGACGACGAACCTCCCTACCTGTTGAAGCATCACCCGGGATTTTCCGGGGAGGATATGGGGGCCGCGGCGAAACTTGCGGCGGCCTTGAGCTGCTTTTATAGCCGAGGAAGGGCCGTGCCCTGGTTCTCCGCTCTGCTCGGGGCGCTCGGACTCTCCCCTTCGGCCTTTCTCGCTTCCTTCCTCCCTCCCCCGGGCTGGGAAACCCTGGGGCACATCGAAATCGAAGCGCTGCAATGCGCCCATGTGGAGAAGGTTTTTAAAGCAAGAGGCAAAGCCGTCCTTCTGCCGGCCGCCCTGGATTTGATCCGCTTCAACGGGGCCTGGTCCAGGGCCCTGGCAGAGGGGGCGAAAACTCTTCTGCGGCTAAGCTATTCTCTGGGGGATGTGGAGGGACCGGGAATACTCTTTCTCGCCGCCTTCGCGGCGCAAAGGCCTAAGAGTCCCTGCACCGTCGAAATACTGCCCGGGAAAGACGGCCCCCATGCTCGACGTATCAAGGGAAGAGGTGGTTAAGGGCTAAGCTGGCTCATTCCCAGTCCAGCAATCTCCTCTGCCCTTCCAGAGCTCTCAGTTCGGTGAGATCCTGGCTTACTTCGAGGGTGCCCCTATAGGTTCCCGCAGCGTCGTAAAGGGCGTAGTACTCTATCAGGATAAAACGCCCGCCCATTTCGATCCAAAAACGGGCCTTGGATTTTTCCTTGTTTTTAAAAGCCTTGAGAATTTTATTGACCACATCCACCGATTTCTGCGGATGGCAGTTCTGAACGCTCCGCCCGATCACCGCCGGACTGCGGGGGAATATCCTGTGAGGAGCGTCGGAGTAGTAAAGCACTTTGTCGTTTTCGTCCACCACGCTGATATCCACCGGCATGGCCTTGAGGGCGAGGTCCAGAACTTCCCGGGCAATGCGCCCCGTGGCGAGTTCGAGCAATTCCTCGCCCCGCTCCGGACTCGTTTTGGCCGGGGACTCCGGCATCCGCGCCTCAGGCTGGGTTTCCCCGCGGTTTTCCGGCTTCCCTGGGTTCATCCGGGAGGCCAGGACCAGGCCGGCGTCGTAGAGGGAATCGGGCTTGACCCAGGCAAAGCCTATGGCCTCCTCTCCCAGGCGTATTTCCGCCCAGTCCTTCTCCGAGAGCCGCCTGGCCGATTCGGGGATCAGGATATGCTCTTCCATGAAAATCATTTTTCTGATGGAGGAAGCCAAGGATTTCGTGATCTTAAAAAAAGCCTTTGGCGAATCCTTCAGCGCCTTTCTTGCTTCGGCGAAGCGGGCGCGGATCTCGTCGTGCTTTCCCCACATCACCCGGGAGGGACCGGTGAAGTTGTCCCGCTCCAGGTAGGGGAAGAGTTGGTTTTCCTTTCTCGTGTAATGAACGATGATCTGGGCCAGGTCTTCCAGGGCGGAAGCCGCGGGCCCGGCCGCGCCTATGCCCCAGGCCCAGGACCGGGCCGCGGCGACGAGGGCAAAGGCCTTTTTCCTGGCCTGCCTGTTTTCTTCGATCATGGTATGGATGGGGTGTCCGGGCAGTTCCTTCGGTTTCTTGCCCAGCGAGAGGGATTGCTGAAATACCTGGACATGAACCTCGCAGAGTCGCTGCACCTCTTCAACGGGCATGCCCCCGTCGATGAGGGACTGCTCCATGGCGGCCACCTCGGCGGCGCTCACCCCCTTGATGAGAGCGGCGAATTCCTTTTTGAGCTCGCTCGCCGGCTCTCCGCCGTGGAGCCTGGCGATGATTTTCTTAAGTTCCACCTGCCTGGCTGGATCGATAATCGTCGTGTCGGCCATGAAAACCTCCTTAGGCTCATGTGGGCGATCGCAGAATTCCGTCCGCCGCCCGCAAGCCCGAAGCCCAGGCCGAGGTTATGCCCCGGCTGGTGCCCGCCCCGTCCCCGATCAGGTACAAACCTTCGGCGGCCCTAAAGTACTCGTCCACGAAGGCCGGACGGTTGGCATAGAGCTTGATCTCCGGATAGTACATGATGGTGCTGGGATGCAGAAGCCCAGGAACTATGGTATCCAGCAGCTTCATGGCATTCCAGACCGAATTCAATATCTTGGCCGGGGCCGAAAGGGCTATGTCCCCGGGAGTGCAGGAGGGCAGGGTGGGTTCGAAATCGTAGAGATCGCCGGTAAAGGACTCGGCAAAGGAGCGCTTGCCCAGTCGGAAGTCCCCCACCCGTTGCATGATTGGCCTTCCGCCGCCCAGCAAGGCGGCTTGCATGCCCAGCATCCGCGCGTAGGCCTGTCCCGAGGCCAGGGGAGCGGTGAGGGTGACCGTTTTGAGAATGGCGAAGTTGGTAAGTCCGTTTTCCGGGCGGGAAGATGACCAGGCATGACCGTTTACCGAGTACCAGAGCCCCGACTCCTGGTCTCCATATTTTTCCTGAACCACATAGGCGGATCTGGAATTGGTGCAAAAAGTTCGGGTCTTCTTGGGAAAGAAGAACTTGGGATCATAGTAATCCCGGACAATTGAATAGCGTTCCTCCTTGGTCTCGATCCGCAGGCCGATGTCCACCACGTTATCCCTGTAGGCGATGCCGGCCTTGTTCATGATGTTCTGGAGAAAGGCGAATCCTCCGCGCCCCGGGGCCAGGATCAGATCCCTGTACCGCAGTTCTCGACGATCGGTGATCGCCGTTTTGCGTTCCATATCGATATCGAGCATCATTTCGCCGAGCGAGAGTTCGGCGCCGAGGGCTTTCAGCTTAAGGGTGAGACCTTTGATGAGCTCGAGTCCTCCGTCGGTACCCAGATGGGTTTGCCGGATGGATAGAAGGGAGACGCCGAGCTTTTCCGCCCTTTTTCGATAGACGTCCACGTTCTTCTTTTCGAGGATACGGGGTGAGAGAAAGGCTTCTACGCGATCCAGATAAGTTTCCGCCTGATCTTTTGTCCAACAGATTTCGGGAAAACCTATGGGCCAGGTGAAGTTCATCTTGCAGTCGTTACGCAGTCCGCCGGAGGAAAATTCGTTGCGGTCCACCACGAGGACGCTCGTTTTGGGCGCGCGCAGGAGCACTTCGAAGGCGGCGCCCAGGCCAGCCGGACCCGAGCCTACGATGATAAGATCAAAGTCGTTTTCCACGGAAAAGAAGCATATCAAAACAAGGCCTCCCGACAAAGGGGGGCCTTGAGCCTTTAGTCCATGCGCCGCGACATGCGCGGCGCACGAATCGCGGCGGGGCTTCAGCCTGTTTTGCCGGGAAGGGTTTTCAGTTTTCTCAGGCAGAGAAACAAAAGCAGTATTCCAGACCCAAGCAGAAGATGTCCTATGCCCGCGATTCCGGTTATGGCCGCTTCGGCGCCTTTAGAGAGGGGGATGGCGAGCGTTTGCGAGACGCCGCGGAGGCCGAGCATGGAAACCGTCCAAATAAGGCCCAGCCGAGGCGTTGGGCGGCGCCGCGTTTCAATTCTTTCTTTTCTCGTCTACCGCTTGGCGAGGTATTTCCTTATATCCAGGGCTACGGCCGCTATGATGATCGCCCCTTTTATGATCTGCTGCCAGTACGGATTCATGTTGATGAATGTGAGGCCATAGGAAATTATGCTGAAGATGAGGACGCCGACGATCATGCCCGGCACCGTGCCTATGCCGCCTGATGTGGATACCCCACCTACGACGCAGGCGGCGATGGCGTCCAGCTCGTAGCCGTTGCCGTAATTATTGGTCGCTCCGCCGGTTCTCGCCGCCTCGAGGGTGCCAGCCAGGCCGTAGAGGGCTCCGGCGATGGTATAGACAGCCAGGAGGTTCTTGTTGACCGGAACCCCCGAGACCTTGGCGGCCTCCGGATTGCCGCCTATGGCGTAGATGTTCTTGCCGAACCTGGTCTTGTTGTGCAGCAGCCAGATGAAAGCGGCGATAACCAGGGCGATTATGACAATATAGGGTATCGAGTAGGTCCCGTCGAAGCCCACATAGCCCGAGCCCAGGGTGGTAAGATCCTTTCTTAGCCCCCCGATGGGCTGAGCCCCGTAGGGGGGCCTGTCGAAATAGATGGAGTTTATGCCGTAGGTGGCCACCATCATGCCCAGGGTGGCTATGAAGGGAGGTACCTTCAGATAGGCGATGATCACCCCGTTGGCCAAGCCCAGGATCGCGCAGGCGATAATGGCGATGAGGATGGGAAGCCAGAGGGGAAGATCAGGCATGCCCGGGTACATGCGTCGGGGGTATTCCATGAACTGGAGCAAGGATGCGGAAACCACCGCCGCCAATCCCACTTGACGTCCCGCCGAAAGATCGGTGCCCCCGGTGATGAGAATGCCGCCCACGCCCATGGCGATGATGATCCTGGTGGCGGACATGGAAAGTATGTTGCGCAAGTTCTGGAGGGACATGAAGGCCGGGGACTTGATCGTTATTGCTATGATAAGGGCTACGAATACGAGGTAGATGGCGTACTTGAGGGAGAAATCCTTGATCGCCTTTTGTCGAGCCAGATTTCTGGCCTGGATTTCCTCTGGATTTTTTACTAAAGACATTATTTTTCTCCTCACATGAACTGGGTCGCGAGTCGCATTATTGTTTCCTGATCCGCGGTTTTGCCGTCCAGGATTCCGGTGAGTCTTCCTTCGCACATGACCATGATCCGGTCCGACATGCCCAGGAGCTCGGGCATCTCCGAGGAAATCATGAGTATACTTTTCCCCCGGGCGGCGAGGTCGGCGATGATCGTATAGATTTCGTACTTGGCTCCGACATCGATGCCCCTGGTGGGCTCGTCGAGGATGAGGATGCTGGGCTCGGTGAGGAGCCAGCGGGCGAAGAGCACTTTTTGCTGGTTGCCGCCCGAGAGGTCCTTGATCCGGGTTCTGGGCGAGGGGGTTTTCACCCTGAGCTGCTCGATGCTCTTGTCCACGTCCGTGCCGGCCTTTTTTTCGTTGAGAAAGCCCGCCTTGCCCACATAACGGTGCAGGTTGGCTAAAATGGTATTGTCCAGCACCGAAAGCATGGGGACGATGCCGGTGGCTCTCCGCTCTTCGGTGAGGAGGGCCATGCCCCGGGCTATGGCGCTCCGCGGGGAGGCGATGAGCACACTTTCGCCCTTGAGTTCGATTTTCCCCGACTCCAGGGGCCTCAGGCCGAAAATGGATTCCACCAGCTCGGTCCGTTTGGCGCCCACCAAGCCGCCGATGCCCAGGATCTCTCCCCTGTGGAGTTCGAAGGACACATTTCTGAAAGACTTGGATTCGGCCGAGCTCAAGTCGCGTACCCGCAGGACCACATCGCCGGGCTTGTTGCTCCGGGGGGGAAAGCGGTGGGTCAAATCCCTGCCTACCATCTTGGAGATGATAGTGTTCACCGTCAGTTCGGTGGCCTGGTAGGTCCCCACGCTGCGCCCGTCCCGCATGATCGACACCTCGTCGGAGATTTCGAGGATCTCCTCCATCTTGTGGGAAATATAGATGATCGCCACGCCCTTGTCCCTTAAGTCCCGGATTATCCCGAAAAGCTGCTCCACCTCGTTCTCGGTGAGGGAGGATGTGGGCTCGTCCATGATGATGACCCGGGCTTTGTGGGAGACGGCCTTGGCTATTTCAAGGGACTGGACCTTGGAAACCGAGAGGTTGCGAACCCAGACCTTGGGATCGATATCCATGCCCAGGGAGCTGAAGAGCGCCTTGCTGTCCTCCAGCATCCGCTTGCTGTCCACGAAGGAAAAGGGTCCTAAACGCCTGGTCGGAAGCCTGCCCAGCCAGAGGTTTTCCATGACGGGCCTGAAGGGCACGGGAAGGAGTTCCTGATGGATCATGGAAATGCCCGCGTCCAGGGCCTGGCGGGCGGAGGTGAACTTGACGGGCTTTCCGTCCAGGAGGATTTCGCCCGAATCGGGAATGTAGATGCCGAAGAGGCATTTCATGAGGGTGGATTTGCCGGCCCCGTTCTCCCCCATGAGGGCGTGGACAGTGCCTGGCTTGATCCTCAAACCCACATCGTCCAGGGCTTGGACCCCCGGAAAGCTTTTGGATATATGGTTCATCTCCAGAACATATCCGGAGTCGCCCATGGAAGCCTCCCTCTGTATTTAAGGATAAAGAACGGGGCGCGCTTTTAGTATTGCACCCTTTTATCCGCCAAGAAAGGGGAAATTTATCGAATGATGGCCAGGCGCGGGAAGGGGCGGCTCGGCGGTCTTGCGCAAGACCGCCGAGCCGCCCCTTCCGGTTGACCCGACCGGGCTTTGATTATTTGAACTGGCTGTAATTGTCCTTAGTCACCATCTGATAGGGAACCCAGACGTACTTGCCGTCGGTGATTTCCCAGCCGGCCTTGGTCACGTCCTCGCCCTTGGCAAGCGCGAAGGCGATATCGAAGGTGGCCTTGCCCTGGTTCTTTGCGTCGTTGAGAACCGTGCCCAGGAGTGTGCCTTCCTCCAGCGCCTGGAGGGCGGGGGCCGTGGCGTCCACGCCAACCACGACAATTTGCTTGCCGCCGGCGAAGTAGCCTTCGGACTTGAGGGCTTCGATGGCGCCCAACGCCATGTCGTCGTTATTGCAGAAGACTACTTCGATTTTGTCGCCGTGGGCGGCATAGAAGGCCTTCATCTTTTCGAAAGCCTTGGGCCTGTCCCAGAAAGCTGTGTCTTCGGCCAGCTTGTCCACCTCGATGCCTGCGTCGGTGACAGCCTTGATGGAATACTGGGTGCGGAGTTCCGCGTCCTGATGCCCCGGCTCGCCCTTGAGCATGATGTACTGGATTTTACCGTCCTTGTTCTTGTCGGCCGCCGGATTGTTTTTCCAGTAATCCACGACGATCTGGCCCTGCATTGTGCCGGACTGCTCGGCCTTGGCGCCCACGTAGTAGACCTTATCCCAGGAAGCCATATCTTCGGGCAAGGGCTCGCGGTTGAAGAACACCACCGGGGTCTTCTTGGCCTTGGCTTTTTCTATTATGGTCGCCGCCGCTGTACGGTCGACGGGGTTGATGGCGATCGCCTTCATCTTCTTGGAAAGGAAGGCGTCCACCTGGTCGTTTTGGGTAGGTTGGGCGTTTTGGCTATCTACTACTTCGATTTCCGCCTTGTCCGTCGCGTTTTCCGTTATGGCGTTGCGGACGTAGGACATGAAGGTGTCGTCGAACTTATAGATGGCGACACCGATCTTGGGTTTGCCGCTGGCCCCACCGCCGCAGCTGGCGAGGATGAGGACGAGTACGGCGAGAGAAACAAGAAGCTTTTTCATATGCTTCCTCCTGTGAACGTAGCGCCGTTTTTTCATTCTTTTGGCGCAGCTCCGATTCTATTCTTTCCCAGCCGCGCTGTCCATATCTCCGGCATGATTTTCGCTTTCGAGTATATCGATTAATTTATTTAATCAATAAGATTTAGATGAAAAACACTTTCCTAGCCTCTGGTCAGCCTGTGCAGCCAGACGAGGCGGGTGATATTTCGCATGGTTCCGACGCAGGCCAGGATGATGAAGGCGGCGTAGGTCCCCGGTTCCATGGTCATCAGGTCATGATGTCCGAGACGGGGGATGCCCAGAAAAACTCCGACGAGAATGGGGGCGGCGAAGAGAAGCAGAGTTCGGACCGCGATGCCCGACAGGGTTCTCGCCAGGATGAAGGTATTTAATAGTCCGCCACGCCCCAGCTCTCTTCTTTCGAGAAGATTCTTGGCCCAGGATTTTGAAAGAGCGGTCTGAAAGAGAAGGCTCACGAGGTAAACCAGAAGACTTATACCGAGAATTATCAACACCCGGTTTATGGCGAACAGACGGGGGCTCGATCCGCTGAACAGCAGGCTCTCCGCCGCCGAGCTGAGCAGGGGAAGGACGATATTGGATTGAATTATCCCTCCCTGGGCCGAGAGTATGGCGATGCCGGCATTGCGCTCCGGCCATATCACCACCCGGGAGGAAAAGCCTTCCACCGACCCACCCTGGTATATCCTTCTATCGCTGCCGGAACTTTCCACCCTCCATCCGAAGCCTGAGCTGCTCGTGGGGCTGAGGGGTTGGTATAATTTGGCAACCCGGGCGGGGGGCAGGCTGGCGATGCCTTTCCCCGGCGGCGCCGTGATATAGGAAAGGAATTTGGCGATATCTTCGGCGGTGCTGACAATACCGTCCGCCGGGGCGGCGATGACCGGGACCCTGGAGTCGTAGGGAAAGGCAAGTCCGAAAAAGAGGCCGGATCCTATGGCGATGCCCTGGAGAGAATCGGGATCGGCGGTGGTGCCGTGCATCCCCAGGGGAATCAGCAACCTCGATTCGAGCAATTTGGAAAAGCTCTGGCCTTCGGCGTTCTCCATCACCGTACCGAGCAGCCGATATGCGAGCCTGCTCCGGGGGGCTCCCTCGGACGAAAACCGGGAAAGCAGGAAAAATTCCGGATTCAATTCCCCCGCTTCTATGCCGGAGATCCTTGAGCGGAACGCGCTCAAATCCCTCTCGCTGAGATCGATCGCATGGGAGGCCACCTGGAGAATAGTTATAGGATTTCCCTCGATCTCCGCATCGTTCTCCTTCAGGCCGACGATATCCCGCAGGCTGCGGGGCTTGGACATGTCCAGGTCGGGAAGATGCTTGCGGATATCGTCGTCCAGGGAAAGGCTTCCCTTGAGGCTTAGGGAATAGAGCAGGGCGCCGGAGAGGATTTCCGAGCTGGGACCGAGGTACATGGGCGAATCCCTGGCTATGGGATTGCCCGAGCCGTCTTTGCCGAAGGATCCCTGGTAGACTATCGCGCCGTTTCTGCAAACGGCTACGGAAAAACCCGCATTGGCCTGTCGCCGCCGTTCCGTTCCGAAGAGACTCGAAAAGTCGGTGTAGCGCTCCGGATCGACATCGGGCAAATAGATCATCGCCGCTACGGTCGCGGCGATGACAATCCAGGGAATCAGCTTTCTAAACCAACGCATCGACCTTGAGTATAGCAGGACCGAGCTCTTAGAGCGAGTAGAGAAGATCCTCGTAATTGGGCAGGGGCCATTCGTTTTTCGGCATCAGGCGCTCTATCTCGTCCACCACCAGACGAAGGTTGTCCATGCGCTGCACGACGGCTTCCCGGTAGGCTTGGGCCGCAGCGAGGCTGTCTTCGATCCGCTGGGCGTCGCTTAAGGCGATTTCCAGCCTGTCCGCTTCCTCGATGAGCTTGCCCGACAGGGAGGCCAGGCGGCGGGCGCGTTGTTCCTGGGCGACACTGGGGGCCCCGACCGCGGCCAGGCCCGAGGCCGCCCTGGCAAAGGCTTCCGCGCTTTTGGATGCGGCGGGAAACACATAGCGTCTGGCGATATCCAGGGCGACTCCGGCTTCTATATTGATCTGCTTGGCGTAGCGTTCGAGATAGATGATGCAGCGGGATTCGGCTTCTTCGACGCTGAGGATGCCCAGCTTGGAGAGCATTTCCACATTGGAGGGTTTCATGAATTCTGGGATAGCTTCGACGGCGGACCTGAAAAGAGGCAGGCCCCGGGCCGCGGCTTCTTTTATCCACTCCTTGGAATAACCGTTGCCGTTGAAGACCACATGGCGATGGGTCTTCCAGGCGGCGCCGGCCACCCGTAAGGCCGCCTCCTCCACCGAAAGGCCCTTGCCCAATTCGGTTTCCAGCGTATCCGCCAGATTTTCCAGGCTCTCCGCCACCGCCGCGTTGAGCGCCATGGTCGGGGTGGCCGCGGATTGGGAAGCCGCTACCATCCTGAATTCGAATTTATTGCCCGTATAGGCGAATGGACTCGTCCTGTTCCTGTCGGAAAAATCCTTGGGCAGTCTGGGAAGGCTTTTGGCTCCGGTTTCCACCTTCCCCAAATTGACACGGAGCTTTTTCCTCCCGTTGGTGAGTGAATCGAAGAGTTCGGTCAAGGGTTCGCCCAGGAAAACGGAAATGATGGAAGGAGGCGCCTCGTGGCCGCCCAAGCGCCTATCGTTGCCGGCGGTGGACGCGGAAGCCCTGATCAGCCCGGCCCGGGTATCCACCGCCTGGATCACCGCGATGGTGAAAAGAATAAAACGGGCCACGCCAAGACTTCCTATCTGCGAATCCTCGGAGAGAGCCTTGTCCGAATCCAGGAGGTTCAGGCCCGTATTGGTGCTGAGGGACCAGTTGATATGTTTGCCCGAGCCGTTGACTCCGTCGAAGGGCTTTTCGTGCAGCAGGGCGGCCATTCCGTGGCGGTTGGCTACCTTGCGCAGGGTTTCCATCACCAGCTGGTTGTCGTCGGCGGCGATGTTGGCCTGGGTGAACACGCAGGCTATTTCGAATTGATTGGGCGCCACCTCGTTGTGCTGGGTCTTGGCCGCCACGCCCATGGACCAGAGTTCGGCGTTCAGCTCGCTCATGAAGGCGGCGACCCGTTCCTCGATGGCGCCGTAATAATGGTCTTCCAGCTCCTGCCCTTTGGCCGGCATGGACCCGAACACGGTCCTGCCGGTGAGCAGGAGATCGGGCCGCTTCTTGTATAAATCGGCGTTGACGAGGAAGTATTCCTGTTCGGGACCCGCGGTGGGCAGAACCCGCTCCACCTCCTTTTCGCCCAGAAGATGGAGTAACCTCAAGGCGGCCTTGTTCAGGGCGTCCATGGATCGCAGCAATGGAACCTTTTTGTCCAGGGCATGGCCGTTGTAGGAGACGAAGGCAGTGGGTATGCAAAGGGTGACTCCCTTGGGGTTTGTCTTTAAAAAGGCGGGACTGGTGACATCCCAGGCAGTATATCCCCGGGCTTCGAAGGTGGCCCGCAAGCCCCCCGAAGGGAAGCTGGAGGCATCGGGCTCTCCCTTGACCAGCTCCTTGCCCGAGAACTCGACGATGACGCCTCCGTCGGGCAGGGGCGACACGAAGGATTCGTGTTTTTCCGCGGTCAAGCCCGAGAGGGGGTGGAACCAGTGGGTATAGTGGGTGGCCCCGTGATCCGAGGCCCACTCTTTCATCGCCGAGGCCACCACTTCGGCCACCTCGAGGGTGAGTTCCTTCTTGCCCGCCTGCACCTGCATAAGCTCCGCGTATATCGAACGGGGAAGCCTTTCCCTCATCACATTATTGGAAAAGCAGTGGTCTCCGTAAAAATCCGAAAGTCTGCCTCCCGTCGCTTCTTCGCAAAGGTCCATAGATACTCCTCCGACCGCCGCTGTAGTGCGGTACGGGGAATAACCATGCAAACTGCATGCCAAGAAATATTTGTCGAATTAAAAATCCCTGTATTGTAAGCGCCAAATTTGCAACTTACCATCTCCCAGGGACTTGTCGCTCCGATATTGTTGGTTTTTTTGCCTGTTTTCGCCACAAAACCCCATCGGGGCCGGGGCTTTGCGGCGAGAAAAGCGACAAAAATGTAGTTTATTGATTAAAAAGTTACATTTTTGTTCTAAACTGTCGATAATCTATCTTATAACGTTGTAGGGCGAAGCGGAATCTTCGTTCGGTGATCCCTAGCCGCCGGGCTGCCTGGGCGGAATTTCCCAACTCGATCTTGAGGGCTTCCACGAGCATTTCCTTTTCAAGCCTGGCGATGGCTCCGTCAAAGCTGGAAGCGGGCTCGGTACCCGTCGAGGAGGCCGATTGAAGGCTGGGGGGGAGGTCGTAGGAGTGGATGACGCTGTCGCTGCTCAGGATTATCGCTCTGGCGATGCAATTTTCCAGTTCCCGCACGTTTCCGGGCCAATGGTAGATCATGAGAAGGTCCAGGGCGGGGCTGGAAATGCGTTTTATCGTCTTGCCCTGGCTGATGCCCAGGGTCTCGGCGAAGTGGTCGGCCAGGAGTAGGATATCGGCACCCCGTTCCCGCAGGGGGGGCAGGCGGATGGGGAAGACGTTTAGCCTGAAGAAGAGGTCTTCCCGGAAGCGACCTTCCCGCACTTCCTTCTGGAGGTCCCGGTGCGTGGCGACGATGATGCGGGCGTTGGTCCTTATGCTTTTATTGCCCCCCACCCGCTCGAAGCTGTGCTCCTGGAGTATGCGCAGCAGCTTGACCTGCACCGCCGGCGAAAGGTCCCCGATTTCGTCCAGGAAGAGACTCCCGTCCCGGGCCGCCTCGAAGCGGCCCTGCCGGCTCGCCACGGCGCCGGTGAAGGCTCCTTTTTCGTGGCCGAAGAGTTCGCTTTCGATAAGGCTCTCCGGCAGGGCCGCGCAGTTCACGGCCACGAAGGGGCCGGCGGCTCTGGAGCTGCATTGGTGGATCGCCCTGGCCGCCAGCTCCTTGCCCGTTCCGCTTTCGCCGCTCAAAAGAACGGTGGCGTCGGTGTTCGCCACCTGGGCTATAAGGCGGAAAACATTTTTCATGACATCGGAACTGCCGATCATGGCGTGAAAGGCTATTCCCTCGCTTTTGGCCGGACGCTGCGCGGGAAAAGAGTCGGCTTGGCCTTTGGCGATGATTCTTTCCTCATGCCTGTCGATTCTGCCCAAAAGGGCCGATCGCAGGCCCAGGGCTTCTTCGATGAGAAAACTGCTCCAACGAATCAGATCCTCGGCCTTGCCGCGCTCTGAATTTGGGGCGGACTGACCTTTCGGCTGTTGTTTCGACTTTTCTTGTCCAAAGCGACCCGCGGGGGGGACGGCCAGAAGCAGGCTCAGGGCTCCCGCTATCCGCTGATTTTGAAGGATTGGAGCTTCGATACAGTAGCCTTTGCCGGGAATCGAAGTGGACACCGGTTCTTCCTGTTCCAGGGCTAACCCGCAGGGATAGGTCCCCAGACGAATCTGCCTGGAAGCGTATTCTTCCTTTAAAAAATCCGGGGACGCGGCCACGATCCTCATCGCTTCACGCTGATCTTCGGAAAAACAGGCCAGCACCTCCGAATCGGGGAATTCCTTGGCGATGATCTGAACGCAGATCGGAATGGCGGCTGGAACTTCGCTCTGCATCATCAAGGTTCTTTGCATGGCGAAGAGTGGAGCGAGGTTTTCCGGCAGCGGATCCTTGCGTAGCGAGCCTGTAGCCGTCATGGCGCCTCCTGGCTGTATGTCTCCTGCGGGCTGGGAACAAGTATATCCTTCCTCCGCCGAATTCTTAAAGTACTTATACCCTTTTATGGCGAATTCACGACAGTACGGGTAAAAAAGATCTTTATAGCTCAAAGACTCTTGCATCCGCCGGCCAGGCGTGATACGGTCCATCCAACCGATGGAGGAGCGATCCCCAAAAGTACCGCCGCGTAGGGTGAGGACCTTAGGAGGCTGCGGGAAAGGGGTGGATCGCCGAAGGGTCTGCGCAAACCCCCTGCGCGAACCTTGGACGACCGGGCTAATACCCGGCGGCTGTCGCGGGAATCCTAAGCCTGCGGAGTGCCAAAGGTATCTCCTTCTTCCTGCTGAAGCCGGCACATGCAGCCGCGTGGCGAAGGGTTACCCGGGCAATTCCTCGGCTCGAGGAGTGAGCACCCGAGGGCTCTCGAAGATTTGGGCCTGGGCATTGGATTTCCAACTCTCCGTTTGGTACAACGGCATTGCGCATACTATTGGCCTTGGTCAGGAGGTACGACTATGGATCTTGTGGTTATGAAGTTCGACGGAGCTTCCCTTTCAGACGCCGCTGGCTTGAAGCTGCTTGCGGACCGTGTGCGGAACAGCTTCGCTTCTCCGGTGAAAGCCGGGGCTAAAACCAAAGCGAAAGCCGTTGCGAAAGCCCAAAATTCCCTGGTCGTCGTCTCCGCCCTTTCCGGGGTGACCGATTCACTCTTTTTCGCCGCCGGCGCCGCCGAACAGGGGGATTTGGGGACGGCGGAAAAAGTATGCGCCGAACTCAGGGAACGCCACCTTTCCATAGCCCGACAACTGGGCGGCGAGGGGCTGTCGTCGGCCGAGGAAGAGATAAAAGCCCTTGTGAGCGCCCTGGAATCGAGGCTGCAGGGCGTTCGTCTGGTGGGGGAGCTCACCGATAGGAACATGGACGAGATTGCCGCCGCCGGGGAAAGGCTTTCGAGCATACTCGCGGCCCTCGCCCTCGACGCTTCCTGCGTGGATGCCCGGAGAGCCCTCAGAACGGACTCCCGCTTCGGCAGGGCCCGGGTCGATTTCGGCAGCACCGAAAGGTTGTCCCGGGAACTCTTTCTGCCTCTTCTGAAAACCCAGGACTGTGTCGTGACCCAGGGATCCATCGGTTCGGATAGCCTGGGCAGCACGACGAGCATCGGGCGAGGAGCTTCCGATCTTTCGGCCAGCCTCTTCGGGGCGGCCTTGGGCGCGGCGGAAATACGTATCTGGACCGATCACGAAGGTCTGCCCACCGCCGATCCGAAGATCGTTGCCGGGGCGATGACGATTCAACAGTTGAGCTTCGAAGAAGCTTCGGAGCTTGTGGCCTTCGGCGCGAAGATTCTCCACCCCGCGGCTATAAAGCCCGCCCTCGAGGCTGGCATACCGGTGACCGTCCGTTCCGTGACCAAGCCCCAGGGCAGGTATAGCACCATTCTTCCGGGAGCCTCCAGCGGCAAGGCGGTGGTCGCCCTGGCCATGAGGCCGAATGTCGCCATCGTGTCGGTCAAACAAGAATTGATGATGGATCAGGCCGGATTCCTCGCCAGATTATTCGCCGCCTTCGGGCGTTTGGGCGTCAGCGTCGATCTGGTTTCCACCTCCGAGGTTTGCGTGTCCGTATCGCTGGATATGGCCGCCCCCCTGGACAAACTGGCTTCCGAACTGGGCGAGCTTGGGAAGGTGGAGATCGTGCGGGACAGGGCTGTCATTGCGGTGGTCGGCGACATGCTCAAGGAAACCCCCACCCTGCTTAGAAAAACCTTCGACGCCCTGGGGGATATGGATGTGGATATGCTCAGCATGGGGGCTAACGACATCAACCTGAGCATCGTACTCTCGGCGCAACAGGCCCCCAGCGCCCTGCGCCGCCTTCACAAGGCCTTTTTCGAGGGCCCCGACGCGACGGGTGATACCGGAGCCGCACCATGAGATTGGGCATATTCGGGCGGGGCCGCTTGGGCGGCGCCATCGCGATGGAGATCGCGAAGTACACAGCCAGTCCCGAAGCCCTGGAGCTTCGCTGGACCGAGGGGAGGGAACCCTGTCCGCGGGCGCGGGTGGAGGTCGCCATTGACGCGAGCCACGCCTCGGCCGTTCTCGATCACCTCGCCTGGGCTATCGAGACGGGAACCGATCTTGTCATCGCCACGACGGGGTGGAAAATCCCCGACCTGGCCGAACGGGTTGGCGGCAGGATAGGCGTCCTCGTGTCCCCCAACCTCAGTATCGGTGTGGCCTTGATGCGAAGGATCGCTGCCCTCATGGGCGCGTACGCCGCGGCGGATCAAGACGCCGAGCTGGGTATCATAGAACATCACCACAGGATGAAGCTGGATTCCCCTTCGGGTACGGCCCTGAGCATAGCCCAGGCGGTGCAGGAATCCTGCCCCCGCTTTTCCGGATGGAATATGGGCGCCTGGGAAAAGGATAAGGTGAATATCGCCTGTCTGCGCACCGGTTTCGAAATCGGCAGGCACGAGTTGGTGCTCGACGCCCCATTGGAGTCTTTGACGATAAGTCACCGGGCTAAGGACAGAAGGGTTTTCGCCGCCGGAGCCATGAGAGCCGCCCGCTGGGTCTGGGGTAGAAGGGGGGTTTATTCCATGGACGATTTCGCCGCCGATTTTTTCAGAGGCTGACTTAAGGAGAACCGAATGGATGCTATGCGCAAGGGTCCGACGCTGCGGGTCGAGGAACTAAAGAAAATTTTCGAGGGCAAGGGAGCCTTCGGTGGGGAGGAATGGGAGGCTTTTCTCATCGCCCTGGAGACAGGGGAGCTGGGGGCGAGCAGAAAAACCCCGGACGGGGCTTGGGAGGCGGTGCCCTGGGTAAAGCGGGCGATTCTCTCCGGGTTCAAGGCCGGGGGCATAGCCCAATGGGAATGGCCGGGCGGAGCCTGCGACAGGCCGGCGTTTCCTCCCCGGCGCTTCGTTCCTGACGATGGCGTGCGGGTCGTCCCCGGCGGCAGCTCCGCCAGAAGGGGCAGCCACATCGCCCAAGGCGTCGTCATCATGCCTCCTTCCTACATAAATGTAGGAGCGAGTATCGGAAGTGGAAGCATGGTGGATAGTCACGTCCTGGTGGGATCCTGCGCCCGGATCGGCCGGAGGGTTCATCTTTCGGCGGGAGTTCAGGTGGGCGGTGTTTTGGAGCCTCCCCAGGCCAGGCCCGTGGTTATCGAGGATGGGGCCTTTATCGGCGGTCTCTGCGGGATCTTCGAAGGAATCGTTATAGGGGAAAACGCGGTGCTCGCTCCGGGCCTCATTATCAGCGCTTCCACCAGAATATTCGACCTTGTGCGCGAAAAGGAGTGGCTGGGCGAGGTGCCTCCCGGGGCAGTTGTCGTCCCCGGGGCCCGTCCCGCCCGGGGCGATTGGGCGCGGGGGCGTGGGCTATCCCTGCAAGCCCCGGTTATCGTAAAATACCGGGATTCGGACACCGAAGCCTCGGTGGTTCTGGAAGCCGCGCTCAGGTAAACAATCCCGGCGGCCGCAATGGAGACTTCTTGTGAGTTATAAGCTTGGAATCATAGGCGCAGGTAAAATCGGCGAGGCCCTCCTGTCGGGGGCCTTCGCCCGGGGGCTCTTCAGGCCCGAGGAAATCATCTTGTCGGTGAGAACCGAATCGCATAGGGCCGATCTCCACGAACGATTCAAGGTGGAAAGCTGTCTGGACAACCGCAGGGTCGCGGCGGAATCGGACATCGTCATCCTTGCGGTGAAACCTAAGGCCATCGTGGACATACTCAACAGCATCTCCGGAGACCTTCGCAAGGGAAGCCTTTTGGTTTCCACCGCGGCGGGAGTCCCCCTGGATATCATTGAATCCAGGGTGCCCGGTTATGTGGCCGTGGTGCGGACCATGCCCAACCTGGCCATCTCGGTCGGTGAAGGCATGACTGTGTTTTCCTGCGGGCGGAATGTGTCGGAGGCTCAAGCCGATAAGGTCACGGGGCTCTTCGGGTCGGTGGGCAGGGTCTTGCGTCTCGAAGAGCAGCATATGGATGCGGTGACGGGGCTTTCGGGCTCCGGACCGGCCTATATTTACATCATAATCGAAGCCCTGGCCGATGGGGGGGTGAAAATGGGCCTTCCCCGGGATGTGGCGATTGAGATGGCTGCCCAGACAGTCCTGGGCGCCGCCAAGACACTGCTGGTCACCGGAGAGCATCCGGCCAAGCTCAAGGACCAGGTTACCACCCCCGCCGGCGTCACCATCGATGGCATAATGGAGCTGGAAGAGGGAGGGCTGCGGGTTACCCTCATCAAGGCCGTGATGAAGGCCACCGAGCGGGCCAGGCAGCTGCTGCACAAATAGGTTGGCCGCTTGTTCGGCTTGAAAAAAACTTCGAATATGCCCCAGGGGGCGAGTCTCCCGCGGCCGGACCTGCTTGATGTTTAATCGGGCTTATTCTCTGCTCAATATGGACGTAAGGTGCTGTCTGAGGCTGGCCGAGAGCTGGAGCGATCTTGCCGCGCCGTGCCGCGTCTTGGGCGCCAATTCGGAAAGTACTTTTTGGGCGAATATCTGCGCTCGCCTGGTGAGTTCGTTCAATGAAAGCGGGGTGGCGGCCTCCAGGGCGTTTAATATCTTCTTGCTCCTGCTGGAAGGGGCGCAGGAAAAGAGCCTGTCATGGGCTATGGGCTCCATCGCCTGGATGAGGGAAGCTAAAAGAGCAGGTTCAAGCCCGGCGACGACGGATTTGAGAACCCGTTCGTCCAGTTCCAGTATGAGATCGCTGATATCCGCCACCAAGCTTTCATCCACGCCGCTGCTCCAGTCTTCCTGGCGGAGTTCCGCGGGGTTGGGTTCGTCGAGAGAGCCTAACAGCTCCATAAAGGCGCTCTGGGCGTCCGAAAGCTCGTCGGAAGAGAGTCTGGACCTCGCCTCCCGAATATTCCAGTCCAGGAGCGCGCCTCCGAGTCGGGAATAGGCCAGGGATTTGACAAGATCGACCGTGTGCCGGGGACAGCCCGCCAGGCTCGCCGCCACCAGCTGGTTTCCCGCCATGTGTATCGCCAGATTTATCTGACCGGGAGAAATCCTTTTATCCGAGAGAATCTCCGAAAGATCGCCGGGAATGATCAACTCTTCGTCTTCTTCCCCCTGTTCGCCGAAGTGCTCCAAAAGCCAGGATTCCACCTGGTCGAATACCTGTAAGCCCAAATAGGCTGTCATGCTGCGCATTATTACCACCGGATGAGCCTTGGTGATCGCGAGCCTGGTGCCGGTGATGAACATCTCCGACTCGCATTCGTCCGGATACCCCGCTGCGCTTGAGAGCCCCGCGCTGCAAAAGGCCTGCCGGACCAGTTCGGGGGCGGTGGATGAGGCGATAAGGGAGTAGGAATATTTCACGAGCCTTCGTTTTTCCTCCCTCGCCGCGGAGAGGATCCTCTCCTTGCCCTCTTTCTGGTAGTGCCAGACGTTTGTGACGAAGCGGGCCGCCAACTCCAAATAAATGGCTGTCTTCTTAGGTGCGGCGGCGAAACGGCTTTGCAGGTGGATGGGATCTGGCTTCTCTTGTTGCGCCTGGGCGTTTTTCGGGCGCGGAGGGGGTTTTGATTTTTCGGCTCCGCCTTTCTTGACCTCGAGGCTCAGGTTGCGGTGAAGCTCGCAGAGGGAGTTGATTATCATGATAGTTCTGCGGGGAGATCAGGTTCTTGAGCCTTTAAAAGGGCGAAGGCTTTTTCCGCACCGCAGTATGGCGCTAGTTTGCGCAACAGCAGGTCCCGCGAATCCCCCGCGGCAATGCTCAGGAGGGCTTCGACATAAATGCACTGAACCAGGAATTCATAGCCCGACAGGGTACTCGTCGCAAGATAGATAGCCAAGACTTCTTCCAGCGTTTCCAGCGAAAGACCCTCCGAGATCATGCGCAGACCATAGGCGAGGATATCCTGGTCTTTTCCCGATTCGGCGCCGATGAGCGACTTGATGCCCCCCGCTCTTAGTCTGTCCGCCAGGTCGAGAAGCCCGGTCACCAGGGTCGGCAGAGCGGCTTTTTCCTTTTCCGTGCATGAGAGCCGTTTGGTCAGCTCGGCGTTCCACATGATCATGGGAGTCTCCGGGGTATGCGGTCGCTGTGTTTTTCCATTATCGCTTCACCTTGTACTATACGGTTCTATCTTTATCCTGACAATGCCGAATTATGGTCCGGGAAAGAAAAAACAAATCCCGGGCGTCGCGATCCGGGTTCGCGACGATCCGCAGAAGAGACCTGGCGCCGAGGCCGGGGATTCGCCGCAGCAGTTCATGCTCCAAAGAGGGTCGAGTGCTTGCTATCAGAGCTAGTCCCTCGCGCTTCGCGGCGGTTTCCAGGGCTGGCGCAAGGCCGCCGCCCGAAAGGACCTCCAGGGGACCTATTTCGTCGATGATCAGTGTCCCGCAGCCCCGCGTCAGGGCGCTGCGTATCCTATCCGAAGCCCAGGCGAAGGCCGAGTCCTCGAAGATGAAGGGCTGCTTTTCCCGGCGGGATTCCCCCTCCTCGAATTTGTGTTCGCCAAACATCTCCCTCTTGGGTTCGGACGTCCCTCGGCGGCCAAGAAAACGTCCCTCTCCTCCGGGAAGTTCGACAAGCCGGAGTTCCGTCGGATATCCTTCAGGGTCGCGGCGATTTTCTTGGATAATCGCGTAGGGATTAAGCTCTTCCTTCGCCATTGTCCGGAACAGGAATTTGCAGAGCGAGGTTTTGCCCGAAGCCATCGGGCCCAGGATCAGTATTAGGGGGGGCATGGGGTATTTTCTCCTTCAAATAAGCGGTTGTCCAGGGTCAGCTATTATATCGTGCATAAAGGAACTATATGCCTTTTATCCGGCAGTGTTTGCGATCTGTTCTTCCATTTTCATAAAAACTCTAGCATATGCACTTGACGATTTTTCATTACTGCGATATGTTTTCATTGACAGAACGGGACGAAACCGGTGGCGAAACGGGATAGTCCCCTAACAGCGGCAGCGCTGACTGCCAGGAGCCTTCCGGGGTTTGCCTCCTTCCCCGGAAGGCTCTTTTATTATATGCTCCAGCCATGACGCTTTCCGATTTTGACCTCTGGTGCCGCTCTTTTTTGCAGGTCGATGAGCTTCGTACTATCGACGACTCCCTGAACGGCGTCCAGGTAGGGCGATCGAAAAAACCGCTGACCAAGGTAGCCTTCGCGGTGGACGCCTGCGCGGCATCCATTCGCAGGGCCGCGGAAGCCGGGGCGGAGCTTCTTTTCGTCCACCACGGAATGTTCTGGGGATCCCCCGCCCGGATCGAAGGCCCCCTTCTGGAGCGCATCCGATCCCTGCTCGACGCTGACATGGGGCTTTACGCCTGTCATCTGCCCCTGGATATGCATCCAGAGTTCGGAAACAACGCCCAGCTGGCGAACCTGCTGCGGCTTGAGGATAGAAAGCCCTTCGGCGTCTACCACGGAGTTTCCATCGGGGTTTCCGGCCGGCTCAAACAGCCCCGGACGGCGGAAGAACTGGTTGCCGCCATTCTTCCCGACAACTCCCCGCCGAGAACGCTCATCGCCGCTGGACCGGAACGGATAAACACTTTGGCCATAGTCTCGGGGGGGGCCCCCTTCGAAGCCCTGCAGGCCTTAGGCAAGGGTATCGACGCATTTATCACCGGAGAGCCTTCCCATTCGATATACCATCAGGTCGTGGAGGGCGGCCTGACCTTTATCGCCGCCGGGCATTACGCCACGGAGACCTGGGGGCTCAGGGCGGTGGAGGCCAAGCTCAAGGCCGAAACGGGACTTCAAACCCTTTTTATCGACCTGCCGACCGGGCTTTAGGCATCGGAAGCCCTGAATTGACGGAGCCTATGAAACCGACATCGAAATCCGGACGGGAGGATTCTGGACGAGGAAGGGCGCTGCTCTTCTCCGCGATACTTTCCGCTTCGATCATTTTTCTCGATCAATTGGTAAAGGCGGAAATCGTCGCCTCGATTCCCGAGAACAAAATCGGCCTGAGGCTTATGAACGATTTTCTCTGGATAGTGCATACGAGAAATCTGGGTATAGCCTTTTCCATCGGCGATGAGGTTTCGAGGCTCATACGGAGTATTCTTTTTATCCTGGTGCCCGCTGTCTTCATCGTCGGGGCCATCCTGTATTCGGCAAAATCCAGAAGCTTGAGTTTCGTGCAGCGAATAGCCATCGCCTGTATCGTCGGCGGCGGGGCCGGCAACTTGATCGACCGGATTTTCAGGCCCGAAGGGGTGGTGGACTTCATTTCCTTTTCCTTATTCGGTTTTTTGGGGCTGGAGCGTTTCCCTACCTTCAACGTCGCCGACCTTTCCATATCGATCGGGGCCGGCCTGTTGCTCCTCAGCGGTTTTCTGATCAAGGATAAGGAGGAGCCTGGCCATGACCAAGGGAACTAAGACCCTTTTGTTCCTTCTTTTAGCCACAATCGGAAACATTGCGCTGACGGCTGTCTTTTTTCTTCTACTCCTCTGGATTTACTCGATGAGCCTCGCGCGTATCTTGCCTTCCTCCGCGGTAGTCTGGGCTATGACCTTCAGTTTTATCCTGGCTATGGCAGGCACATTCTTCGTCTATAGAAAGCTGCTGGTCGTGCTCCGGATAAAAGAATATTTGGAAAAGAAACCATGAACGATTGGACCAAAGTGCTCGGCGCCCTGGGCGTCGGAATACCCGAGCCGCTTCTGCCTTCCGCCGGATTGGATCATGGTGCTTGGGCCGTCGTGGCCTGCGACCAGTATTCCTCCGAACGGGAGTATTGGGAGAGGGTAAGGAAAAATATCGGCGACAAGCCTTCCACATTGAATTTGATTTTTCCCGAATGCTATTTGGACGATGAGGACGCCCGGGAAAGAATCGAAGAGATTCATAGGACCATGAATCTGTATCTGAGCGAAGGCTATCTCAAAAGTCCCGGGAAGGGCTTCGTCTTGGTGGAACGCAGCACCCCCTACGTGCCTCGTCCTCGCCTGGGCCTTTTGGCGCTCCTGGATCTCGAACACTATGATTTTCTGGCAGGTTCGAAAAGCCTCATCAGGCCCACCGAGGGGACGATTCTCTCCCGCCTTCCTCCCAGAATGGCGATCCGCAGAACAGCGGCCCTGGAGTTGCCCCATGTGATGGTGCTGGTGGACGACCAGGATAAAACACTGATCGAGGCGCTCTACAAACGCAAGGAATATTATCCGAGGCTTTACGATTTCGAGCTCATGGAGGGCTCAGGCCATGTGAGAGCCTGGTTTTTGGACGATGAGGCGAGTCTTGGATTGATCGGTTCCGCGCTGCAAAGTCTGGCCGACCCGGAAGCTTTTATGCGCCGGCAGGGCAGCCGGGAGCCCCTGCTCTTCGCCGTCGGCGACGGCAATCACTCTCTCGCCACCGCCAAGGCCATCTGGGAGGAGATAAAAGCGGGAATCCCCGGAACCTCCATGTCGGAATCCGGGAGAGCGGCGCTCTTGAAAACCCATCCGGCCCGCTACGCCCTGGCGGAGATAGTGAATATCCACGACGAGGGTCTTCCCTTTCATCCCATACATAGACTGCTCTTCAATGTGGACCCGGGAGATTTCTTCGCCGCCGCGAAAGACGAAGGCGTCGAGATTAGCCAATTGTCCGACGCCAAGGAAGCCTTCGGGCGCTGCGACGAAGAGGATCCGCAAAAAGCCCATAGAATCGCCTGGGCGACGGGGGGAAGGGCGGGCCTTCTTCGTTTTATGAAACCAGGGGCGAAGCTCGCCGTCGGGAGCCTGCAGGATTTTCTCGACCGGTACCTGAAAAAGAGGCCCGATTGTTCAATCGATTATATCCACGGTTCGGGCAGCCTCCTCTCGCTGGCCTCCAGGCCGGGAAGTCTTGGACTTTATTGTCCGCCGATCGATAAGGATTCTTTCTTTCCCACGATCGTAAGGGACGGAGTGATGCCGAGAAAGAGTTTTTCGATGGGGGAGGCTCCGGAAAAACGTTTTTACATCGAGGCGCGGCGCATATCTTATAAGTAATGAATATGAAAAGCATAAATATGCAATAAGCCGGATGTTTCTTCTTGACAGTCCTTTGCGCCCTTACTATCATCGGGAAACATTTTTTCTCGTTCCGCCCGCATCGACTCTAGCAAATACCGGTCCTTCGCAGAGCCGCAGGTATGCAAGGAGGTCTTGATGAAGATTCTACTGGCCGACTTTTTCTTCCCCGATCTCCCCCGACGGCTTTCCCGCTTCGGGGAGGTATACTCGGATATGGGAAGGCTTTCGGAGGCGGAAGTGCTCATCGTGCGTTCCAAGACGAGGGTGGACGCGGCGATGATGGACAGCGCTCCAGGACTAAAATATGTCATCCGGGGCGGGGTCGGGGTGGATACTATCGATGTGGAATCGGCCCGGGCCAGGGGAATCCGGGTGGACAACACGCCGGAGGCTTCCAGCGTGGCCGTGGCGGAGCTCGCCTTCGCCCTTATGCTCGCCCTGCCTAACCATATCAGCCTGGCGGACAGCTCGACCAGGGAAGGTCGCTGGCTCAAAAAAGAGCTGGAGCGAAGCGAGCTCCATGGAAAAACCCTGGGCCTCGTCGGCCTGGGCAGGATCGCCAGGGAGCTGGCCTTCCGGGCCAGGGCCTTTGGCATGAGGGTCGTGGCCTACGATTTGTACGTGGAATCTTCGGAACTTGCGGTTTTGAAAAGTCTTGAGGAGGTCCTGGCGGAGTCGGATTACATCAGCCTGCATACTCCCCTGACTCAGGAGACCCGGGGCATGATCAACGCCCAGCGTATAAACCTCATGAAAGATGGGGCGAGGTTGATCAATACCTGCAGGGGCGAGGTTGTTGTGGAGGAAGCGATCGCCGCGGCCCTGATTTCGGGCAAGCTGGCGGGATACGCCACCGACGTGTACAGGAAGGAACCGCCAGGGGCTTCGCCGCTGTTTTCGGCTCCTAACCTGCTCTGCACTCCCCACCTGGGAGCTTCGACCGCCGAAAATTTACTGCGCTTGGGCGAGGCTATCGAAAAAAGGCTTGCGGCATACAGCGACAAGGCCAAGGAGGAGTAAGCTCCATGGAACGAGCAGTCAATTTCAACGCAGGTCCGGCGGCCATCCCGCTGGAAGTGCTTAAAGAAGCCCAGGGAGAATTGCTTGACTGGAAAGCGACGGGCATGTCGGTCATGGAGGTTTCCCACCGCTCCAAGGAGTACGAAGCGCTGCATAATGAAGCGCAGGAGCGGTTTAGGCGTTTGGCCGGAATGGGTTCCGAATGGAAGGTCCTTTTTCTCACCGGTGGCGCTTCGAGTCAGTTTTTCATGCTGCCCATGAACTATCTCGCCGAAGGCCGGAAGGCCAGCTACCTGGTCACCGGCAGCTGGAGCAAGGCGGCGCTCAAAGAAGCCAGACGATTCGGGGCTTGCGCGGAGATAAGCAGCGAAAACCCGGGGGGAGGGTTTACCCGGATTCTAAAAACCTCCGAATTGGATATTCCCTCCGATTCGACCTATGTCCATCTGACCAGCAACAATACAATTTTCGGAACCCAGTGGAAGACCTGGCCCGACACGAGGGGAGTCCCCCTGGTCTGCGACATGTCCAGCGACATCTTCTCCCGCCCTTTCCCCGCCGGGGATTTTTCTCTTATCTACGCCGGAGCGCAGAAAAACCTGGGGCCTTCGGGGCTCACCTTGGTCGCGCTTCGGGAAGACTTCCTGGCTCGAGCCAAAACCAAGGACCAACTTCCGACCATGCTCTCCTATAGAGTTCATGAAGAACATAATTCCCTCTACAATACTCCGCCTTGCTTCTCCATCTATATGCTCGACCTGACCCTGCGCTGGCTCGAGAAGAACGGCGGACTAAAAGTCATGGGCAGGCTGAACGAGGAGAAGGCGACCCTCGTCTATAAGGCAATCGATTCCTCCTCCGGTTTCTACCGGAATCCGGTGGAAAGAGAAAGCCGTTCGTCGATGAATATTGTCTTTAGGCTACCCAGTCCCGAAGCCGAGGAAGGTTTTGTCAAGGAAGCCAAGGCCGCGGGCATAATCGGGGTCAAGGGGCATCGATCGGTGGGTGGAATACGATTTTCGATCTACAACGCCAGCAGCCTGGACAATGTAAAAACCGCCGTTTCCTTCATGGAGGACTTTAAGAAGCGCAGGGGCTGAAAAGGGGACTGAGGCGAAGTCTAAGACTAAGCCTGAGTCTACAGCCGAGTGGCCTTTTCATTTCCCCGGCATGAGAAGGGGCTGTCCAAGAAGAACAAGTTTGGGCAGCCCCTTTCCCTTTTACGTTTGTGGCGACGAAGGCTGCCTGGGCAGCCTTCGTCGCCACAGGCGGCTTTGGTAGGTTCGGATCAGAACGGAAGCTTGTGGGGCAGATTGCAGCGCTCTTTGACCGCCCGGAAGGCGTTCTTGAGAGGCTCGTTGAAGGGGACGCCCTTGTCTTTGCGATACTGGTACACCTCGTACTCCTTTTCGCCCGGGGTCCAGATGCGCTTGGCGCCGGGAGCCTTTCTGGAGGCTCGAAGCTGCCGGGATATCTCCCCCACCTGATGTTTGAAGGCGGCCAGGTCGCAGAACGCCTCGACCTTGATGGCCAGGAATGAATGGCCCAGCTCTATCGGAGCGGGCTTGCCATCCTTCACTCCCATCAGGGCCTTCATGAAATTGGCCTGGGAGAGGGCGGAGGAGAGTAGTTCCACCACCATGGCATTGCCATAGCCCTTGTAGCCGGCAAGATCTTCGCCGAGTCCGCCCAGGGGAGTGAGCGCCGCCTTGTCCTTGGTGAGATCCACCAGAACCTGGTGCGTGTCGTGGCGATACTTGCCGTCCTCGCCGATTACCCAGCCGTCGGGGAGATCCTTGCCCAGTCTATCGTAAAGTTCGATCTTGCCTCTCTGGGTAACGGAAGTGGCGTAGTCGGCCATGAAGGGGAAGGCTTCGTCGGAGGGCATGCCCCAGGTCATGGGGTTGGTGCCCAACATGGGCTCCACGCCCCAGGTGGGTGCTATGGAAGGCCTGGCCGATGTGGTGGTCATGCCGATCATGCCCCGTTCAACCGCCATGTTGGGGTAATAAAACGCGGCACCGTAGTGGGTGGAGTTGCGCACCACCGCCATACCCAAGCCGTACTTGTCCGCTTTTTCGATGGCCATCTCCATGGCCCGCTTGGAAATGTAATGCCCCATGCCGTTGTGTCCGTCTATGACGACGGTGGTGGGGCTTTCCTTCACTATCTCGAAATTGGTCTTGGGAAGCTGGGTACCCGCCCAAATTCGATCCAGATAGATCGGCTTGTAACGACCGACACCGTGGGAATCCACGCCCCTTTTGTCCGCGGCAATGAGCACGTCCGTACAGACTTCCGCCTCTTCCGACGGCACACCCACCGCTTCGAATCCGGCTTTCATAAATGTGGCTACTTCCTCGAACTTCCACCAGGTTACCGTGTCATCCATCTAAGACTCCTTACAAGTGAAGGGCGTCAACAATCGAGGGCGCCCCGGATAGAAAATGTACAGCAAAAGAATAGACCAGTTTTACCGGCTTGGCAAAGGGTTTTGCCGGCCTTCGAAGCCAGGGATCTGTTCTGACCCCCGGCTTTCGAAAACAAATCAACAACCCCGGCGGGGCGCCGCGAGGTTGTTGATTTGTAAGATTCCTTATTGGATGCGGGATTCATCCCGTTAATATGATAAACAAAAAACGCATCAAGCCGGGGTATGAAACCCATGCGCGGATCAACCGACTTTGAGAACGTCCTTTATGGCCGAAACGAAGCTCGCCTTGGGCAGGGCGCCCATGGCCATCTGGGGCTGGGCTCCCACGGGGATAAAGAGAAAAGAGGGAATGCTCTGTATGCCGAAAACCGCCGAGAGTTCCGGTTCCTTGTCGGTATTCACCTTGTATACCTTAAGCGCTCCTTCATATTCCTTGGAAAGGGTTTCCAGCACCGGGGATACCATCTTGCAGGGTCCGCACCAATCAGCGTAGAAATCGACTATGGCGGGAAGCTCGCCCTTGTATTCCCACTCTTTTTTGTTCTCGAAATCGAATATCTTATCGATGAAATCCTGCTTGCTCAGCTGCTCCGTCATAACAATCTCCTTATATATTAAAAAATATATATTAAGTCGCTTTTTGTCAAGCCCGCGCCACCCTGTCCTTTTTACCGTAGCCCGATTCCAGTGAAAAAGCGAGCTTGTTTTTTGCAAAGTAAGGTATAATCAAAATGGTTCTCTCGGATGCCCGGCCGGGAATGGGTATACGAGAACGGCCCTGCGGGAACGTTTGTGCGAGAGCGGTCAGGGAATATGGCGCTTGCCGCCTGGAAAGGAGGTTTCTGGTATGAAAAATCCGGGGTTCAGAGCCTTGTCCCTCGAATCGGAGCAGCTGCCGCCCTATCCCTCTTTTAAAGAAGGTATACGAAGAGCTCCCCGCCGCGATGCGCCCTTAAGTCCGGCCCAGGAAAGGCTGGCTTTGCGAAACGCCCTGCGATATTTGCCCAAGCCTTGGCACGAGAGGCTGGCTCCGGAGTTCCTGGGCGAGCTGAGGGAGCGCGGAAGGATTTACGGCTACCGTTTTCGGCCGGAGGGCCCCATCGCCGCCAAGCCGATCGACGCCTATCAAGGCCGCTGTGTCGAGGGGAAGGCTCTGCGGCTGATGATCGACAATAATCTGGATTTCGATGTGGCCCTCTACCCCTACGAGCTGGTGACCTACGGCGAGACAGGCCAGGTGTGTCAGAACTGGATGCAGTATCGACTGATCTGCAAGTATCTGGAGGTTCTCGACCAGGAGAGCAGCCTGGTGGTCGAATCGGGCCATCCTTTGGGGCTTTTTGCCAGCCACCCCCTCGCCCCGAGGGCAATCGTGACCAACGGCCTCATGATCGGCATGTTTGACAATCAGAAGGACTTCAACATCGCCGCCGCCCTGGGGGTGGCCAACTACGGCCAGATGACCGCCGGCGGCTGGATGTACATCGGCCCTCAGGGTATCGTTCATGGTACCTACAATACCCTGCTAAACGCCGGAAGACTCAAACTGGGAGTCGCCCCGGAGGGGGATCTCGCCGGCAAGATATTCGTCTCCTCGGGGCTCGGGGGCATGTCGGGAGCCCAGGGCAAGGCGGCGGTGATCGCCGGGGCCGCGTCGATCATCGCCGAGGTTGATTACTCCCGCATAGAGACCAGGCTTTCTCAAGGCTGGATTTCCCGCGCCACCCCATCCCTGGACGAGGCCTTCGAATTGGCCCGCAGGGCTGCCGCCGAACGGAAACCCATCGCCGTAGCCTTTCACGGTAATATCGTGGATCTCCTGGAGGCCGCGGCGGGTAGGACGGGCTTTCATATAGACCTTTTGTCCGACCAGACAAGCTGTCATGCCGCCTACGATGGCGGTTACTGCCCGGCGGGCATCGATTTCAAGGAGCGTACCCGTCTTTTGGCCGAGGATAGGGTCCGGTTCAAAAAACTGGTGGACGAATCCCTCGCCCGTCATTTCCGGGCCATACAGAGCCTCGTGAACAAGGGGTCTTATTTCTTCGACTACGGCAACTCCTTTCTCAAGGCCGTTTTCGACTCAGGGGTCCGGGAGGTTTCGCGCAACGGCGCGGATGAAAAAGACGGCTTTATCTTTCCCAGCTATGTCGAGGATATCCTGGGCCCCGAACTCTTCGATTACGGCTACGGGCCGTTCCGCTGGGTTTGCCTGTCCGGCAGGCCGGAGGATCTGCGCAAAACCGACGCCGCCGCCATGGCCTGCATCGACCCAAAGCGGCGAGGCCAGGACAGGGATAACTGGATCTGGATCAGGGACGCGGAGAAAAACGCCCTGGTCGTGGGAAGCCAGGCGCGGATCCTCTACCAGGATGCCCTGGGCCGCAGGAATATAGCCCTGGCGTTCAACCGGATGGTCCGGGAGGGCGAGATAGGTCCGGTCATGCTGGGACGGGACCACCACGATACGGGGGGTACCGACAGCCCCTTCAGGGAGACCAGCAATATCAAGGACGGATCCAATATCATGGCCGATATGGCCATCCAGTGTTTTGCCGGCAACGCGGCCCGGGGCATGAGTCTGGTCGCCCTGCATAACGGCGGAGGCGTGGGCATAGGCAAGGCGGTGAATGGCGGCTTTGGTCTTGTCCTTGACGGCTCCGAGCGGGTGGACAGGATTATCGGCATGGCCATGCCCTGGGATGTCATGGGAGGGGTCGCCCGGAGAGCCTGGGCGCGAAATCCCCACGCCCAGGAGGTTTGCCGGGACTATAACGAAAACCACGGCGATCTGGGGCTTATCACCCTGCCGGAAGAGGCGGAAGACTCCCTTTTGGACAGGGTGCTCGAGGAACGATGAGTCCGGGCGGATCCCGCATCCCGGCCCGAAGAGCCGCCCCGGGCGAAGAGCCTAGTGCGGGCTTAGGATGCGGGGGGCGTAAAACCCCGGCCCCTAGAGCGCTTCGCTCAGGCTCCTTATGGCTGCCTTGAGGGTTTTCATATCCTCCCTGGTCGATTTGACGAAGGAATTCTCCTCCGGCCTGCCCAGGACGGCGAACATCTCCTCTTCGGAACGGAAGGTGGCCTTTCTGAATGAATTGCTCCAGTCCTTCGCCCTGGATTGATAAACCTGCTGGGCGACGAAATCCGTAAGCGCGGCGAGGTCCTCCAGGGCCCGCAGAAAGGTATTCTTCGAAGGGCCCGAAAGTCCGGCGGTCCCTGGCTTCGCGTTTTCCCCCGCGGGATAGAGCCAGCCCAGCACTGCCCAGGCGTAGCGGAGCTTGTCCAGAGGATAGATGGTGGAAAGGCTTGCGTATTCCTCGTGGAATTCCTTCCATGTTGGATAGGCTCCCGCCTCTGCCTTCCGCAATACCTCTTCCAGCCTGGCGCGGCTGACCAGAAGGCCGCCGAGGTTTTCCCACTCCATCGTCAGTCCGTTGTGCGAATCCGGGACGAGGACCTTGCTCAGCGCTTCCCAGCCGGAATCATCCGGGTGGGAGGAGGCATAATTCAGTACCTCCCGGCCTGCGAACCAGAGCAGCATATCCTTATAGGCCTTGTAGGCCCTGCAGGGTTTTCGCAGGACGCAGTCGCGGCTCGAATGCTCCACCTCCCTGGCCAACACCTCGAAGGGAAGGGGATCCTGGCAGTTTCGCAGTACCGCGCGACCGGCCTCTTCGCCCGAGAGCCCCGAGGCGGTTTCGAATGTATCGGCCTCCTTCGGATTCGCCGCCCTATAGGCTTCCAGGGCGGCGCCGGTCCAGTTTTCCAGCAGGCCCAGGGCGTTTAGAATTTCCTGGGCGGTGTCAGGAGCGAAGGGCGAGTATTCGAAATACAGGCGCTTGTCGCAGCGCTTATCCCTGGACTTGAATTTCGCCTCGTTCCTCATGAGGGCGTATTGGTTTCCGGTCCACCAGTAGGCGGGGGAGAGCAGCAACTTGTCATCCTTGAAATCGTTGTCCACCAGGCAGAAGGGAAGGGGCATGTTCAGTTCGAAGCGGTAGTCCCCCTTGGCCAGGAGGCAGAATGAAGCGAAACGGGAGGAATGTTTCACGGAGGTGCAAAGGCCGGGCCAGAACCCCCTGCCCGCCTCGATTTCCCCGTCGGGGGCCCGGGAGTTATGGTTGGAGCCGATGGTCGCCCCGGCGGCCATGTTGGACTGGCCGCGTATAAGGCTGGCGATGAGAAAACTGGTGTTGTGATGCTGCTCGTGGGCGGGGAAAATTAGGTTGTTGAGGATTTCGCAGCAGGAGACGGTGGAGTTTTCTCCCAGCACCGAATGAATCAGTCTGGCTCCGTACTTAAGCGCGGAATTGTCCAGCATGACGAAGCGCACTGCCTTGCAGCCGTAAAATATCTTGCAGCCATAGCCGATGATACCGTTCACCAGCTCAACTCCCTCGCCGATCTGGGTCCGGGCTTCTTCCTTGGAGTTGATCGTGAGGTTTTTCAGTTTATTGGCGCCCTTTATGTAGGCGCTCTGGCCTATCATCACATCCTTTATGATGCCATTGGACTTGACGACAGAGCCCGTCCCTATCCTTCCATACCGTCCCCTCCGGGGGTCGAAGAGGGCGTCGCTCATTCTGCAGAACTGGCGGATCAGCTTCTTCCGATCCCTGAAACGGGCCCAGAGATAGGCGTCGCCGCAGTTCATGCCGTCGAAGGGATAGATCCAGCGCCCCCCCGCCTCGTTCATGACGTCTATGGTGATCCGGACCTCCTCGGGTTCGCCCTCGGCCACGAAGCCGTTGCCGAACTTGGCGTGGTTGGATACGTGGATCTCGGCGTTGTCGATGAGAATGCAGTTGTCCCCGATTATATAGTGGGAAATATAGGTGCAGTTGTTGATAACGCAGTTGTCCCCGATGTCGCAGGCAATGATCTGGGAGTTGACGATGCCGGCGAAGACATGGAGATCGTGGTGCTCCAAGGATACCCGCTCGAGTCTCCCGATGCGCACCATGCCGGCGAAGCTGCTGTTGCTGATCAATTCGGGGATGAAGGGATCGCGTACGTAGAACTGGGACCAGTCGTTGCAGCTGTTGTTTTGCCTGACCAGGGTTTCCAGTTCAAAGGGCTCCAGTCTGCGGTAGTCCGATGGGTTCTTGCCCGCGGCGCGGAATTGTTCGTTCCGTATCTTGTATTCGTCCTCCCCGGGCTTGAGATACCCGGGGGATACGAAGCCGGTACCGACGTTCAGATCGCGACTGATAATGATATCGTTACTCATGGGGGGAATTATCAGTCATCGGAACCTCCGGTGCAAGCGTTTTTATCCTGGAAGGTGAATTTCAAAGGCCGGGAGGGCGGCTTTTCAACCCCCTTGACCAAAAGTGTCGCTTTCGACATCGTACAGCCATGGATTATGCCGAACCATCAGTGTTGGATGCCTATCTGACCGACACCGAAAAAAGGACGCTCGAGCTGTTTCAGGCTCTCGTCCGCGAGAAGGGCGCCCTGCGGGAATCCTACGCGATCCGCCTGGCCGACGTCCTCGGCAATCCCGGCGAGTTCGCCTTCTATATACACTGCAGCGATGACCAGAGACTCATCAGGACCTTTCATCTGCTCCGGGTATTCCGCGAGAACGTGGAACTTCTGGTTCATAAAACCTGGGTGAACGAGTCGGAGGAGAAGCCTAAGCAAATACTCTTCGAGGATTTGAAGGTGTTTGTGGAGGACTACAGGGCCGAAAGGATGGGTTCCGCCTTCCGCCGTTTCGTCAGCATCGCCAGGGCCATCCCCTCCCTTCTCTTCGGATCGGCCGGCAGGGCGCCGGATTTTCTGGAGTACGCCTTCCGCATCGATCCTAAGTTCGGACTCTTCTTCTGGTTCGTAGGGGAGTTGGAAAAGCAGATGCGCTCGACCGGGGAGATAGAAGCCCGGGACGAGCTGTACAAGCTCGAAACGCTCCTGGGCGCCTACATCCTTTCCTGCTTTTAGCGCGATTTGGGCTGGAAGTGGCTGAATTCCATGGAGAAGGCAGCCCTGCCCTGACTTACCGATCTCAGGCTGGTGGTAAACCCGAACATTGTGGACAGCGGCGCCTCGGCATGGACAACTTCGGTCAAGGCCTTGGAATCCGATCCGTGAATCAGGCCTCCCCGCTGGGAGACTAGGCTCATCACCTCGCCCACGAAATCCTTGGGCGTAAGAATATCCACCTTCATGATAGGCTCGAGAAGGACAGGCCCCGCCGCCCTGCAAGCCTCGTCGTAGGCCATATTGGCACAGGCTTCGAAGGCGAAGGGACTGGCGGTGAGCTCGTCGTACTCGATATCCACGAGGCTGATGCCGATATCCACCGCGGGGTAACCGAATTGGATCCCCGAGGCGAAAGCCGAGCTGATGCCCCGCTCGACGGCGTCGAAGATTTCATCGGGCACCTGGGGGGCCCGTACGAGTTTCTTATAATTGTTCCCGCTCCCCCTGGGCAGGGGCGAGGCCAGAAGCGTCAGCGCGGCTTTGTTTTCCTTGCCCGCCAACACCTTGGAGAATTCCTCTCTATGACGCACTTCCTTGGTGATCGACTCCCTGTAGGTTACCTGGGGATTGCCCACCTTGGCCTGTACCTTGAAATCCCTGATCATCCTGGTGACCAGCACGTCGATATGGAGTTCCCCCATGCCCGAGATGATCAGCTGGCCCGTCTCCTCGTTGTCCTTGGTGGCGAAGGTGGGATCCTCCCGGGAGAGGATATCCAGGGTTTCCTTGAGCTTTTCCCTGTCCGAAAGGGTCTTGGGTTCGATCGATACGGAAATCACGGGCTCGGGAAAGTGCATGCGCTCAAGCACGACAGGCCAGCCTTCGGTGCCGATAGTATCCCCGGTTTGGGCGTTTTTCAGCCCCACCAGCACGGCGATATCCCCCGCCTCGACGGAGTCCAGGGGCTCGCTTTTGTTGGCGTGCATCCGCAGAAGCCTGGTGATGCGCTCCCTTTTTTTCTTGGAGACGTTATAGACGACGCTGGAATTGTGGATAGCCCCGGAATACATGCGTACGTAGCACAGGGGGCCGGCTTCCCTGTCCCACTGAACCTTGAAAACCAAACCCAGGGGATAGCCCGAGGTTTTGCAGGGTACTTCCAGCTCCTCTTCCTTTTTGAGGTGAAACGCCTTGGCGGGCTCGACCTCGTCCGGGGCCGGCAGATAGTCCACGATCGCGTCGATGAGGGGCTGGATACCGATATTTCTCCTCGATGCGCCGCAGAGCACGGGCACCAGACACCGGCCGATACAGGCCTTCCGTATCTCTTTCTTTATCAGTTCGTCGGATATTTCCGAGCCCTCCAGGTATAGTTCCGTGATGGCGTCCGAATGGGCCGAAAGGGCGTCGATGAGCGCTTCCCTGCGCGCGCGCGCATCTTCGAGGCGCTCCGGCGACAGGGGGGATTCGGTGATAGTCATTCCGTCGTCGCTCCAGCGGAGTTCCCTCATGCCGATCAGGTCGATCACACCTTCAAAGCCTCCTTCGGCGCCGATAGGTACGGCGACCGGTAAAGGCGAGGCGCCCAATTTTGCCTTCATGTCGGCGAGAACCGCGTCGAAGTCGGCTCCCAGTCTGTCCATTTTGTTCACATAGGCTATGCGGGGAACCTTGTAGCGATCCGCTTGGTGCCAGACGGTTTCGGACTGAGGTTCGACGCCCCCTACGGCGCAGAATACCGCCACCGCTCCGTCCAGTACGCGTAAGGATCGTTCGACCTCGGCGGTAAAATCCACATGCCCGGGCGTGTCTATGATGTTTATCTGATGATCGTGCCAGAAAGTGGTCGTCGCGGCGCTTTGAATGGTGATTCCCCGCTCCTGCTCCTGGTCCATCCAGTCCATGGTCGCTTCGCCGTCGTCGACCTCTCCGATCTTATAGGTTTTTCCCGAATAGAAAAGGATTCTCTCGGTGGTGGTCGTCTTTCCGGCATCGATATGGGCCATGATGCCTATGTTTCTGGTCCTGTGAAGATCCATGGGTTTCTCCGAAAAGCAGGGATTGTCGCAAGAGATACTATACAGAAATTCGCCGTTAGTGTCACGGCGCCCTCAAGGGCCCCGGCAAAGCGGTGAAAAGCTTAGGCCGCCGGGAAGGGATGCGGGGAGGCGGAGGCATAAAAGGGAACACCGGCCCCGGTGGCGCTGGATTGGACTTTCCTAAGCTCTTATCTCAAAGAAACATCGGCAGGCTTCCTCCTCCCCGGGAACGGGTTGATCTGCGACGATCATTCAGCCTATAAAAGTGATGTGAAAATTCCCGAACTACTCGCCCCCGCAGGTTCTCCCGAAGCGCTGGACGCGGCGATCAGCGAAGGCGCCGACGCGGTCTACCTGGGCTTGAGATCTTTCAACGCGCGGATGCGCAGCGCCAACTTCGCGTTCAATCAATTCGAAGCCGTCCTTCAGGCCGCCCACGATCGGGGCCGGCGCATATACGTTACGGTGAACACCGTTTTCGAGGAGAGGGAGACCGACAGGGTTTTTCAGCTTCTTCAATATCTGGACCGCCTAAAGGCCGATGGGGTTATCGTGCAGGATTTGGGAATCATCAAGATGGCCAGGGAGAATTTTCCGGCACTTCCCCTGCACGCGTCGACCCAGATGAACCTGTCTTCCTCCAAAGGCTGTCATTTCCTGTCGAGGCAGGGCTTTAAGCGCGTTGTTCTGGCCAGGGAACTGAGTCTGGAAGAGATTCAGACTATCAGACAGAACACCAGCATGGAACTCGAAGTGTTCGTCCATGGAGCCCTCTGCGTATCCGCCTCCGGGCTTTGCCTTTTCTCATCGTATCTCGGAGGAAAGAGCGCCAACCGGGGGGCCTGCACCCAGGCCTGTCGCAGGCTCTACGACAGCGATTTGGGCAAGGGATACTTTTTCTCCCCCGACGATCTGCAGCTCATCGATTATGTTCCCCGACTCATGGAGGTCGGTGTCGATTCCTTTAAAATCGAAGGGAGAATGAAGTCCGCCGAATATGTGGGCACCGTCGTAGCAGCCTATCGTCAGCTTATCGATAATTTCGCCAACGACGGGGAACGCGCCCTGGCCAAGTCCAAGGCTATGCTCCAAGCCGATTTCGCCCGCAGAAAAACCAGTTTCTTCATGGAAGGCGGGAATCCGGACTATATCCATCCCGACCAGGCCGGCGGCACTGGCATCCACCTGGGTAGGATAAAGGATGCGAGAACCATCGATGACGAGCGATGGGCATTGATGGGCAGTTTCGACGGACTGGCCGAGGGCGATTCCGTCCGGATTCATCGCTCGGACGATTCGGGGAGAATAACCGCCAAGATCCGGGGCATTCAGAATCAGGTCAACGGGATGCTGCTCAAGATCGAAGGAGACTGGAGGCAGAACGACGACGTATATCTCATCCAGACAGCCTCCATGGCCCGTCGCTACAAAAGCGTTCTTCCCCATAGCCTCGACCGTTTCCGTTCCTTCCCCTCCAGGGATGGCGCGCCCCGGCCCCGGGTGAACACTGGCTCAAAAAGAGATATGGATTCCCTGCCTTCCGGTTATTACGCCCTGGTGGGTAAGGTGGCCGATCTCCACGCCGTGCTGGCGGCGGCGCCCAAAAAGGCCATGATCCTTTTCGATAAGCTGAACGCCGAAGGCCTTCGCAAGAACGAGGATACCATCCCCTATAAACGCGATCGGCTCGTGCTCTGGCTGGATCCCTATTATCCCGAGGCCGACGCGGCGTGGCTGGAGCCCGAACTGGAATACTGGATCGGGAAGGGAGTCAAAACCCTGGTGGTCAATAATCTCGCCCACTTTTCCCTCTTGCGGGGCAAGGATCTGGAGTTGATCGCCGGTCCATGGCTCTATGCCTTTAATCTCTGGGCGATCGCCTTCCTCTTTGATCAGGGGATCAGGTACCTTATTCCGCCCCAGGAAATATCCAAGCAAAATCTCATGCGGCTGGCCGAGGAGGTTCATCCCAGAGTTCTCATGCCGATAAGCTTTTCCTATCCCCATCTATTTACAATCCGGGGAGATCTGGCATCCAAATACGGTCCAACCAGTTTTGTCGATCGGGACGGAAGCTCTTATAAGCTGCAGGGTCGTCGGGATTATACGATCCTGAGCCCCGACAAACCATTTTCGATCATCGACAGGGTTCCTTTCCTTAAAAAAGAAGGGTTCGACAAGTTTATTCTGGACCTTTCCTGCGCCAATTCCGCCCGGGGCATGTTCAGGGATATTGCCAAGGCGGCCGCGGATGCCCTTCCGCTGGACGACAGCTCCCGATTTAACTGGAAGGACGGCTTTTATAACGACGAGGAAAAACAGGCCGGTATTCAAAAAACCACGCGTCCGGGTTTTATGGGATCTCCCGGAAGAGGCGCGGGAAAAGACGATCAGTCTTCCAAAAAGCCGGGAAGAAGCCAAGAAAACCGCTACGGGGCAGGCTCGGGAAAAGATCTGAAAGGAAATATCCGCAAAGGTCCGGAGCGAAATCCCCGCAGGAGCTTGAGGGATCGGTCGAGAAAAAACGGTCCGAATCCTCGCCCCAAGGCTTAGTGTTTTATCTATTGAAATTTCGCTTGACGCAAGTTCTCAGCCCACGATACTCTGTATCAGAGAATAAAACGCGGTTTTGTTTATTACCCTTAGGTTGCGCCAATTTCGAAAGCTCGTTTTTGGAATTGGTTTTGTGGCTGCGTTTGCGTTTTGCTGTCGGCATAAAAATGGGCGCAAAGCACGCACACTAAGTTGGATTTTTCAAAACTCGTCTGATTTTGAAAAATCTTCGGTTTTCCGACAGTAAACGACTTTGGTGAGTCGAAAGTAGTACGACGACCGGACGGGGAAGGTTGCAAATGAGTGAGTCGGCCGGTAAAGCGCTGGATATATTATTTTATCTCGCAAGGGTTGAGGACGAGGTGAGCCTCGCCCGCCTGTCCAAAGAAACAGGCATGAACAAGGCGACAGCCCTTCGTTACCTGGCGGTGCTGGAATCCCGGGGCGTGGTGGAGAAAAGGCCTTCCGGCTGGTCCCTCGGGCTTTCATTGTTCGAGCTGGGCAGCAAGGTGCCTGTACGGGCCTTGGTGGTTGAGAAAGTTCGTCCCCTGATCGAAGGCCTGGCGAGGGAATCGGGAGAATCCTCAAACCTGGCCTGCCTGGCCGGCGACTCGGCGATCTACCTGGACCGGGCGGAAGCCAACCGGAGCCTTCGAATGCGCTCGGTTCCCGGCGACCGACTGCCCCTTCACTGCACCGGCGTGGGAAAAGCGATTCTCTCCCAACTCCCCGAAGAGCATATGCGGGCAGTACTCGGCAGCGCCCCGCTTCACCGTTTCAGCGAGCATACCCTGGTGGAGCCCGAAGATGTTATACGTGAAGCCAGAAGGGCGAAAGAACAGGGATACGGGGTCGACCGGGACGAGTACGAGGTGGGCCTTACCTGCTATGCCATGCCCCTGCGCCTTCCTGGCTCCGATTTCGCCGGCGCCGTGAGTATCTCGGGCCCCTCGGCGCGCATGAGAAACCCCGAGACCAAGGAACGCTTCCTCGAGCTCCTCAGCCAGGCAAGCCACGAAGCCATGCGCGCCATGCAAGCCTACGAGCCGAATCAGAAAACGCTCGCCGCCGAGGTTTCGTCCACCTCCTCCTGAACCGTTTCCTCTTCCTCCTTTTTTGCGCCCCGCTTCTGCGCCTTGAACTCCACATGTTCGGCGACGATTTTGACCTTGGCCCTCTGTTTGCCTTCGGAATCGATCCAGCGGTCTTGCTTTAGCCTGCCCACCACCCTGACTCCCCTGCCTTTTTTGAGATACTGGGCGCAGCTGGCGCCGAGGCGCGACCAGGCCTCCACGTCGAAATAGGAGACCTCCTTTTCCTGGCCCGAGTCTCCGCTTTTATAGTAGCGATTAGAGGCCAGGGTGAAATCACAGACCTGGTTTCCGCTGGGCAAGACCTTCGAATCGGGATCCCTGACCAAATTGCCCTCCACGAGAATGCTATTCAGTGAGTTCATGCTTCCTCCTTATCTGTTTTCCGGTCGGCGACGCCGCGGCCGCCCCCGCAACAGACAGACGCTCCACGGAGCCTGTTTCGCTTCAATCCCTTTGAACCTTTGGGGAACTCTTCCATATTTTCAGTTTTTCTTCCTTCTGCTATAGTCGAGGGATGAAAGACTATTCCGTCTACCTCTCTCCCTTTTCCTGGCGCTACGGAAGCGAAGGCATGCGGCATCTTTGGAGCGAAACACATAAACGGGAGCTCTGGAGAAGACTTTGGCTCAGTCTCGCCAGGGTTCAGTCGCGCTATGGTCTGGTGAGCCCCGGGCAATTGGCCGAACTGGAATCCAAGGTCGGGCAGGTGGATATCGAGCGCTCCCACGCCATAGAGGCGGAGATTCGCCATGACCTCATGGCGGAGATCAAGGCCTTTGCGGAACAATGCCCCGGCGCCGGCGGAGTCATTCACCTGGGGGCCACGTCCATGGATATCGAGGACAACGCCGACGCCCTGCGGATCCGCGACTCCCTCGGCCTCATTCGCGAAGGGCTGAAGCGCCTTTTGCTCAGCCTTGCTGTAAAAATCGAAGCCTATGCCGATTTCCCCGTCATGGCCTTTACCCATCTTCAGCCCGCCGAACCCAGCAGCTTCGGGTACCGTTGCTCCGTCTGGGCCCAGGACCTGCTCTCGGCCTATGAAGACATAGCGGGGGTCGAGGCGAGGATGAGGGGAAAAGGCTTCAAGGGAGCGGTCGGAAGTTCGGCTTCCTACGGAGAGCTTTTGGGCCTGGATAAGTTGCCCGAGTTCGAAAAAGCCCTTGAAAAGGAGGTCGGGATCGAGTTTTTTCCCGTATCCACCCAGACAAGTCCGAGGTTGCAGGAGTATCAGGTGCTGGCAGCCCTTGCCGGTCTGGCCGCGGCGCTTCATAAAATGGCCTTCGATTTCAGGATACTCCAGTCTCCGCCCATCGGGGAGCTGGCCGAACCCTTCGGGAGTAAGCAGGTGGGCTCTTCGGCGATGCCCTTCAAGCGCAATCCCATAGACGCCGAAAAAATCGATTCCCTGGCCAGGCTTTTGGCGGCCTATCCCCAGGTGGCCTGGGGCAACGCCGCGCTTTCCCTCTTGGAGCGAACCCTGGACGATTCGGCCAACCGGAGGAGCAGTATCCCCGAGTCCTTCCTGGCCGCGGACGAGCTTATAAGAACGGCGCAGAAAATCATCGACGGCTTCCGCTTGGACGAGGAGGCGGCGGGCCGGACTTTCAGACGCTATGCCCCCTTCGCCTGTACCGAGCGGGTCATGATGGCCATGGCAAAGGCCGGTGCCGATAGGCAGGAAACCCACGAAAAACTGAGGGAACATGCTCTCGCGGCCTGGGAAGTCCTGCGCGGGGGAGCTGAGAATCCCCTGCGGCAGCGTATCGTCAACGACCCATTCTTTACCCGCCTTCTCTCGGCGGAAAAAATCCATGCGCTTATGGGAATCGAAGGCTATCTCGGAGACGCTCCCCGGAGGGCGGCGGAGTTTTCCCGGTTGCTGAAAACGCGACTCGCCCAATAACCGCAGGCCGAAAGCGCGATGGGGCGGCTTGGGGGCTCCAATTTGAAAGCTCCGACTCCTTGACTAGTTTTTTCGCCTATGATAGGGATTTGTATGGAACATCAACTTCCTGTTCACCGCTTTACGATCCGGGAATTAAAGCCGGGGGCAAAGTCCTCGGCGCTGATTGTGCGTGAGGCGCAGCGACTGGGGTTCGAAGGAATCAGAGCCGTAGTGCGCTCCGAGATTTACTTTGTGCGCGGGAATATAGCGCCCGAGGAACTAGGCTTCCTCGGGCGTTTTCTTTTATCGGATCCGGTCACCCAGACCTGCGAGATCCATACGCTTCCCCTGACACCAAAGGGTAAAGATTATGTGGTTGAGGTCGCCTACCACCCGGGAGTGACCGATCCCGTGGCGGACGAGATTTTGCGCTCCGGGTTGGAACTGGGCCTCCGGGCTATCGAAGCGGCCTCCACGGGAGTACGGTACGAGATAGGCTGCGAAAAAGATTACAGCCTCAGCCCCGGGGATTTGGACATACTCGCCTCCAGGCTCCTGGCCAATCCAGTGGTGCAGCGCTGGGCCCTGGGGGCGGTGGAGCCGGCCTTCCCCGGTAGAAACACCGAAGTACCCCGGGAAGAATGGATTCCCATTCATACCATGGACGAAGAGGGGCTCGCGGAGCTCAACCGCGCCCGAAGGGCTGCCCTGGACCCTGAGGAAATGAAGGCTATCCGTGATTATTTTGCCGCCCAGGGCAGGGCTTGCTCGGATGTGGAATTCGAAATGATAGCCCAAACCTGGAGCGAACATTGCTTCCACAAAACCTTCAAAGCCCTGATCGATGTCGAGAAGGGACAGGCCGGCGGCCTGCCCGGGCAGGTCGATAATATTTTAAAGACCTATATCAAGGCGGCGACGGACGAAATCGACGCTCCCTGGGTTATATCGGCCTTCAAGGACAACGCCGGTATCATCGAGTTCGACAAGGATTTCGACCTATCGTTCAAGGTTGAAACCCACAATCATCCTTCGGCCATCGAACCCTTCGGCGGAGCCAATACCGGCGTGGGGGGCGTCATACGGGACGTCATGGCCGTCTCGGCCCGACCTTTCGCCGTCACCGATGTACTATGCTTTGGAATTCCCGGCCGGGGGGAGGGGACTTCGGCCCTTTCGGTGGAACAGATCCGGAGCGGGGTCGTGGCGGGGGTTCAGGATTACGGGAATAAGATGGGCATTCCCACCTTGAATGGGAGTATCCACTATCACGAAAAATACGCGGCCAACCCCCTGGTGTACTGTGGCTGTGCGGGTATCGCCCCCCGGGGAGCCTTCTTTTCGGAACCGCGGGTAGGGGACAGAATACTCGTCCTGGGCGGCAGGACAGGGCGGGATGGTATTCGGGGGGCGACCTTCTCCTCCATGACCATGGACGGAAGCACCCTGGAAACCGCGGGCGCCTCGGTACAAATCGGAGCTCCCCTGGTGGAGAAAAAACTTTCCGAACTCATCCTTTCCGCCCGGGACGCGGGGCTTTATACGGGCATAACCGATTGCGGCGCCGGCGGCCTTTCCTCGGCGGTAGGGGAGATGGCTTCGGAGTTGGGCGCCGATGTGGAGTTGTCCGAGGTCCGGCTGAAATATCCCGGTCTCGCCCCCTGGGAGATCTGGCTTTCGGAAGCCCAGGAGCGAATGGTCATCGCCGTTCCTCCGGAAAAGCTGGCTGCCCTGGCCGAGCTCTGTACCGCCAACGACGTGGAATACTGCGACCTGGGCTTTTTCACCGGCTCCGGCCATCTCCTGGTACGTTTCAACGCTAAGCCGATTCTCGATCTGGACTGCGAATTCCTCCACAAAGGAATGCCCCGGCGCCGCATGAAAGCCGCGCCACCCCCGCGGCTCGAGGATAGGCCCGAGCCAAAACCCCTGCCGGGATCGAGGACTCCCGGAATCGGGGAACTCTTTCCCATGATTATGGGACACCACGCCATCAGCTCGAAGGAGTGGGCGATCCGGCGTTACGATCACGAAGTTCTGGGCGCCACCAGACTCGGTCCCTTTTCCGGGCGGGACCAGACCGGCCCATCCGACGCGGCGGTGGCGGTCCCGCTCGAGACTGGGATGCGGCGTGGCGTGGCTATTTCCAATGGTTTCAATCCGCGCTACGGCGAGGCGGATTCCTACAACGCCGCGGCTTCGGCCCTGGACGAGGCCGTCCGCAACGCCGTGGCGGTAGGCGCCGATCCGGACCGCATCGCGGTGGTGGACAATTTCTGCTGGGGCGATCCTCTTAAACCGGGGAATCTCTGGACGCTTCTTCGGGCGGCAAAGGCCTGCAAGGATGCGGCGATAGCGCATCGGACCCCCTTTATAAGCGGAAAGGACTCGTTCAACAACGAGTTCGAGGGGCCGGACGGGGAGAAAATCGCCGTACCTCCCTCTCTCCTCATCTCGGCCATGGGCATTGTGCCGGAACTGGGGGCTGTCCGCGGCAGCGACTTCAAGCGCAGCGATTCCCTGCTCTATCTCGTCGGCGAGTTCGCGGTCGTTTACGAAGCTTCGGTGCTCATGGATATTCTGGAGGACAGGCCCGGCCTCGCGGCCCCTGCTTTTTCCGCAGCGGCACCGGCGGTTTACCGGGCATTTCATCGAGCCCTGAAGGCCGGGCTCGTCGCGGCCAGCCACGACCTCTCCGAAGGAGGGCTGGGCGCGGCCCTGGCGGAGATGTGCCTCGCCGGCGACCTGGGAGCCGAAATCGAACTCGAAGGCTTAAGGGCGAGCCTGCGGAAACCCGCCGGCCCGGAGGGAGAGGGGAGCGAAGCCTCCTTCGACGGCCCGGCGGGGCAGGCCCTTCTCCTCTTCGGAGAGACCAACGGTTGTCTTCTGGCGGAGGTGGAAAAGAATAATGTTTCCGCGTTCGAACGGCAGTTCGCGGGACTTCCCTTGGCACGGATCGGAAAGACCAGCCAAGCGCCGTTTCTTCGCGTCTGCGACGGGGAAAGCCTTCTCGCTTCGGTGAGCCTCGAGGAGTTGCGGCGGGCATACCTTCGGGAGAGCGCTGAAATACTGGGCCAGGCGGAGCCGTCTTTAGCGATAGTCCGGGAAGCAAACCGGGAGGGAAGATGAGCATGAAACCTGTAGCCCTCATTCTGCACGCCGCCGGAATAAATCGGGATCTGGACGCGGCCTTTGCCCTGGAGGCGGCCGGCGCCGAGGTTCGTATTGTCCATGTCAATCAGTTGCGGGCCGATCCGGGCATCCTGCGCCGGGGCAGAATCCTCGCGATTCCCGGCGGCTTCTCCTACGCCGACGCCCTCGGCGCCGGCCGCCTCTTCGCCCTGGACATCGCCTCTTTTTTCAAGGACGAAGTCAGCCGCTTCGTTGATGAGGGCAAGCCCGTCATCGGCATATGCAACGGTTTCCAGACCTTGGTGAAGGCCGGCCTGCTCCCGGGCAGGCGATTCCTTCCCGCCGACGGGGACGAACGGCGCTTTACCCTCAGCGACAACCGCAACGGCCGCTTCGAATGCCGTTGGGTCACCCTCAAGGCGGAAAAGAGCCCCTGCATTTGGACACAGGGCATCGAAGAGCCCGTCGTCTGCCCGGTGGCCCACGGGGAAGGGCGCTTCCTCGCTTCCAGCCAGGCCCATTTGGAAGCCCTGATGGCCGCGAATCTCGTGGCGCTGCGCTATACCCTTCCGACCGGAGAGCCGGCGAAGGAGCTATGGCCCCATAATCCCAACGGCTCGCCCTTCGATATCGCGGGTATTTGCAATCCCAAGGGCAATGTTCTGGGCCTCATGCCCCACCCCGAGGACAATGTGCTCACCGGTCCTGCCGGCCGCTCCTATCGCGGAGGCAGGCAAGGATCGGGCTTGCTCCTCTTTAAAAACGGAGTGCGTCACGCCATCGACCAAGGAGCGATATATGGTTGAAAAAAACGAAATACAGGCCAGACTGCCCCAAGCCTTCAAGGGGCTGGCCCAGGGAAGGCTGGAAAAGCATTCGGGCAAGGTGCGGGACTGGTATTCCCTGGGCGAAGAACAACGCCTTCTGGTGACCACCGACAGGCTCTCGGCCTTCGATCGGGTCGTCGGCGTCGTGCCCTGGAAGGGGCAGGTACTCAACGAACTCTCCGCCTGGTGGAACCGCCAAAGCGCCGATATCGTGGACAACCATCTCCTTTCCATCCCCGACCCCAATGTCTCGGTGGTCAAGCTGGCTTCGCCGCTTCCGGTGGAGGTGATAGTGCGAGGCTACATAACCGGCGTAACCTCCACCGCCCTCTGGCGCCGCTACTCCGAGGGAGAGCGAAAGATTTACGGCTACTCCTTTCCCGAAGGACTCAAGAAAAACCAGCGCCTTCCCGAACCGATCATCACCCCCACCACAAAGGCGCTCCCCGGATTCCACGACGAAAGGCTTACGATCGCGGAAGTCGTGGAAAAGGGGCATTTGCAGCGGAAAATCTGGGACAGGGTGATGGAAATTTCCCTCGCGCTTTTCGCCCGGGGAAGCCAGATCGCCGCAGAGGCGGGGCTGATCCTCGTGGATACCAAGTACGAGTTCGGCCTTGCCCGGGACGGTTCCCTCATGCTCATTGACGAAATCCACACCCCCGACTCTTCCCGTTTCTGGAAGGCCGAAAGCTACCAGGACCGGGTCGAAAAGGGGCTGGAGCCGGAACTCTTCGACAAGGAATTCGTCAGGCTCCGCTATGCCGAAGCAGGCTACAGGGGGGACGGCGAGTTGCCCCTTCTTCCCGATTCGGTGTGGGCCGAGACCGCCCTGCTGTATCAGAAAGCCTATGAGCTGCTCACCGGCGGGACCTTCAAACCCGGATCCTATCCGGTGGAATCGCGGCTGCTCGCCAACCTGGCCAGGGAGGGGATCGAACTGTGAAAAACGGGAAAGTACTCATTCTGATGGGCGGAAAATCCGACTCGAACCACGCCGGGCGGATAATTGAATTTCTGAACAAGTTTGGAATCCCCAGCGAAGCCAGGATCGCCTCGGCGCACAAGACGCCCGGAAAGCTCATGGCCATTCTCGCCGAAGAAGAAAAAAAAGGCGAGGTCGGGGTCTTCATAACCATCGCCGGACTTTCCAACGCCCTCTCCGGAATGGTGGAATTCTCCACGGATCTCCCTGTCATCGCCTGTCCTCCCCCCTGCGAGGCCTTCGCGGGCGCCGATGTTTTTTCCTCGCTCCGGATGCCCCCGGGCGTTGCGGCGGCGACAATCCTCGACCCACGGAACGCGGCCCTTTTCGCCGCCAAAATTCTGGCGCTCGGGGAGCCTCGGATCGCCGAAAAAATTAAAGTCTTCCAGCAGGAAGCCAGGGACAAGATCGAAGCGGACGATGCGGGCCTGGGCGCCGAACTCTACCCAAAGGACGCGGGGCGATGAATCCGCTTCAGTCCTCCCCTTTTGCGGAAGCCAAGGAAGAGTGCGGGGTCATGGCGATCTACGCGCCGGGCAGGGACGCCGCGCGGCTGATCTATTACGGACTTTTCGCCCTCCAGCACCGGGGGCAGGAGTCGGCGGGCATCGCCGCCTTCGACGGGCATTCCCTTTCGGTGAGGAAGAATCAGGGCCTCGTGTCCCAGGTTTTCTCCGAGGCGGATATCGAAAGCCTTTCGGGACAACTGGCGATAGGACATAATCGTTATTCCACCACGGGTAGCTCCAGCGGCAGGAACATCCAGCCCTTTCTCATCGATTCCAAATACGGTCCCATGGCCCTGGCCCACAACGGAAACCTGGTCAACGCGGGCCAGATCAGGAGCAGGCTCCTCGACAAGGGCGTCGGGCTCACTTCCGCCAGCGACACCGAACTGATGATCATGGACCTGGCCGGTTCCCCGAAACGCTTTTGGATGAGCAGGATCAAGGCTGCGATGAGCGGGTGGGTCGGGGCGTTTTCCTTTGTTCTCCTCACCCGGGAGGGAGTTTTTGCCGCCAGGGATCCCTGGGGCTTGCGCCCCCTTTCCTACGGGTTTACCGCCGAGAAGGCCTTCGTGGCGGCTTCCGAAACTTGCGCGCTCTCCACCCTGGGGTGTCGGGAAATCCATGAGATTGAACCAGGGCAAATCGTCTTCTGCGATAGCGAAGGTAAAATCACCGGCGCCACCCTCGATGGCACCAAGACCAGGGGCATTCGCAGGGCTTCCTGCCTTTTCGAGTTCGTTTATTTTTCCCGCCCCGACAGCGTATGGAACGGACTTTCCGTTCACGAGGTGCGGCGCGCGTTCGGCACCGGCCTGGCCATCGACTCGCCGGTGGCGGCCGACCTGGTTATTCCAGTGCCCGATTCTTCCATTTCCGCGGCCATAGGCTATTCGGAAGCCTCCGGCATTCCCTACGGCGAAGCCTTTGTCAAAAACCGCTACATAGGGAGAACCTTTATCGAACCCTCCAATTTTCTGCGGAAACGGGGCGTCTCCTTAAAGTTCAACGTGCTTACCGATTCGGTCAAACGAAAAAGGATCGTCGTCATCGACGATTCCATCGTCCGGGGCAATACAATTCGGCCGCTGGTCGCCTTGCTGAGGAATGCGGGCGCTAGGGAAATCCATGTCCGCGTCTCCAGCCCCCCCGTACGTTTTCCCTGCATGATGGGCGTCGATATGGGGGAGCGGAAGGACCTTATCGCGAATATTCTCCCCCTGGAGGAAATGGCGAAATGGAGCGGCGCCGATTCCCTGGCTTACCTTTCCCTGGAGGCCGCGGGCAGGGCTGTGGGCGACCTGGGCACATACTGCACCGCCTGTTTCTCCGGCGAATATCCCTTCGAGGTGGATTTCTCGGAAGCCAAGGATCGGTTTGAGTTTTAACGGAAGGATGGAACTATGAATCTGCTTGTCGTCGGATCGGGAGCTAGGGAACACGCCATAGCTTGGAAGCTGTCCAGTTCTTCCATCGTCGAGCGGCTCTATTGCGCTCCGGGAAACGCCGGTACCGCCGGTCTCGGGGTCAATCTCAACCTCCGCGCCGACGATATTCCCGGTATTCTCGGAGCCGTGCTCGACTATGACATAGACTTGGTCGTCGTCGGCCCCGAGCTTCCCCTTTCTCTCGGCCTGACGGATCGGCTCAAACAATTGCGACCCGCCAAGCCACCCCTCTGCTTTGGACCGAGCGCCGCGGCGGCGCGCATAGAATCTTCCAAAAGCTACGCCAAATCCTTCATGCGAAGACAGGGGATTCCCACCGCCGACTTCAGGGTGTTCGGCGACCTGGGAGAGGCCTTGCGCTTTATCCAATCCCCGCCCTGGCCCTTTGTCGTCAAGGCGACGGGACTCGCCTCGGGCAAGGGAGTTTTCCTCCCCGAGAGCCCCGGGGAGGCCGGGACTATCCTGGAATCCCTGATGGAGGGAAAAAGCCTGGGCGATGCGGGCAGCGAAGTGGTGATAGAGGAAAGACTGGTGGGGGAGGAACTCTCCCTCCTGGGGTTCTGCGACGGCAGAAATGTTCGGGTCATGCCACCTGCCCAGGATCATAAACGCCTTTTGGAAAACGACGCAGGCCCCAACACGGGCGGCATGGGCGCGATCGCCCTCTCCGGACCCGAAGCCTTAGCCCAGGTTCGGGCCCTGGCTGATCGCTTCCTCCTCGGAGCCTGCAGGGGGCTGGCCGAAGAAGGTGCTCCCTTCGTGGGAACGCTCTATGCCGGCCTCATCATGACCAAGGAGGGCCCCAAGGCCTTGGAATACAACTGCCGTTTCGGGGATCCCGAGACCCAAGCCCTGCTTCCCCTTTTGGAATCGGATTTGGGGGAAGTCATGCTCGCCTGCGTTCAGGGAAGGCTGGACGAATACCCGCTTCGCTGGAAGCAAGGGGCCTGCGCCACGGTGGTCCTGGCCTCGGAGGGCTACGCCCGGGATTCCGGGCCTGACAAACCCAGAGCAGTGGCTGATTACGGCGCCGGGGACGATAGTTATGTTTTCCATGGGGCCACCCGGACCTCCCCTTCGGGCGATATCGAGGCTGTCGGCGGAAGGTTGCTCTCAGTCTCCGCCTGGGCTGATTCCCTGCCGGCCGCCTCGCGGGCGGCCTACGCCCGACTCGCCCTCATCGACCTTCCCAGAAGCAGGTACAGAAGGGATATCGGCAAGGGGAGAAGCATTGCCGCTGGTTTCGCCAGCTCCAGTGCCGCGCCGTCGGGAAGCCCGCCGGGCAAAACTTCCTCCGCCGGCAGCTACGCCGCCGCGGGGGTCGATATCGAAGCGGGGGAAAAGGCCGTGGAACTCATGACCGCGGCGGTTCGCTCGACCTACGGGCCAGCGGTGCTGGCGGGCATCGGCTCCTTCGGCGGCATGTACGATGCCTCGGGCCTTGCGGGAATGGAGGAACCGGTCCTGGTGGCCTCCACCGACGGCGTGGGCACCAAGGTGAAGCTCGCCTCGCGGTTCGGCAGCTTTTCGACCATCGGCATGGATATAGTCAATCACTGCGTGGACGATATCCTCGTACAGGGGGCCAGACCCCTCTTTTTCCTGGACTACATAGCCTCCCCGAAGCTCGACCCTGCCATGGTCGCCGCCGCCGTGGAGGGCATGTCCAAGGCCTGCAGGGAATCGGGCTGCGCTCTGATCGGAGGCGAAACCGCCGAAATGCCCGGGGTATACTTTCCCGGGGAATTCGATCTGGCCGGAGCCATCGTGGGCGTCGTCGAAAAAAGCCGCAGGCTCCCGGCCGAGGATGTCCGGGCCGGCGACCTCCTGGTGGGTTTCACTTCGAGCGGACTCCATACCAACGGATTCTCCCTGGCCCGCAGCATTTTTTCCGACGAAGATTATCAAAGCTATTCCGATATCCTGGGCAAACCCCTCCACCGGGCGCTTCTGGAGCCCCATCGCTCCTATCTTCCGCTTCTCTCGCCCGTACTCGAAAAAGAGCCGGGCTTGATAAAGGCGCTGGCTCATATCACCGGCGGCGGTTTCGAAGGCAATGTGCCCAGGATTCTTCCCGGCGGCCTGGACGCCTTGATACACGTCGATACCTGGCCTATGCCCGCCCTTTTCAAGCTTATCATGGAAAAAGGACGGGTCCCGGGAGCTGAGATGTACAGGGTTTTCAACATGGGTATCGGCATGGTCGCCGTGATCGCCCCGGAAAACCTCGGCCGTTTGGTCAGTCTGGTAAACGAGAAGAGTTATCTCATCGGGGAACTAGCCCAGGGAAAAGGCGCCGTCATTCTGGACGGCCTTCCGGATAGGGCGCCAAAAGCCTCCCCAAAGGGGGGCAGCGCTCGATGAACCCCCAAAAGGCCGCTCCGCCCTCGCGCCTGTCCCGAAACCCGAAGCCCCGGGGACTCGCTTCCGGAAAAGCCCGGTTCGTCATTCTCGTATCAGGCAGAGGGAGCAATCTCCAGGCGTTTTTGGACGCCTCCTCCCAAGGGAGCTTGGACGCCGAGGTCGTTCTGGTGGTTTCCTCGGAATCGGAAGCTCCGGCCCTTGAAAGGGCCAGGCGGGCCGCTGTCCCCGCCCGGGCTTTTCCCTATCGCCCCGAACCCGGCCTGGATCGGGCCGCCTCGCGCCGGCTCTACGACGCGCGACTCGCCGCTCTTATAGAGCCCTGGAAGCCCGACTACATATTTCTCCTGGGCTGGATGCGCATTCTGAGCAATGCGTTTCTCCGTCGATTTCCCGGCCGGGTTTACAACCTGCACCCGGCCTTGCCCGGCCGCTTTCCCGGCACCCAGTCCATCCAGCGAGCCTGGGAAGCCTGGAGGAGGGGAGAAATCAGCTGCAGCGGAGCTATGGTGCATCTCGTTCCCGACGAAGGGGTCGATACGGGCCCTGTGCTGGAATCGGAGAGTTTGAGCTTCGCGCCCGGCGAGGGGCTGGAAGAGTTTGAAGCGAAAATGCACAGGCTGGAACACCGCCTGGTGCTTCGGGCAGCCGCGAGGCTCTCCGCCCACCTGAACAAGACCGAAACGGATACAAAAGGAGGCTGATACGATGCCGATAGCGATTTTATCTGTCTATGAGAAAACCGGGTTGATCGAATTCGCCCGGGGATTGTCGGGTCTGGGCTGGAGTTTCCTTGCCTCCGGAGGTACTGCCGGGGCGCTTAGGGCCGCCGGCATCGAAGTGGAGGAGATCGCCGCCTATACCGGCGCCCGGGAAATTCTGGGCGGAAGGGTCAAAACCCTCCATCCGGCCATCCACGGGGGTATACTGGCCAGGTCAAGCGGTTCCGATCTGACCGAGATCGCCGACCTGGGCTACAAGGCGGTGGATATGGTCGTCGTGGACCTCTATCCCTTCGAGAAAACCATCGCCGATCCTGCCAGCACGAGACAGGAGATAATCGAAAAAATCGATATCGGCGGCGTCGCCTTGTTGAGGGCCGCCGCCAAGAACCACGAGAGGGTCGCGGTCCTCAGCTCGACCGAACAATACACAAGCGTGCTTTCCGAACTGAAGCGCTCGGCGAGCTTGTCTGCCGCCACCTTGCGGCATCTCGCCAGGCAGGCTTTCGAGCGTACCTCCTCCTATGACGCGGCCATCGCCGCCTGGTTCGCCGCCGGGGAGGCTGTCGCCGGGGAAAAAACTTCCGGGGGAGTCGCGCCACAAGCCGCCGCCAAGGCTGATGCCGATGAGGGGAGCGCCATGACAGCGATCGAATCCCCTCCCATCCCCGAAATGCTCTCCTTCTCGGGCTGGAAGGTGCAAAACCTCCGTTACGGCGAAAACCCCCATCAGCGAGCCGCGCTCTACTCCGCCAAGCCCGGGGGGGCCCCCATGGCGGGCAGACTTTTGCAGGGCAAAGAGCTCTCGTACAACAACATTCTCGACCTGGACGCCGCCTGGCAGGCGGTGTGTCGTTTCCGAAATCCGGCCGCCGTGGTGGTTAAGCACCTCACCCCCTGTGGAATAGCCGAGGCGCGGGATGGCCTGGGAGCCTCCCTCGCCACGGCCCTTTCCAAGGCCATAGCCTGCGATCCCATCTCGGCCTTCGGCGGTATCATCGCGGTCAACCGGCCCTTCGACGAGGAATGCGTGAAGGCCCTGGGCGAACTCTTCGCCGAATGCATCGCCGCCCCCGGCTTCGGCCCCGAAGCCGAAGCGCTTTTGGCCAAAAAAAAGAATCTCCGGGTCCTCATCCCCGGCGAGGAAAGGCCGAGCTTCGAGATAAGAAGCGTTCTCGGCGGTTTTCTGCGCCAGGACATCGACCTGGGGGATCCTCCGGCCTCGGAGTGGAAGGTCGTTTCCGCCCGGGCTCCGACCGAGGAGGAACTACAGGATCTGGCTTTCGCCTGGAAGGCCTGCATGTCGGTGAAGTCCAACGCGATCGTCTTCGCCAAGGCGGGCGCGACGGTAGGCATCGGGGCCGGCCAGCCCAACCGGGTCGACTCGGTGCGTATAGCCGCCCGTCACGCCGGCGAAAAGGCACGGGGCGCGGTGATGGCTTCCGACGCGTTTTTTCCCTTCCCCGACTCGGTGGAGGAAGCCGCCGCGGCGGGGATCAGAGCGATAGCGCAGCCCGGCGGTTCCATACGGGACAAGGAATCCCTGGCCGCCGCCGATAAGGCAGGTATGGCCATGGTGCTCACCGGCGTCCGCCACTTCAGGCATTGAGCCGGTTTTAAAAGTTGTTGGGTTTTTCAAAACCCTCTTGGTTTTGAAAAATCTTCATTTAATTGGGTTATAAATTAGGAGATAAATCAGGATGAACGAGGCACTTTTCGAGCCCGAGACAGCCCTTACCTTCGACGACGTTCTTATCGTCCCCGCCATGAGCGAGGTACTGCCGAGCCAGGTGGACACGAGGACCCATATAGGAGCCGGAATATGGCTCAATATTCCCCTGCTTTCGGCGGCCATGGATACGGTTACCGAGTCCGCCCTGGCCATAGCCCTGGCACGAATGGGCGGCATAGGGGTTATACACCGTAACATGAGTCCCGAGCAGCAGGCCGGCGAGGTGGACAAGGTCAAACGTTCGGAGTCGGGTATGATTCTCGACCCTCTTTGCCTGGAGAAAAACGCCACCCTCTCCGAGGCCAGAAGCCTGATGCAGAAATACAAGATCTCCGGTATTCCCATCACCAACGGGGAGGATAAGAAACTGGTCGGTATCCTCACCAATAGGGATATCCGATTTTGCGGGCCCGAGGACGACAACGCCCCGGTGAGCGCCTTTATGACCAGTAAGGGACTCATCACCGCCCCGGTGGGCACTACCCTGGAGCAGGCCAGAAATATTCTCCAGGAACATAGGATAGAAAAGCTCCCCCTCACCGACGAAAAACGCAGGCTCAAGGGACTCATCACCGTCAAGGACATAGCCAAGAAAGCGGATTATCCCAACGCCGCCGTCGACTCCAAGGGCAGGCTCCTGGTGGCGGCGGCGGTCGGTGTCGGTTCCGACCTGGAACAGCGGCTGAGCCTTCTGGGCGCCAGAAACGTGGATGTCCTGGTGATCGACACGGCCCACGGCCACTCGAAAGGGGTGATCGAAGCTATCAGGCGCATCAAGGCCGTCTCTCCTTCGATGCCGGTCATCGCGGGCAACGTGGTGACCCCGGAAGGGGTGGAGGCCCTTGCCAAGGCCGGCGCCGACGCCGTCAAGATCGGCGTCGGCGCCGGCTCCATCTGCACTACCCGGATAATCTCCGGGGCCGGCATGCCGCAACTCTCGGCCATTTATCACTGCGCCAAGGCCGCCGCGGGCTTCGGCATACCCGCCATCGCCGACGGCGGCATAAAGTTCTCGGGCGACATGGTCAAGTCCATAGCCGCGGGAGCCCATGCCATAATGCTTGGAAGCCTCTTGGCCGGCCTGGAGGAATCCCCCGGAGAACTCGTCCTCTACAACGGCAGGCAGTACAAGACCTATCGGGGCATGGGCTCATTGGCGGCGCTCCAGGGTTGGGGAAAGGACCGCTACGCATCGAGCACAGGCACCTTGGGCGCCACATCGGGGGCCGTATCGGACAAGCTCGTCCCCGAGGGCGTGGAAGGCATGGTGCCTTACAAAGGCAGGCTCGCCGACTTCGTGTACCAGCTCATCGGGGGCCTGCGATCGGGCTGCGGCTATGCCGGAGCCTCCTCGCTGGAGGACCTGCGCAGCAAGACCCGTTTCGTCAGGATCACCAACGCCGGCCTGATAGAAAGCCACGCCCACAACATAACGATCACCAGAGAAGCTCCGAACTATCAGCGGGGAGAATAGACTCCGGCGCCGGCCGACACTGTATCCGTCTCTAAAATCGCCGTCTCGCACAGGATAATTCTTTTCTAAAATGGATATTCGTTCAGACCGGCTGTATATTTCCGATAAACTAAAGTAGGGATTTTTCACCAGCAAGGAGTCTTCATGTTCGATTTCATTATCTTAGGCGGACCCATCCTTTGGGTCATCATGGCCCTTTCGGTGGTCGCCTGCGCTATAATCATCGAGCGTTTTCTTTATCTCCGCCGCATCTCCGGCGACGAGAATAAGCTGTTCGTGCGCATCAAGGCGAGTCTTTTGGAGGGGCACTACAACGAGGCTCTGTCTATCTGCGATCAGAATCTCTCGCCCTTTTCCACGCTCTTGAAGATCGGTATCGAAAACCGCCATCAAAGCGAAGACGTTCAGCGGGATATATTGAAAGACGCGGCGGCCCTGGAGGCCCCGGCCCTCGAAAAGGGCCTGTCGGCCCTGGGGACGATCAGCACGATTTCGCCCCTCTTGGGTTTGCTCGGTACCGTCACGGGTACCATGAGCGCCTTCGGCGTGCTGGGCAAGTTCGGCGCGGTGAGCGATCCCGCCGCCCTGGCCAGTGGGGTGTCCGAGGCTCTTATCACCACCGTGGGCGGCCTGGTGGTGGCTGTTCCCGTGGTGATTTTCTATAATTACTTCGTCAGCAGGGTGAACGGCATCCTCACCGTATTGGAGAGCAGGGTGAACACCCTCGTGGTGCTCATCAACGCGAGAAACGGTATCACCGAGAAGAGCGGCTCGGAGGGCCTATGAATTCGCGCCGGCTGGCCAAGAAAACGGGCATAGACATGACGCCGCTCATCGACGTCATTCTGCAGCTCATCATTTTCTTTATGATCACCACGACCTTCAGAGCCGCTCCGGGTATAAGTCTGGACCTGCCCGGGTCCCGGACCGCCCAGTCGGTTTCCTCCACCGCCCTGAGCGTCGTCGTCATGTCCGAGAACGAGATTTATGTGGACAAAACCAGAACCAGCCTGGCGGGCTTGCCCAGTACCTTGAAGCAGCGGGTGGCCGGCTCGGATTCGGGCAGTCTGCGGGCGGTCCTGGAGGGGAGGGCGAGCGCCTCGTACCAGTTGATCATTTCGGTGCTGGACGCCTTCAGAATGAACGGCATAGAGAACGTAGGCCTCATAACCCGCAAGGAAAAGGCGGTTCGATGAATCCGACCACAAGCTATGCCGAAAAGCAGGAGAGAAAGAGAAAACTCACTTCCATCGGCATAACCGCCGGGCTTTATCTGCTCGCCTTCGCCCTGGGGCTCGTCCTGGAAATTCTCAATCCCCGGGAAGAAGATTATTCCAACATGACGGTGATGATCACAATGCCGGGACCGACGACCAACGAAGTCGGCCTTGGCTCCTTCAAGCCGTCGGAGGAAGGGGAAAAAGCCGAGAAGGTCGAGCCCTCGGCACCGAAGAAGACCGAGACGGTATTGGAAAAGGCCGAGGCGCCTAAGGTGGAAAGCCCCAAGAAGCCGGTGGAGGAGGCGACGCCCAGTCCTTCTAAGGCTGTCGCGCCAGCGGCGCCGCCGCCGGAGCCCGCGCCCAAGCCTAAGGACACCGTCGCCGTGGCGGCGGCGCCGACCCATCCCTCGCCCGGCGCTCCCTCGGCGATACAGCCCGCCCAAGCCGCCTCGATACCGGAGTCCACCGTCAAGGAAACGCCGCCGGCCGAGCCCTGGGTGCCCGGCCAGAGGGAGCAGGGTTCCCATATAAGCCAGACCTCCACCATGCTCTACGTGCCCGGCAAGGGGCTTGTGCCCTATTCGGGCGATACGGTCACCATCCGGAAGTCGGAAAAAGGAAGCTCCTCCGATACGACCCTCGGCGGTTCCCAGGGGACGGTGGGGCAGAATATTTACCAGCCCGTCTACTCGAGCCTGCCCTTGCCCCGGACTGTGCCGGCATCGGTGTACAACGCGATTCCCGATCTTGTTATCCCGCCCAACGTGGTGATTTACTCTGCCCAGGCCCGTAAGCGAGCCTTCACCACCTACTACGATTTCGACGGCTCAGCCTACAGGCTGAAGACCGAGGTGCCTTTGGAGCAAAGGGAGCCGCTCTGGCAGATACTGGAGGACGCGGGCTACGACCCGGCCAAGACCGAGTATAGGGAAAGCAGAAGTCTCAATCCCGTGGTGATCGGCTTTACGGTGACCAAGGACAATCAGCTGAGGGGAGCGGAAGTTCTCCAGTCCTCGGGGGATTCCCAGATCGACCAGGCGGTGCTCTACGGTTTCAAGCGCTCGGTTTTCTGGAACAAGACCGGCGAAACCGTACCGGGGCGCTTTACCTATCGGTTCTGATCGCTTGAGATCGGTCCTGGTCGGTTGTGAAATTCAACGCAGCGGTGAATCCTCAGCGTAGATAGTCTTCGTAGAGCCGGGCGTCAAAAAAGGCGTCCACCACCTCCGGCGCGAATTGCTTGTTCCTTTGGGCGCGGATCTCTTCCAGGATCGTTTCCATGGGCAAGGCTCCCCTGTAGGGTCTCGTCTGGGCCATGGCGTCGAAGGTGTCGGCCAGGGAGATTATTCTCGCCAAAGGGTCGATATCCTCGCCGGCGATTCCGTCCGGGTATCCCTGGCCGTCCCAACGCTCGTGATGGTGCCGTACTCCGTTCACCGCCTTGGCGAATAATTCCACTATGGAAAGTATCTGCGCCCCGATGATAGGGTGCATTTTGATCACTTCGTTTTCTTCGGGCTCCAGGGGCCCCGATTTATTGAGAATCCGCTCGGGGATACCGATTTTCCCGATGTCGTGAAGGAGGGCCGCGATTTCCAGGGCTTCCATTTGGCCGTCGGGAAGGGCGAGCTTTTGAGCAAGCTTCAGCGAAAGGTTTTTCACCCGTTCGCAATGTCCCTGGGTGTACTGGTCCTTGGCCTCTATGGTTTCCGCCAAGGCCTGGACGGTCTGCATGTTTGCGGTTTTGAGCTTTCGATAGGTTTCGTTCAATTCCAGCGCGGTGGATTCGATGCTGCGTTCGAGGGATAATCGATATTCCTCTTTTTTCCTATCCAGTTCGAATTTTTCCCGCATTATTTCCCTATAACGAATAGCTTTGCCTATCACATCCGCGATGTGCTCCATGCGGCTGGGCTTCACAAGATAATCGAAGGCGCCGTTTTTCATCGCGTCCAGGCCTGTGGCCAGATCGTTATAGGCGGTGAGCATGATCACCGGCGTGAGGGGGAAAAGTCCGCGTATTTTGGGAAGGGCTTCCTTGCCCGACAGAATCGGCATTCGTATGTCCAGAAGCACGCAGTCGGGATCCAGTCCGGCGGAGGTCAGCAGGTCGAGGGCTTCCTGTCCGTTGGATGCGAGCCGAACCGTGAAGCCCAATCTCTCCAAACCAAGGGAGAGAACCTTTCTTATGGCCGGATCGTCGTCGACCACAAGGACTGTATGCCGCGTGCTGCCTGTCATGTTGTCCTTCCATCATAGTCCGGCGGACTTCCGTCTTTCCGGAACGCGTTTTATTGGAGACGAAAACCCTTTTTTATAAACCGCGGTATAAGAAAGGGCACCTTTTTTCGGTACGCCTCGTAATCCTTGAAAAACCTGGGAAAGCTATACTGATCCTGAACCATAACCAACACAAAGTTGAAGAATACCATGAGAAGCATGGAGAAAATAGAGGGTACAAGACCTCTGATAATGCCCAGGGGCAACAGGTGGAAGGCTAGCCACCAGAATCCCGGGTGTCTGCAAATCCCATAGGAGCCCCGACTAAATACCTCCCTGCTCCTGAGCTTGAATTTTTTCTTTCCCAGGGCGAGTTCCAAGAAAACTGTCCAAATCAGCATCGCGGCGGAAATGAGGGAGAAAGCGAGGAGCAGATAGAACAGGACGGGCCGCCCGGTTAAAAAGGCGACGGCCCCCGCGCCCGCTTCCGAAGCGATATCCCGACGGGCCGGGATCTGTACGGCCGCTCCCGCTACGGGATAGACGAAGAGGAGGAGGGCCATGACGACAAAGAGGTAGCCGAGGCCGCGGATTGTCCGCGAAGCCCTTGTCCCCCGTATTTCCAGCAGCTCCGCCAGCAAAAGCAGAGAAAAACCCACCGTTATCGAAGAATTTAGTACCATTGTGTTACATATTGTGCTACAATATCCCGAGTTTTGCCAGACATTGTTAAAAACAGGGGATTTCGGCATGATTCTGGACGCTTCATCGCTAATTCCAGCACTATCCTTTATCATATATATCGTCTTTATCGTCTTCGGCCTGTATAGCCGAAAGGACAAAGTGGACGGGTCCTTTCTCCAGTACATGTTTTTCATGGCTCTATGGAGTTTCGGCTCTTTCATGATGCACGCCAACACGGGCATTCTCACTCCCTTGCTATGGAACAAGGTCATGCTCATGGGACTTTTCGGAGGTCCCATATCATTCCTGGCCACGATGATCCATCTTTCGGGTACGGAAAAGCGACGGTACAGGGTATTTCTCTACGCGGGTTACATACTCTACTTCTTCATGGCCTATCTCAACCTGAGTTCCAAAGTGGTCACCGACGCGGGTTTCGATGCGGATGGCTTTTACTATGTCCTGGGCTCCGGAGCTGTCGTTTCGTATTCCCTGGCGTATTTTTTCCTGGGCCTCTCCATCATCATCCTGGCCAAGCAGCTCATGGAGAGCGAAAATCGCTTCAAGCGCAAAACTTTGAAACTGCTGATCTACGGAGCGGTCACCATCATCGGCGGCGTCGCCGTCAATTTGTACAAACCCTTGGGCAGATACCCCATCGACCTCATGGCAGCCACGATAAACGCCGCTATCATTTTCTTCGCTGTCTACAAGTACCGGCTCATCCATTATTCCTCCACGGTGCTCAACATTCTCCTCACCTTTTTCGTCTCCCTTTTGACCGGCGCCCTGTTCCTCTTTTTCTTCGTGCCGGTATTTCACCTCAATAAGAATATCCCTTTTCCCAGAATCCTCCTTCTGGCCCTCATCCTCGGCTTCATAACTTCCATCGTCCTCTCGCCCCTGCGGACGACCACGCTCTCCTTTCTAGAGAGGATTTACGGAGGCAAGACCTTCACCTATTACCAGAGCTTGCGGGTTTTTTCGGCCAGTCTCACCTCCATCGTGGATCTGGAAACCCTGGGAAACCTCACTATCGAAAAAATCATGTCCACCTTCGGATTGGAGTGGGCGCTCATGCTGGTCAACGACTTTAACGACAGAAATTACAAAATAAATGTCGCCAAGAAGCTGCCCTTTGCCGGAGGCTTGGTGGAGGGGCAGGATCAATCCATCAGCCTGAAGCGCGGTAGCGATCTGGTGCGCAGTTTCACCGTTCACCAGGGAGCGGACAAGAGCGATGTCCAATACCTCTACCAGCCCCAGCGGATGATCGAAATACCCCTCGAAAAAGGCGGGAACGGCGAGACGATAAAGGCCAGCCTCGTGCTTCCCCTTAAGTTCAAGGAACGACTCAACGGCTTTATCGTGCTGGGCCCCCAGGTGGATAAGGATTACTACAATCAGTTCGATATCGAGATGCTCCAGCTGCTGAGCGTCCAATGCTCGGTGGCTTTGGAAAACGCCATAACCTTCGAACGCCTGCGTCAGCAGCAAAAGCGGCTGCAGAATATAAATAATCAGCTGGAGATAAGCAGAAACAAGCTGGAAGCCTTTTTCGACGGCATAACCACGCCCATATCCATTCAGGATATTAATTACAATATCATCGAAGTGAATTACGCCGCCCGACGGTATTTTGAAAAATCCGCCGAGGAGCTCATCGGCAACAAATGTTACAAGGCCTTTTTCAACAGGGACAGGCCTTGCATCGAGTGTCTCGCCCAGGATTGCCTGCACACGAGACTGCCTTTCAACTCCGAGCGCCAGGACGTGAAGGGCTTGCTCACCTTCTCCCTGAATTTTTATCCTATTTCGGTGCCAAAATCCTCCTCGCCCATATTCCTCGAATTTTTCCAGGACATCACGAAGCAGAAGACGTTGCAGGAAGAACTCGTACAGTCCGAGAAGTTGGCTGGCATCGGCACATTGGTGTCGGGCATCGCGCACGAGATCAACAACCCCCTGGGGGCGATTTTAGGCACCGCCGACCTCATGCTCCCCGAGACGCCCGAGGATTCCAGGTTGCGCGAATACGCGCAGGATATCATCAGATACGCGCAGAACGCCGCGGAAGTCATACGCGACCTCATGGTGTACTCAAGAAAAACCAAGAGCCAAACCGATTTCGTGAAGCCCGTCACCATCCTCGAAAACTCCCTCAAGCTCGCGATGCGCGGCATCGATTTCGGATCGGTGTTGGTGAAAAAGGATTACGACCAATCCAGCGAAGTGCAGGCCAATTCCACCGAGCTTCAGCAGGTATTCCTGAACCTCATCGTAAACGCCGTCCAGGCGATGAACGGCGACGGAACCCTGAGCCTGGGGGTGAAGCAGGAGGAAGCCGATGTGATAATCACCGTTCAGGATACGGGACTGGGCATACAGAAGGAAAACCTCGATAAGGTGTTCAACCCCTTCTTCACCACCAAGGATCCGGGCGCCGGCACGGGGTTGGGCCTTTCAATCGCCCATCACATCATCTCCAAGCTGGGCGGGAGAATTCTCATAGACTCCAAGGAGAAAAAGGGAACGACCTTTCGCATCATCCTGCCGGCGGCCAATATGGAAAGGAACAAGATACGCTTTTTGCACGCCAAGGACCCGCGGCAGATCGAGGATTCGTTCTACCTTCAGCGTAAAATCCTCGTGGGGGAAAAAGGCTATCTCGAGGAGACCATCCGCAGGAGCGAGGACGAAAACGCTTTCCATGTTCTCGCCTATAAAGGCATGCAGCCTGTGGGAACCACCACGCTTCATTTGAGCGCCCTGGAAGGTAAGATCCCGATTCAGAAAAATTTCGATATTTCTCCGTATCTGGACGGAAAACCCTACGCCGAGATCGATCGTCTCGCGATAATCCGGGAAGAGCGGGGATCCATCGTTCCCTTCAGTCTCATGGTGCTCGCCTACCTCTATATCCGCGGCAGGGATGTGGACACGATTTTCTTGGATGTGTTCAGCGACGAGACAAAGCTTATCCGCATGTACGAAAAACTCGGTTTCAGGGTGATAGGCAGTTACAACCGGCCGCTTCCCTGTACGGTGATGATGCTCAACCACGAATCCAACTACATCGACCAGGTCTCCCGGATGGAGCATTTCGTCCAGGGCTTTTTCTCCCGTCTCATGCCTCGCCTGGATTTCGAAGGCCAGGATAGGGAGTACGTATTCAAGACAATCCACGAAATCAACAAGAAGTCCGAGCGGATCGCCGAGGCGGCCCTGCTGGCCGAAAAAAACAAGAGGGCAAACGAGCCCGACGAGATCGTTCCTCCTGGGATTACCGAGGATGTGGATTCGGAGAAGGGACTTCCGGAGTATCCGAATTAGAGAAATGGAGCCTCGCCTCCGGGACGACTTTCGAAGGGGCTCTAGTACCTGACCAGGGCTTCGGTTTTCTGGGAACGATAAATGCCTTCGATGATCTTCACCGCTTCTCGACCCTCCTCCCCGGAGACTGCGGGCCTGCGCCCTTCGCGGATCGCCGCCGCGAAGTCTTCGACCTGGAGCTGGAAAAAATGCCAGGTGGGATCGATACGGGAAAAGTACTGGGCATCCTCGATCTTCCAGGTCGCCGGCATGTCTTCCTGCCCGGGGATGGTCCACAGATCGATGTAGGGCGGCTCCAATACGCCGCTCATGCCGGCGATGAACATGGCCCCTCCGTCGGTCTGCACCCCCAGCGAAGCGCCCGAGCTGCCGTGCACAGCCACTTTGGCATGGATGCCCGGTTTTTGCGAGTTGGAGACGAAAATAGAACCGAGGCCCCCGTTGGCGAAGCGCACCGTGGCCACCGCCGAGTCGTCCACCTCGATATAGGGATGGTTGGCGTTGATCCAGGAGCCTTGGACCGCCGACACCGAACCCATGAACCAGGCCAGGAGGTCCAACTGGTGGGGAGCCTGGTTGACGATGACGCCGCCGCCCTCGCCGGTCCAGGAGCCGCGCCAGGGGTCGGAGCGGTAGTAGGCTTGGTCGCGCCAGCCGAGGATGGTCACCTGCCCGAGGAGGGGGCTGCCTATCAGTCCTTGGTCGATGGCGGTTTTTATCCGCCGGGTCGAGGGGTACCAGCGGCGTTGGCTTATGACTCCGAGGCTGCGGCGCTCCGCGAGGGCGGCGGCGATCATGGCGTCGCAGTCGGCCACCCTGAGGGCCATGGGTTTTTCCACCAGGACATGGAGCCCCGCGCGCAGACATTCCAGGGAACTCTGGGCGTGCAGGGGATGGGGCGTCGTGACGATAACCGCTTCGGCTTTGTCCCTGTCGGCCATCTCCTGGGCGGAATCCCGGGCCTGAATACCCCATTGTACGGCGAAGGCCGAGGCCTTCCTTATATCTCTTCCGCAGACAGACACGAGCTGGGCGTTTTCGCATGTTGCCAGGGCCCTGGCGTGGAGCTGGGCCACCTTGCCGTAGCCGTAGAGACCGAAGCGCGTTTTTTCCATGACGATACCTCTTTAAGGTTCCAGGACTACCTTGAGCAGGCCCTTTTCCCGGGCGTAGAGCCGGGCGAACCATTCGGCTCCCTCGGATAGGGGGGCCTTGGCGCTGATGATCGAATCGCTCCTGATCTTGCCGGATGCCAGAAGCCTCAGGACCAGAGGGTACTCCCCGGCCATGGCGCAGGAACCGAAGAGGCTGATCTGCCGGGTGACCACCGACTGCAGGGGCAGCTCCACCCTGGGGCTCAGGTTCCCGATGAGGGTCACCGAGCCTCCCTTACGGGTGGCGGCTATGGCGGTGGCGATGGGGGCTGATGAGCCCACCGCCTCAAAGCTCCTATCCACTCCCCGACCTTCGGTGAGTTCGAGAATCCTTCCATGGCTGGCAGAATCGGCGGGGTCCAGTGCTACGCTGGCGCCGGCGGCCAGGGCCGCGGCCCTGCGCTCGGGATCGGTATCCAGGGCTAGGACGAGCCCGGGGGAATGGGCCCGCAGGATTTGGATGAGGAGGAGGCCGATAAGGCCCGAGCCTATCACCGCCGTGGAATCACCCATGGCCATGGGCGTGATGGCCGCCGCGTGGGCGGCCACCGCGGTGGGTTCGGCCAGAGAGGCCGCGGCGAAGTCGAGGGCCGCGGGCATGGCGTAGAGTATGCGCTCCGGCACCGCCAGATATTCGGCGAAGCTTCCGTCCCTGCGGTAGTCGGCGCAGGAAACGCCCAGGACCATCCGGTTGTCGCAGAGGTTCACCTCCCCCCTTCGACAGTGAAAACAAGTGCCGCAGTATTCGGTGGAATCGAAGGTGACCCTGTCGCCCGCCTTGAAGAGCCGCACTGCCGAGCCGGTTTCCACGATTTCTCCCGCCGCCTCGTGGCCCATGACGATCGGGGGTATTCGTCTGCCCGTGGAGCCGTCCATGCCATGCACGTCGGAGCCGCAGATGGCCGAAGCCCGGATGCGGACTATCACATCATCGGGAGCCCTCAATCGTGGCTCCGGGTAATCTTCCCTATAGACAAGCTTGTTGTACGCTTCGAGCACAAGGGCTTTCATGGGGCCTCCCTGATACAATTTTCATCGGCCGGCGGCGGGCATAAGGCCCGCCGCCGGCTTCTCAACCGACGGACGACGCCGAGACGAAGCCCGTCGGTTGTCGATCCGGACCTCGCGATTATACCCGCTTTAACGCTGAATCCGTGCCGAGCCGCCCTTGGAGAAGGCCACCACCTGATCCAGGGTCGCCATGGTGGTATCCCCAGGGAAGGTGGTGAGAAGGGCGCCGTGGGCCCAGCCCAGGGCCAGGGCTTCCCGGGGGTCCTTGCCCTCCAGAAGACCGTAGAAGAGGCCGGTGGCGAAGCCATCGCCGCCGCCCACCCTGTCGTAGACGTCCAGCTCGGCGGTGGGGGCGGCGTAGCGCTTGCCTTCCAGCCAGAGCACCGCGCTCCAGAGGTGGCGGTTGGTGGATTTCACTTCCCTGAGGGTGGTGGCCACGGCCTTCACGTTGGGCCAGCGCTCCTTCACTTCCTCGATGGTTCGGTAGAAGGCCTCGGGATCGAGCTTGGAAGCGGCGTGGATGTCCGGTCCCTTTAGCCCTAAGCCCATCTGCAGATCTTCCTCGTTGCCCACAATGACATCCACCTGCTCGGCGATGCGGCCCAGCACCGAGCAGGCCGAAGCTCCCGAACCATTGGCCGCCCAGAGCTTGGCCCTGTAGTTGAGGTCGAAGGAAACCACGGCGCCTGCCTTTTTTGCCGCCTTCATGGCTTCTATCACCAGCTCCGGGGTGGTGGGGGAAAGGGCGGCGAATATGCCGCCCGAGTGGAACCAGCGGATTCCTTTGGCGAAGAGGGCGTCCCAATCGAAATCCCCGGGTTTCAGGAGGGCTGCCGCTTCGTTAGCCCTGTTGTAAAAGACCACGGGGGCGCGCACGCCCTGGCCTCGGTCCGACCAGACCTGGGCCATGTTGGGCCCCCGCACCCCATCGTGCTTGAAGCGCTTATAAATACCCTGAACGCCCATCTTGCGCACTTCGCCCTCGATCTTTGCCCCGATGGGGTAGTCCACCATGGCGCTGGTCACCGCCGTATTCTGACCGAAACAGCGGGCCAGATTTGCGGCGACGTTGAATTCGCCGCCCGATACGTGAACCTGGTAGAGATCGGCGAAGCCAAATGGGACGATGCCCGGGTCGAGCCGGGTGACAAGGGCGCCGAGGGAGAGAAAATCCAATCCGCCGGCTTTTTTAGCCGGTATTTTAAGCTCCGACATGGTTATGCTCCTTTCTTGACTTATACGGTATAGGTGGAGGCGGAGGTCGTCCCGCCGTGGCCTGTCCAGTTGGTATGGAAAAACTTGCCCCTGGGCTGGTCTACCCTTTCGTAGGTGTGGGCGCCGAAGTAGTCGCGCTGGGCCTGTAACAGGTTGGCCGGCAGGCGCTCGGTCCGCATCCCGTCGTAGTAGGAAAGGGCGGAGTAGAGGGCGGGGGCGGGGATGCCCGATGCCGCGCATTCCGAAACCACCCGGCGCCAGCTGGCCTGACCGGCCGCCAGCTTTTCGGCGAAGAAGGGGGCGAGCATGAGATTAGCAAGGGTCTTATCCTTATCGAAGGCCTCCTTGATTTTCCCCAGGAAGACCGAGCGGATAATGCAGCCGCCCCTCCACATGAGGGCGATGGAGCCGAAATCCAGGCTCCAGCCGTATTCCTTGGCCGCCTCTGCCATGAGAAGGAAGCCCTGGGCGTAGGAAACGACCTTGGCAGCGTAGAGGGCGGCGCCCAGATCCTTCAGGAAAGCCTTTTTGTCGCCGGTAAAGGCGGAAGCCTTCGGTCCCGCGAGGATTTTCGAAGCGATCACCCTTTCGGCCTTGGCCGCCGAAAGGCAGCGCGCGAAGACCGATTCCCCGATGAGGGTGAGGGGGACCCCGAAATTGAGGGCCGCGATGCCGGCCCATTTGCCCGTGCCCTTTTGCCCGGCGGTGTCGAGGATCTTAGTGACCAAGGGGCTGCCATCCTGGTCCTTGTAGGCCAGAATGTCCCTGGTGATCTCCACCAGGTAGGAGTCCAGGTCGCCGGAATTCCACTGGGCGAATACGGCGCTCATCTCGTCCTCGCTCATGCCCAGCCGATCCCTCATGATCTGATAGACCTCGCAGATGAGCTGCATATCCCCGTATTCGATGCCGTTGTGCACCATTTTCACGAAATGGCCGGCCCCGTCGGAGCCCACCCAGTCGCAGCAGGGGCTGCCGTCCTCCACCTTGGCGGCTATGGCCTGGAATATGGGCCGAATATGCTTCCAGGCGGCCGCCGAACCGCCGGGCATCAGGGACGGACCGTTGAGCGCTCCTTCCTCTCCTCCCGATACGCCGGAGCCCACGAAGAGGAAGCCCTTGGCTTCCAGCTCCGCCGCCCTTCGCCTGGTATCTTCGTAGTTGGAATTGCCACCGTCGATGATGATATCGCCCTTGTCCAGATAGGGCAGGAGCTGGGCTATGGTGTCGTCCACCGCCTGGCCAGCCTTGACCATGATCATCACCTTGCGGGGCGATGCAAGAAGAGAGGCCAGTTCGGCGCTGGAGTGGGCTCCCAGGATTTTCTTGCCCGCCCCCCTGCCGGCCAGAAAATCGTCTACCTTACTCGTGGTCCTGTTGTAAACAGCCACGGAGAATCCCTTGCTCTCCATGTTGAGGACGAGGTTTTCGCCCATAACCGCCAAGCCCACGAGTCCTATATCAGCTTTCATGTTCCCTCCACGGCGCTCCTAAGCGATAAGCGCCTTCCATATGTTCGAGGAGTTTCAAAACTCGGAAGAGTTTGAAACTCCACCTGCTTTTGAAATTGGCTTATATCCTTCTACCTGCTATCGCAGTCCGCATTTTTTCGACGTTTCTCATGCCCCTGGCCTTAAGCTGGCCCATCACCTCTATATAGAGGGAATCGATAATGGCCAGATGGGCTATCCTGGCAGAAAACGCCTCGGAAATCACCGAAGAACCGGGCGCTCCGGCCACCAGGAGATAGTCGGCCATCCTGGCCAGAGGGGACCTGGGATAGGTGGTTATGACCACCAGGGGGCAGTTGTTCCTCCTCAACACTTCGGCGATGGCAAGACTATCCTTGTTGGCCCCTGTGTGGGAGATAAGGAGGGCGAGGTCCCCTTCGCCCACCTGGGATGCCATCATGAGCTGGAGATGGAAATCCTCGGCGGATTGGCAGCGGATTCCTGAACGTATGAGTTTGTGCAGGGCGTCCCGGGCGACAAGCCCCGAGCCGCCCAGTCCGAAAATGCAGACCCAGGCCGATTTGCATGCCATCTCCGAAACCGTCCTGAGGCAATCCCTGTCCACGAGCTTTTCCGTCATGTCCAGGGCTGTCCTCGCCGCTTTGCACGAAATGCCCACCGGATCCCCGGACTCCTCCACATCGATTTCATAATAACGCGATTCGGGTTTCAACGTTTCGGTCGCCAGGGCGATGCGGAATTCCTGATAAGAGCCGTAGCCGAGTTTTTTGACAAAGCGGAGGAGGGTGGAGACCGATACTCCGATACGGGCCGCCAACTCTTCGATGCTGGGATGGACAGCCTCGGAGGGATGGAGCTGGATGTGTTCGGCCACACGTTTCTCCTTGGCGCTGAACGCGTCGGAATAGGAGTGAATCAGGTACATGCAGCTCTGGTCCGTCACCATCAATCCTCTTATGAAAGGTTGTATCACCCGTATCGAGTTCTGTAAAGAAGATCGTGAAAAAAATAACCAATACGGTGAAAACATTTTTCAAAACTAATCTTGACTGCATAGGGAAATGGTGGGATACTTGGGCAGGAGAGGAATCGTATATCATATATTTTAGTCAAGGAGGTTTCAATGAAATCAAAACTGATTACCCTGCTGCTGCTCGCGGCGCTGGTATTCGGAGCCGGGGCCCAAGCCAAGGAGATCCGTGTCCTTGTCGCCAACCATCCTTATGGGGATCTTTTGAAGCAGTACATCCCCGAGTACGAAAAAGCCACTGGCGTAAAAGTCAATGTTGAGAGCCTGCAGGAGAGCCAGCTCACCACCAAGCTCACCACCGAGTTTGCCACCAACTCCTCCTCCGCCGACGTCTTTATGACCAGGCCGCTCCAGGAAGGAAAGATGTTCTACAAAAACGGCTGGTACGAGCCCCTGACGAGCTACGATTTCTCCGATTATCCCGAAAGCGCCATGGGCGTCGCCCGCTTCGGCAACAAACCTTACCTGGTACCCTTGGTCACCGAGTGGCAGGTGCTTTACTACAGAAAGGATCTCTTCAAAAAGGCCGGACTCTCGGTGCCCAGGACTTTCGCCGAGCTCGAGGCCGCCGCCAAGGCTCTGGATTCCACCGATATCTCCGGCTTCGCTTCCCGTGGCAAGGGCGCGGCTGCCGTCACCCAGCTTTCCAGCTACGTGTATAACTATGGTGGAAAGTACCTGGACAAGGGCGTGGCGGTCTTCGATTCCAAGGAAGCCCTGGACGCAATCCGCTTCTATGGCAAGCTTCTGGCCCTCTACGGCCCCACCGGCGTAACCTCCATGTCCTGGGAGAACATAATGCCTCTCTTCCAGGCAGGAAAGCTTGCCATGTGGACCGACGCCTCGGTGTTCTTCGGCCAGATCGTCGATCCGGCCAAGAGCCAGGTGACCGCCGCAGACGTGGGCATCGCCAATCTGCCCGCCGGCCCCAAGGCTAGCAATCCCTTCTTTGTCGTATCCTGGGGCATGGCCGTGGCCCGCCAGTCCAAGAACAAGGCTCAGGCCATGGACTTCATCAAGTGGGCCACCAGCGCGGACCTGGCCAAGAAGGCCTTGGGCGGCGCTTCGATCCCCATGTCCCGCAACTCCGCATGGGCCGATCCCGCCGTGGTCGCCAAGGCCAACCCTGAACTCGTGGCCTCCCAGGCTTTCGCCGCCAAGAACGGCAATCCCTTCGACAGGCCCTACATGAGCGCCGTCGGCAACGCCCGCGATCTCATCGGCGAGGTGATCATCGAGTCGATCAACACCGCAGGCACTTCCCAGAAGTTGGCCGATCTGGCCAAACAGAAGGTGAAGCAGGTCAACGAACTGCTCGAGGATACCGGCGAATACGGAATGTACTGATTCAGGCGTCGTACGATCTGAGCGCGGCCGTCAGGCCGCGCTCCTTTTCCCCGCTCGCCCCGGAGCCTTGGGTGCACAACTCCGGGGCGGAATAGTCTATAGTTCATTTCATGTGGAAATTTTCTAAAGTTGGCCGACTTTGAGAATTCGCTCATTATGGTTCGCGACGGCGGCGTAGGAGGAGCAGATGGCGAAAAGCAGCTTTATCGAACGGCATTTCAGAATAATCTTTCCCCTGCCGGCGGTGCTCTTCATCGTCGTCATGATGCTCTTCCCGGTGGTCTATACCTTGTTTTTGAGTTTTACCAACTGGAATCTCACCTCGGGCATGCCCTTGAGTCTCGTCGGCTTCAAATCCTACGCCCGGGTTCTCAGGGAGCCCCGATTTCTGGAGGCCATCGGGAGGACATTTTCTTTTACCGCCATCGCCGTCGTGGTGGAAACGGTCCTGGGCTTGGCCGTCGCCCTTCTGCTGAATAGGGAATTCAAGGGCAAATCCATGATGAAGCTCATTCTCCTTCTACCTCTGGTGGCCACGCCTGTGGCCATAGGCATAGTTTGGAATCTTTTCTTCGACCCCACCATCGGATTGGCCAATTACGCGCTCAGCCTTTTCGGGCTGCCCAGGGCGGCCTGGGTATCCAGCGCCCGATCGGTCATACCCTCCCTGGCTCTGGTGGATATTTGGCAGTGGACCCCGATGATAGCACTTATTGTCCTCGCCGGGCTCGCCGGCCTTTCCCAGGAACCCTACGAGTCGGCAAAAGTGGATGGCGCCAACGCCTTCCAGATATTCCGTAAAATCACCCTTCCCATGATCAGCCCAACCCTCCTCACCGCCATGATCTTGCGTACCGTCGACGCCCTGAAAACATACGACATCATCTACGCCATGACAGGCGGCGGTCCGGGCTATTCTTCGGAAACGCTCAACGTCATGGCCTATAAGTATTCCTTCGAATACTTCCGCATGGGACAGTCCTCGGTGATTCTCGTCTTTTTGTTTCTTCTTGTCCTGGCTTTCAGCCTTGGAATAATGGCGCTGCGCAAGCGCTTCGAGCTATAGGAGGAAGGCATGAGAACAAGCGCGACAAAACGAATACTGTTTTTCCTCCTCATGCTTTGCATCGCTGTCCCCGTGCTTTTCCCCTTTCTGTGGATGCTCAGCTCCTCATTCAAGACCCAGGTGGATATCGTCGCCTGGCCGCCGAGGATCATTTTCTCTCCCATTATAGACAACTACATACGGGTATTCGCCGAGCAGAACTTTCTCAGGTACTTCAAGAATTCGCTGATCGTGGGCTTGTGCGCCGTTGGCTTTTCTCTCCTGTTAGGCCTGCCCGCCGCCTATTCCATAGCTCGCTTCAAGCAGAAAAAACTTTCGGTTTTCATCCTTGTCGCCAGGCTCATGCCGGGTATTTCCTTTCTCATGCCCTGGTACATCATTTTCTCCCGGCTTAGACTTATGGACTCCTATGTGGCCCTCATTCTCTCCCATATGCTCATCGCGCTGCCGATCGTCGTATGGATAATGTCCAGCTATTTCGAGAGCATTCCCCTGGAGATGGAGGAGTCGGCCATGGTGGATGGCGCGACGAGGCAAAAAGCATTCCTATCCATCATATTGCCTATCGCCACCCCCGGCATCGTAACCTCCATCACCCTTTCCTTCATATTTTCCTGGAACAACTTCATGTTCTCCCAGGTCTTGAGCATGGAAAAGACAAAGACCTTGCCTATAGCGGTATACAACTTCGTTTCCTACGCCGAGGTGGACTGGGGGGCGGTGATGGCCGCCGCGGTGGCCATCATGACCCCCGCCATCATCCTCACCATGATATTCCAGAAGTATGTGGTGAAGGGCCTGACCATGGGCGCGGTGAAGGGTTGAGGGACAAGAGCCGGTCTGACGTCGCCCTGGGACCGCGCGGAACCGCGCCGGCGCGGGAGGAGGGGTCCATGGACAGAGTCTTTTTAACGCTATATTCTTGTCCTCATGAAGCCTGAAGACCTGGCCGAGGGTGTGCGCGCGATCTTAAGCCATTCTCCCTCCTTCCCCGGCAGAAAACTCGTGGTGGACATAATCGCCAACCCTAATGCGGGCGGTTTCAAGCGTCGTCGTTTCGCCGGCAAGAGAAAACGCGAACTCAATCGGGTAGTGCAGGAAGCCCTGGCTCTTCCGCTCCGGGCCGAGGAGTCACAGGTACACCTTCACCGAACCGAGCGCTGCGGTCACGCGGCCGCCATAGCCCAGCGGGTACTGGAGCGCTCCAGCGCCAACGGCAGAGACTCGCTGCATATAATCATGACCGCGGGGGGCGATGGCACCAGCCTGGAGACCGCCGAGCGTCTCGTGCGCCTGCCCGAGGACCAGAAAGATCGTTTCGGTCTTTTGAGGCTTCCCATGGGAACGGGCAACGACGGTTCGGAGGGGAGAAATCTGGTCGCCGCATTAGGGCGTTTTTTAGGGCCCCTTGCCCTGGAGCGCAGGCCCGCAATACAGGTACGGCCGGCCGAGGATGGGGGCAAGGCTCCTCTTTGGGCCTTCAATATCGCCAGCGTGGGCCTGGATGCCTACGTTGCGGACCGCACCAATAAATTGAAGGCGCACTTTCCCGGCGATTCCTATAAATTCTGGGTGAACGTGGCCACTCTTTTCTACGACAGGGCCTACAAGGTTGTGTCTCTCGGATTGAAGGCCTGGGATTCGGCGGGAGGGATCGTGCACGAGAGCGAGACTCCCAGGCTTTTCGTCGCCCTGGGCGTTTCGGGCAACAGGCAGTATGGCTCGAACAAGCGGATTTTGCCGGACGAGCGCAACGGGATCACGGTCTCCCAGACCAGTCTTTTCAGAAAGCTTCTGGTCAAAGGATCGATAGAGAAGGGTTTCCACGAGGGTATTCGCGAGGTCCTGCACTTCGACGCCGATAGAATCGAGGTGAGGTATTCCGAACGCCTGCCCCTGCAGTGCGACGGGGAGGTGGAGGAGTTGGCGCGTTGCGACTTTCCCCTGGTGATGGAGCGCCTGCAAGGGCTGTACAATATCATCGTGCCGGCGGCTTGAGCGGGAGCCTTTTTGCTTTTTACTTCCCCGGACCTGGTTGTGGGTGAAGCATAATAAAAGAAGGGTAACGTAGAAAGAAAAGCGGTCGTCCGGGTCCCCTGACGACCGCTCCTTTAACAAGCTTCGAGGAGCTGAACTAGAATTTGTATTTCGACGAAAGACTTATATAGCTCTTGTCGTTGAACTGTCCGAGTTCGCCCGCGGAGTCCCCCCCGAAGTAACGACCCCGCAGGGCTATTTCGGCGTCGCCGACGCTCAGCACCAGGCCGGGTTCGATCATGTAGTCCAGTTTCTCCGCGCCTAAAATACCCAGAAGCTCGACTTTCAGTCTGTCCCGCAGGAAGGGACGGGAGAGAAGGGCGGCTAGCTGGGTCGAGGTGATATCCGTGCCTGATTCGATATCCAGGGGACTGGTGATCTTGTCGTGCCGGAGCCTCACTTTGCCCGAGGATTGGAAATTGAGGTTGATGCCGGCGAAGAGGTCGCGATCGAAGCCCGCGGACCATACGATGTGCTGGTTGTATACCAGGGGATCGGTGCCCGCGCTGTCCTCGGTGAGATTGATTCCCGCTTCGAGCCTAAGATTAAAGCCTCCCAGCACAAAGGCGGCATCGGCGCCGATTTGATGATAGGGATTGTAGCCAAGGTCTATTGTCGTGCCAGGGACTCCCAGAAGATACATCGCCGCGTCGGTGGTATCGATATAGGGCGTTGTAAGCCTGCCATAAAAATACTGGGTGCCCAGATCGAAACCGCTGAGGCTCGCGTTGAGGCGCAGGCCCGCCTGGCCGTAGTCAAAACTCTTCGTGGCCGGCGTATTGAATGTGGCGCTTACAAAGGGTTTCATTTGGGAGGCGACCCAAGGTCCGCTCATGGCTATCCTGTTCCCTTCGAACCAGGGGAGGTATGCGAGCTCGGCCGTAAGGCCGGCGCCTAAGCCTTGGTTTACCCGCAGCATGGGAACGGGAATCTTGCGCTCCTGTTCGTCCCGGAGGGTGAGGTCGCTTGAGTCTTTTGGATTGAGAATGTCCAGGACGCTGAGGCTGTCCGCCCGTCCCCAGGTGAGGCGCATGAGGCCGCCCTGGATAATGGTTTGTCCGGAGAAAATCCGCAGCCAGGCTTCGTCGAGGATATCCCCGGGCCTGTTCACAAGCAGGTCCTCGTCGAGCTTGAGGGCCACGTGGGCTTCGACTTTGGAGCCCGAGGCGTTTAGAAAGAGCGCGGCCGCGGGCAGGACCGTGCTGTTGGTGAAGTTTCCGTCGAACAACTCTTCGGGGAAACCCAAAAAACTAAAGGAAAGCTCGCCGCCCACCACAGAGCCAATCGATGCCGGGCCAGCGCCCGCGGCCGCGCCCTCGGGTTCCTCTTCGCTGTCCCCGAATCCGAAAGCCTGGGCTCCAAGAGCGGGAGCGCCGAGGAAGACCAGCAACGACAAAAGAGCGAACGATACAAAGATTTTAAGGTGCTTTTTCATATTTTCCTCCTCCTAAGGCCTGCCGGTGAGCAGGAAGCGCTCGGTGAACACGCCGGCGGGTATCGGATCGTCATATTTCATAATCTCGGTGTAGATCGTGGTCGATGTGCCCGCCTGAACACTACTCATCTTGGTGAGGGTGGGGGTGAGTCTGCCCTGAATATCCTTGATTTCGCCCATCTCCATGATCTTGGCCAGATTTCCCCTTTTGTCGTAGAGTTCCATCTTCAAGGCGATGTAGTTTTCCTTGTCGATCCAGCCCAGCATTTTGGAATACTGGTAGTCCCTGCTCTTGGGCCTGGCTTCTATCACCCAACAAGGTCTTCCGCCCAGGCTCTCCTCACGAAGCAACTGGTAGCTGTCCAGATCGGGATCCCTGTCGGCCGAGGAGAGGTCATCGTAGGAGAGGTCGGTACCCATGAAACTGGCCGAACCTTCGCTGGCGGCTATGCGCCGCACCTTGCCCAGGGAGGGCAGGTATATCCACTGATCAGCGGCCTTGCCGGGGTTTTCGATGGTGAGAAAGCGGGTGCCGGCCACGCTGGCAGGCTTCTGGAAAACCACCACCGTCTTGGTGATTTCTTTTTCCGTGCTGCTATACTGATCCACCAGGCGCTCTGTGCTGCTTCCGTCCTTGGCGCTTATGACCATCCTGGCCCGGGTGGATACCGTCTTGGCCTCTATGCGGTTTCGGGAACGCTTCATTATTTCTTCGGCGTTCTGGCCCCAGAGAAGACCCGTGACGAAAAGTAATGTCAAAAGCAGAGCGACGCGTTTTTTCATTTTCCTGCCTCCAAAGTTTCCATTTTCCTATCCGAGGGCAGGGGCCGACGGATAAATGCTGGATTCGTAACCATGAGAAGAACGGGCAAAAGGGTAAGACTCACCAGGGAACTCGTGCCCATGGCCAGGGCGATGAGGATGCCCAGTTCGGCCAGTATGTTGAACTGGGACAGGGCCAGAACCGCGAAGCCCGCGCCCACCGAAACGGCATTGAAGAGTATAGCCTTGCCCGAGGTGAGGAAGGTCCTCCTCAGAAATTTGTTCTTGTTCTCCGTGGCCAGGTATTCGTGGTGAAATGCCGCCATATAGTGGATCGTATAGTCGATCCCGGTACCCACGGCTATGCTCGAGACCATGGCGGTGCCTATGTTGAGCTTGATACCGGCCAGAGCCATCACGGCGAAGTTGACCAGGATTGTGATGCTCAGGGGTACCAGGCCGATGAGGCCGGCCACGGCGGAGCGGTAGAACACCGAAAGAATTATGAAGACCATCAGCAGGGATATGGCCACCGAGCTGAGCTGGGATTCCACCACCAGGCGGTTGAGCGAGCCTTCCACCAGGGCGTCTCCGGCGATCCGCGCTTCGATGTCCTTGGGGAAGCGCTCGTCGATGTAGGCCCGTATGGCCGCCACGGCCCTATTGGTGTCTATCTGGCCCACGGTCTTGAGCTGGATCTGCATCCGAATCGATGTAGGTTCCAGGGGGTCGTCGGCGAAATCGCTTATATCGCCGGAGAGCAGCACCAGATAGTTGGAGATAAGCAGCCTCAGTTCCTCGTCGGTCTTCTTTCCGTAGCGAGCCGGGTCGGTGGGAATTTCGTAGTAGGCCCTGCCCTTGTAGTTGGTGAGCCTGGCGAGGTTTTCCACCAGGTCGGCGGCGCTCCGCGTTTCCCCGTCGCTCTCGGTCAAGGCCTTATCGAGAAGGGCCACCAAAGCGAGCTTGTCCAAGTTATCGATCGCATCGCTCAAGGTTTCGCCGCTGGTACCCGTCGGGACGGAGCCGGCGACCCTGGACTCCTCTGTCCCCTGTGCGAACCCCTTGGATTCGGGGGCGGGGGCCCCGAAATCGGAAAATCCGAAGGCGGGCAGCGTTTCGTCGCCGGAACCGGCCTGGCTTTCCTCGACAGCGCCAAACCCGAAAGACGGCAGCCCGTCATCGGAGGAGCCCTCGCCGGAACGGGGAGAAAGTTCCTCCGCCCTGGGTTTCAAGCCATCGGGACTCTCATCCACGTTGAATACCTGATTGACCCGCTTGATCATGTCGGTAAAGCCCGTGGTCTTGCCCACCTCGGGTACTGATGTGCGGAGATAGGTCGCCAGGCCGTCCATGGCGCCTAACACATCGGGGCGCAAAACTCCGCCGGGTTCCTCGGAGCTCAGCACCAGGCTCACGGACTTGGAGCCGCCGAACTTGTCCCTGATGAATCGGTCGGAGAGCACCACATCGGTATCGGGCTTGAAATACTCCACCAGGACGTTGTCGATGACCAGGCGCCCCAGGGAAAAAACCGATACCAGGATGACAAGAAGCCCCAAGGCGAGGATGCTCCGCTTTTTAGTGGAAACATGGCCCAGGGCATCGGCGATGGCGCCACTCAAGGGATCTTCCTGGCCTGGCTTCATTTCGGTGATTCTGAAGCGGGGAAGCTTGCTCGCCGGGCCTCTGATGATCATGATGGCCGGTACCAGGGTAAGGGATACGACGAAGGCTACCAGCACGCCAAAGCTGGCGAAAATGCCGAATTCGAAAATCGGGGCCACCTTGGAAAAGCTCAAGGAGATAAAACCCGCCAAGGTGGTAAGAGCCGCGAGGAGTACGGGATTGCCTATTCGTTTCAGCACCGCCAGCACCAGAGCCCTGTGTTCTTCCTGGTTCAGGGTTTTTTTCTCCGCCAGCTCGTCGTAGTAATGACTCACCACATGGATGCCATAGGCGCTCCCCACCGCTACCAGGATGACCGGGAGTACCGTGGAGAGAATGGATAGCTTCACTCCCAGCAGCGCCATGGCGCCGATAGCCCAGATCGATGAGACGAGGACCGTAAGCAGGGGGAGGACGACTCCGCTGAAACGCCTGAAAGAGAGAAAGAGGACGAGGATGACCACGAAGACAACCAGGGGAATAAGCACTACCAAATCTTCTTCCATGGCGTCGTTCACCACCGAGCTGAAGACCGGCATGCCTGTTATGTACAGCCTGGTATCGGGAAAACCAACCTCGCCGGCGATGCGCTTGATGGAGCGGTGTACAGCCACGACCTCGGGAGAGCCGGCGTCCTCGGCGGATGTGCCGAGGTACACTAAAACCTGGGTGCTGGAGAAATCCTCGGACACCAGGGAACCCTTATACAGATCCCAGCTGAGAATCCTCTCCTTGAGTTCGGCTATCTCCCGGCGACTGCCGGAGTAGGATTCGGGGACCAGGGGTTCCGCGATTATCGAATCCCCACGGCCGGTGAGATAGTCCGTGGAACTCAAGGAAGTGATGGAGGCGACAATGGGTATTTCCGAGAGTTTTGCGCTGAAGTCCCGAAGTTTTCCGATGAATTCGGCGTCCAGCACGGTGCCGTGCTTCCGCTCCAAGCCCACCAGGATGAAGAGCTGGCTTCCGAAACTTTCGTTCACGGACTTCATGCCCAAAAGCTCGGGATCGTTGTCGGGTACGAAGCGAAAATTGTTGTTGTCCAGCGTGGCTTTGGGAATCTGTAGGGCGAAAAACACCGTGATTATGCTCACGATGACCACGATCCACCGGGGATGCCTAAAAAGTTTTTCCATACTGCTATCCTCTGATGTCAGGAGGGTTGTCGGTCCTTTGTGGGGTCAAAAACCAGTGCTTCATAGGGAAAGCCGGAGCGTCGAACGATCCACCTTGTCCGATGCCAAAGCCCGCAGAATTAGCTCGAAGGTCTCTCTCATCCCATCGCGCATGAGCGCCGTATCTCTGCGGGGGCGGGGAACGCGACTGATGGTATCGATCACCGAGGTGGCGAACATTATTACGGTGCGGGCCTGTCGTTCGGGATCCTCGCTCCGGTAGATCGATCCGTCCTCCATGCCTCTGCGCAAAAGGGATTCGATCAGATCCACCAGTCCTGCGGTCGTCCTGGCGAATTTTTCGGATGCTTGAACGTCTCCGAAGGGAAATTCCGGATCCAGGTAGTTCTTTATGCCGGTGAGCACCACCAGGTCCTGGGACTCGCCTAAGAGTTCGAGATAGGTTTCCCAGAGAGCCTGGAGCGCCTGAAGTCCCGTCCCTTCGACGGGAATCCTGAGTCTCGCCAGCTCGGTGAAATCCGAAAGGGCTTCCTGCAGGATCTCGACGAGAATGGCTTCCTTGTTTTCGAAATAGAGATAAAGGGTCGCCTTGCTCAATTCGCTGGCCTGGGCTATATCCTGCATTGAAAAGGAGCCGACGCCCCGGTCCAGGATAAGCGATTTTGCCTTGCGCAGAATGAGATCGTGGCGATTTTCCCTCTCTCTCGTTTTTCTTTCTTCGATACCCATATTTTGTATGACCAATGGTCATTTAATGACCATTGGTCATACTTGTCAATAGGCGGAACACCGGCTTTGGGTAAAAGCCGCCCTTTCCCCTGGATTCTTTAAGCCCTTCCCGGGAAGGGCCGGTGCCTCGTTCAACGGGTTTTTATGAATTCTCCCCGGTGGTATTCCGCGAAGGCCAGGCGAAGTTCTTCCTGGGTATTCATTACTATGGGGCCGCCCCAGGCCACCGGTTCGCCCAATGCCTGACCCGCTATCAAAAGGAACTGGGACGACAAACCTGGGGATCCCTTCGCTTCGACATAGGTCCCAGGGCTCGCAGGCAGGTGGCCGAGCTGATAGGCTTTAAGTTTAGTGCCGCCGAATTCGGCCTCACCCTCGATGCAATAGACGGCGGCGTTATGGGACGCCGAAAGAGGGATTCGAACCGAGGCCCCGGGTTCGAGGGAAACGATCATATACAAAACCGGCACGTAGAGGTCCGGTGTGGCGCCCTTGCGTCCCTCGAAGTCTCCGGCCAGAAGTCGAATCCGGGCTCCTTCCTTTCTGATCAAAGGAATTTCGTCGGCCTCGACGGCCCTGTACCTGGGGTCGGCCATCTTGAGTCGGGCGGGGAGATTTACCCAGAGCTGGATACCCTCCATTCGGGTACCCTCATCGCCGGGCTGGGGCATTTCCTGATGGATTATACCGGAGCCGGCGGTCATCCACTGGGCGTCTCCGGGCTTGATGAGCCCCTCGTTGCCCATGGAATCCCCGTGGGCGACCTTGCCGGCCAGCAGGTAGGTGACCGTTTCGATGCCGCGGTGCGGATGCCAGGGGAACCCGGCGATATAGTCTTCGGGCTTGTCGGAACCGAAATGGTCCAAAAGAAGGAATGGATCGAAGGAGTTTCCGGCGGAAAAGCCGAAAACCCGCTTCAGGACGACGCCGGCCCCATCCACGGAACTTTGGGCTTGCAGCACTCTGTCGACCCTGCGTTCCTGGGCCCCTGGGCTTGAAAGCTTCGGGGAACCCTGGCTTCCATCGCTGGACATGCTCACTTGACGCCCTCGTCGCAGGCCTCTTCCTTGTCGATTGGTCTGGAAGTCTCCATGGTGTGCGGTTTGTCGCAGGGTTCGAGCTTGGAATCCTTAGCGAGTTCCTGTGTCTGGGGTTTCCCTTTTTCGTTTTCTGCCATGATCGCCTCCTTGAATGGTCTATATTAAAGAATAACTATTTTTGAATGTAACGCAAAATGAAAAGGTTTTTGGGCTATCGCTCAGGCGAAGTTTTTCGGTGCGAATCTAAAGCTCTTTCGTATTTCGTAGCGCGGGCCTGCGGGAGAGAGAAAGGATTCCATCAATTCGATTGACGTCGGCTCAAACCAGAGTTTGGGTGGTTTGGGGAAATCTTGCTTAGGTTTGAGTACAGCCGTCGGCCATCGATTGGCCCGATGATCCTTAAACCGGGCCAGGCTCAGATGGGGCAGCCAGGGCTTTGGGTCGCCCTGGGCGTCCGTCTGGACTTTTTCCAGTATGGGACCGAAGGCCCCGGCAGGCTCGGAGGAAAAACGCAGGGTCAACACCCGCGGCTTACGAAGGGAGGGGAGAAAGAGTAGCTCTTCGAGGGTCAACAAAGGATGGGACAGCGAACCGCTCAGGGCGGAGAACGATTCCTCGAGCAGGGAGAGGGCGCTTTCCTCGACATCGCCGAAAAAATGCAGGGTCAGATGGTAAAGCTCCGGTTTGATCCAGCGAGGCTGGTAAGCCTTAAGCGCTCCATGGAGGCTTTCCGCATAGCGTTCTATCCGCCGTCGCGATTCCTCGTCGGGGCTCAGGGCAAGGAAGAGTCTTTTTCCCATAGCCAGACTCTACGGTGCCAGGATTCCCCGATCAAGTGACGGGCATCCTGAAATGCGGCGCGGGAAGACAGGGAGCCGGGTCGTCGGCCTTCGGTTGTTGACGCGCTGTTCTTGTATTTCTCCGTGAATATATGATAATGAACCCATCGATTCCCGCTGATTGAAAAAAGGGGGAGAAGGTGAAAAAAAGCGTATTACTAAAAACGGGGTTTTCATTGCTGCTCATTCTGGCGATGGTCTCCTGCGCGACCCGGCCCTCCGTGCAAGAGGTGAACGCGGAAGGCGATAGGGCGAAGGCGGTAGTCCAGGGCAGCTCGACGCCGGAGTTCCCCGCCACCCCAGGGCAGGCGGCGCCCTCCCAGGGAAGCGCCAGCCCCCAGAGCGGGGCAACCCAAATCGTCCAGTCCCAGAGCGCGCCTGCCCAAAGCGGGCCCGGCACGAGTCCGGCCGGCCCGGGCAGGGGGTTGAGCCAGGAAGAGCAGGTGTTTTTGGCCGATTACCTGAATCGGCTCAGCTATATGGTTTATTATAACGAGTCCTCCGGCCTCGATCCGCGGCTGGCACGGATAGGAGTCAGCCAGGCTGACCGTTATTTCATAGAGAAACAAGGCTTGTCGGTCATCGATTTTGATCAGATTGAGCGCAATAAAAAGGATCAGCTCTCGGCGTATCAGGCCGAAACGGGCGGATCCATCGACATGATCCAGTATCTTGCCCAGAGATTCAACGCCGATATCTATGTCGAAATCGACGCGCAGGTCTCCGGCTCCGGCCATGCCGGTTCATTCAGCGGCAGCGCCCAGGGGACGATGAAGCTCTTCGAAGCCTCTACCGCGGTGTTGCTCGGATCGGTGGCTTTCATGAGCCCGCCCACCTTTAGTCCCGTGTCATTGGAGGCGGCGGTTTCCAACGCCTTGGCCGCAAGTGTCTGGCAGGCCATGCCCAAGGTTACCGAGCAATCCAAGGCGCTTTACGGAGCTTCCCTCTCCAGGGGTATCCGCTTCGAGCTTATCGCCCAGAAAATTCCGGACGCCAAGCAGGCGGCCCAGTTCGTGCGGGCGCTGGGTCGGAAATTCAAGGAAGCCGAGCAGCTTTCCTTTTCCCCGGGGGAAACCCGCATTGCCCTTTATGGGTTCATGAGCAAAGCCGAGGCGCAGGAAGCCATTTACGAAGCCGCCGCTTCGGCGATGATGCCCGACATGTACCTGGTGTATATGAGGGGCAAGTCCTTCACCTTCAACAGCGGATTATAGGTGAGTATGACAGTGAGAAAAGGCCTCGCTTGACTGAAAGGGCGCGCCGAACAGGGTAATCGGGAGCCGCGCCGATGGCGGAAGTGTTTCGGCCCGCCTTCGACCAGGCTATACTATAGTGCAAAAACATCAGGAGGAAGATGATGAAAAGAAGTCAGTGGTTTGTTGTGATGGTCGTTGTGGCTCTCGTCCTGTCCACGGCCCTTTCCTGTGCAACCAAGGCGCCTTTGCGCAAGGGCGAGGTCCTGCTCGAGGATAAGGGGACCGCCTTCGGCGTGAAGACGCCGCGCTGGGTGGAAACGGCGATCATCGGTGGGTCCAAGGATGTGGAAAAAATATCCGACTACCGGGACTATGTGGTGTTCATCGCCCAGTTCGAAGCGCAAAATCTCCAGAGCGCGCAGTTGCTCGCCGAGCGAATGCAGGCCCAGACGGAGATCTCCTCCTATCTTTCCACCAGGGTAAAGGACGCATTTAAGGGAGCCAACGTCGCCGACGCCGATTCCAAGAATTTCGGAGTCTATGGCGAGCGCTTCGTGGCGAGCGTGTCGGAGGCGGAATACTCGGGTTTTAGAAAGGACACCGACTGGTGGGTCAAGGTGCAGACCTTCACCGCCGACAACAAGCCTGACAAGCAAATCTACAGGGTTATTCAGCTCTGGACCATCTCCAAGGAAATGCTCCAGAAGCAGTTCGATATCATGCTCAAGGCCCTGGAAGGTACCGAGCCTCCCACTCCCGAGACAAAGCGGGCCATGGATCTGGTGCAGAACACCGTCGCCAAGGATTTCTTCAGCGGCAAATAATAATTTCTTAAGCGGGATCTTCGCCGTCGGGAGCCTTTTTCAAAGGCTCCCGACGGCTGGCCCGTTTTGTCCATCGGTTCTTCATGGGAAGGGAATAAAATGAAAAAAACACTTCCTGCATTGTCGCGGCTATTGCTGATGACTATGCTCGTTTCTTGCGCGACGGCTCCGAAACTGCCCCAATGGGCCCTTTCTCCGCCTTCTCCCGACGGAACCTATACCTATTTCACCGGCTCGGCCTCGGCGGGCGATCCGGCAACCGCCATCGGCGACGCGACGGACAGGCTTATCGCGGGAATCATGCAATACATCGGCGTGGATGTACGGGTGAGCACCAGCGCGACGGCGAGGGCATCCCTGGATTCATATTCGGCCGACCTTCGCCAGACCGTGGAGACCGAGTCCAATACCCGCTTGACCGGCTTTCAGGTCAGCCAAAAGCATCTGGCAAAAGAATCGAAAACGGGCCTAACCACGGCCTATATCCTGGCCCGCTACGAGACCAGGGAACTGGAAAAGGAAAAGGCCCGGATAGCCGCCTTGTTCAAGGAGCGAGTCGACGCTGTCGCCAAGCCCGAGGCTGAGGGCGATGCCTTCGCCGCGGAAGGCAGGGCTTTGGATGCGGTCAAGAAATACATCGAGGCGATGGCCGCGGCCTCGGGCGCCGAAGTGGAGAACGCCTCAATCAAGCTGGAGCGCAACGCCAATAAGGCCCGAGCCCAGGTGGCCGGCATCGGCTTTCTGATCGGCGACGGAAAATCCCTGCAAGGATTTTTGGGCAAGGCATATACCGAACCCATCGTTGTCCGTGTATTCAGGGAGGGGGCCCAGGGCCGAAAGCCTTTGCCGGGCGCTACACTTATGATCGGCTATTCCCGAAAAATGCCCTCCGGACAGCTGGGGACAAAAACCGCATCTTTCATCAGCGATACCTCGGGCTATGCCTATCTGGACCTGCCCGCGCCGGACTTCGTGGGGCGGGGCAAAATTCTGGTTCAACTGGACCTTTCCGCCTCCATGGAGCTTTTGGACAAAGTGGGTCCGGGCTTCAAGCCCCAGATGGCCGCCCTGGAGGACGAGATCAGGACCAAATATGCCGAACTCCCCTATATTGTGACCTCCGGGGCCTCCGAAATTCCCATGGTCCTGTTCATCGTCGATAGGGACGAGAAAGGAGAACCCACGAATCTCGGTGCCACCCAGTCCGGACTTGCCGAAACCCTGGTCAGGGAGGGATTTTCGGTGCGAGGCCTCAGCCTCGACCCTGCGCTGTTAGCCGGCCCCCCGGACCGCCTCGTCGCCCAGGCGAGGGCCGCCGCGCCCGAGGGCACGCTCAGGCTTGCCTACGGCAGCGCGGGAATCGACTGGCTGCGCAAGGAGTCGGGTATGTTCCTGGCTTCGGCCAGCGCCTCCATTACGATCGTCGATCTGCGTTCCGGCGCCACCCTCTACTCCGCGGACAAGAGCAGGCAGGTCCTGGCGTCCGACGAGGCGGGGGCCAGGCGCAGCGCCCTTAGGGACCTGGGGGCGCAGTCCTTCGGCAACGATATTCTGGCTTCGCTTCCGTAAGCCTATGGACATAATAATAGGCTTAGGGGGATTAACAGATTAGAGAACTTCGCAGTAAGTCTTATGCGACAGGATGCTACCAAGTCGGTGCCGTTTTCGTCCACAACCGGCCGTTATCGAGAAGACCTTGGGCAGTGACCATTCTAGTAACATGTATTTCCCCGAACACCCTTTCCGCCTTTCCCCGCCAGTTTTGTTATCCTGCCTGCCTTCTCTATTCTCAGAGCTTGAACGTGAATCCACCCCCGATCATCAGTCCGGAATAGCTTCGATTGCCGAAAAGATCCGTTATCGCGATCCAGCTTTCGTAGCCCAGGTCGGCGAAAATCCTGGAATTCCTACCCAAAAGGTAGGCCAGTCTGAGCGCTGCCTGGATTCCCACATGGGATAAAAATTCAGTGTCGGTAGTGACCCAGGGCGAGGTAACCGAAAAATAAGAAATCCCGAAGGCCGCGCTGGGGGCGAAGGAAAGCCTGCCCAGGTTGATAAGGTACTCAGCTCCCATAAGGACGTTGACCGGGAAGATTTCGACGATGAGAAAACTGCTGATGAGCCCTACGGGAATTTGCGCCGCCACGAAAGGTCTGAAGGCGTAGAATCCCCGGGAGGCGGTGGCGCGGAGTCCTGGCAAGAGGGAACCGGCGCTGGAGTCGCCTATGGAGTGAAGGTACAGATCCACTTCGCTGCCCAACCTGGGAATCTCCCTGAGCTGGGTGTCTTTGCTCAGCTTGATGGACTTGTACAGCACTTCCCCGGTGGAAATTTCCCTGCCCACATCCTTGACGACGATCAGCCCCGATTCCCTAAGATCGTCGAAACCCTCTACCTTAGCGGATTCGATGATCGCGTACTCGTCGCCCTTTCTGATCCCCATATCGGAACCCATCTGAAGTTTCACGGTGGACCCGCGTACGCTGAGTATGCGGGTATTGATTTGAAACTGGGGTATTGAGCGCACTTCGTACTGCAGTTGGGCCGGGATGGAGGAAATGGCGGAATGTATGGATTCGTATTGATTTCTGTCGTTGCTGCCCGAACTCTCGACGGTTTTTATGGCGAGAACGCTGCCGCCCGAGGCTATATCGATGAAGGTGATATTGGTTTTTATCTTGGTATGGTAACGGAGGTTCTTAATATCGAAATAGGAATTGAATTCGACCACCACGGGCACGACGACGATAAATGCGCCTATCAGGCGGTTGAACTCTCCTTCGGTAAGAAAGGATTCGCCGAACTGGAATTTTTCCGGCATGACGAAATCGCTCTGTTTGGAGCGTTTGACCGTCTCTATGAAACTGTTTACGTCGGAAGAAGAAAAACGCTGGGTAACGCCAAGGATGGTGAATCTGCCCAAGTCGGAGAACACCTTCTGGATCTCTCCGTCGATAGAGCCAAGGGCTTGGTAGGGTATGTTCCATCCATAGTAGCCAAGGGAAAAGATCGCGATGTCCTGCTTTTGGCTGATCTCAGGCTGCGCCGGCAGGCTGGCAAGTAGAACCCATAGGAACACAATATGCAGAATACTTTTTGAAAGTTTCATAGCCTCTCCTCTGCGTTGGCCGCCGTATGGAATTGTATACGTTCCGCGGGAAAACTCAATGTAAATTATACGACAATTTGCAAATGGGAAAAGCTTACCCCTGGCATCGGAAAGGGAAGCATAAAGGGAAAATTTTTCCTCTTTCGGGACAGGTCTTTATTTCCGACATTGAACTGGCTTGGACATTGAATAGGATATAGAATATAGAAAGCGCCATAGGTATTGGATTATATGTTCTATTATAAAAAACGCTCAAGGACAGTAAAGACATTTTATTTGGCACGGTAGCTGCATTTGTTCCTGTGTTCATCCAGGAGGAACCATGAAGGCGAAGACAGCTGGGCTAGGAAAAAAAAGTGGCCGCAAGGCGCGGCGGATCGTGCAGATCGTTTTTTTTGTCATTGTGGCGGTAACAGCCACGGGGGGAGCGCTCAAGGAAAAGGGGATCACGATCCCCGTCATACCCGACGCTTCCCTCCACTCGATTTGTCCCTTCGGGGGAGTCGTCAGCATCTGGCAGTTGCTGAACGTGGGGACCCTGGTCAAGAAAGTGCATGAGTCCTCGCTCGTATTGGCGGGTATAGCCCTCGTTCTCGCCTTGCTTTTCGGACCGGTCATCTGCGGTTGGGTTTGCCCTTTCGGTACTTTTCAGGAGTGGCTGGCGGCCTTGGGCAGAAAAATATTCCGCAAAAAATACAATACCTTCGTGCCGACTAAATTGGACAAAGTCCTGCGTTATCTACGATACCTTGTCCTGGCCTGGGTCAGCTACATGACCGCGGTGACGGGAAAACTGATTTTCCAGGACTACGACCCTTACTTTACACTCTTCAATTTATGGACCGGAGAAGTGGCGGTCACCGGCTACATAGCCCTGGCTCTGGTAGTAGCCCTTTCTCTCTTTGTGGAACGACCCTTTTGCAAATATGCCTGCCCCTATGGGGCGGTTTTGGGAATTTTCAATCTTTTCAGGATATTCGGCATCAAGCGAAACGCTCCGACCTGCATTTCCTGCAAGGCCTGCGACAGGGCCTGTCCCATGAACATCCAGGTTTCCACCGCAAAAGTGGTACGGGATCATCAATGCATAAGCTGCCTCGAATGCAGCAGCGAGGCGGCCTGTCCGGTACCGGCGACGGTGGATATGCTCGCGCTCCCCGGGCAGGTCAAGGATACCTTCGGCCAGGAAACGGCGAAGGCCGGCAAGAAAAACCTTGGAGGGGAAAAATGAAAATTACCTATAAACCCTTGGGTGTTTTTGTTGTCGTCCTCCTGGCCGCGGGCATCGGAGGCGCCAAACTCGTCGGGCTTTGGAAAACCGAAAGCACGAAACAGCCTGTGGCCATCCGCGAAGGAGAGTTCGCCGGCATGCCCAACCCTTTGGACATCCGCGGCTCCTATACCTGGGACGATGTGGCCAGGGCTTTTAACTTCGATGTGGAACTTGCGCTGAAAGCCTTTGGTGCGAGCGATCCGACGACAAAAGTGAATACCCTGGAGTCGATTTATGGGGAAGCCTCCCTGCCCGAAGGAACCGAGATTGGTACAGACGCGGTCAGATTGTTTGTAAGCCTTTTAACCGGTTTGCCCCATGCTCCCGAAGGGAGTACCATTCTTCCCTTCTCGGCTATCGAAGTGCTCCGGACCGAGGGAAAGGCTTCAAGCGAGTTTATAGAAGAGGCGGCGGCCAGGGCTTATACACCGGGAGCGGTACAGGGCGTCCCGGCGACGAAGAGCGCGGAACCTGCAACGGATATTCCACCGGCGACGGGCGATAGTCCAGGAGCCCCGGCAGCTACGAAGACTTCCGCCGTCGCGGTCCCAAAGATTGTTCAGGCCGATCTTCCCGCCTCACCGGTTTTCGATGCCGCCACGCCCACCACGAGCACCACGGTACATACGCCCAGTCCGGCCAAATCAGGTGGGGAGAGTACGGGCGAAGGCGCCGTGCCGGGGACCATAACCGGCAAGACGACGTTTAAGGAAATCAAGACCTGGGGCTTGAGCGAGGATCAGATAAAATCGACGACCGGCGGGGAGATAGGCCATGACTTGGCCGCCATACGGGACTGGGCGAGTTCCAAGGGGCTGAGCTTTTCGGAGATCAAGGCAAGGCTGCAGGCCCTGCTCGATGCGCGCTGAGTGGGCCTGCAGTTTTTCCGGACGGTTCTTTAGGTGTTGATCACTGAATTGATGAAGGAAACAAGGACGTCCAGGGCCCGTTCGTTCGCGCCGCCCTCGGGAATTATTATGTCGGCGTAGGCCTTTGTGGGTTCTATGAACTGATAGTGTCCCGGTCTTACGACGTTCAGATACTGTTCGACCACCGAGTCCACTGTCCTTCCCCGTTCTTTTATATCCCGAATCAGTCTTCGGATGAAACGGATATCATCGGGGGTGTCCACGAATATCTTAAGGTCTATGAGGTCCCGGACATCCTTATTGGTGAATACCATGATGCCCTCGAAGATAACCACCTTCTTGGGCGATACCTTTACCGTCTCCTCGGTTCTGCGGTGATGAACGAAATCGTAGGTGGGCATTTCGATGCGCTCGCCGCGCTTGAGGGCGCTCAGCTGTTCGATGATCAGGGGATTGTCGAAGGCGTCGGGATGATCGAAGTTAAAGGCCGTGATGTTGGCGTTCGAAATGAACTCCGCCGATTTATAGTAACTGTCCTGGGGAATGAAAACGAAGTCCGAGACAAGTTCCGAAATTTTTCGGACTATGGTCGTCTTGCCCGACCCCGACCCTCCGCATATGCCGATCACCTTGTTGAGCGCCATGGGGTTCACACTATCACGACCTCGGAAAGGGGTAAATATCGGTCTGAGGTCAACTGCCGGGTCCGAGCCTAAGCTCCTTAGGCCCAGGGGGTCGAAAAATCGCCGGAAAAGGCGACTTCGCCCAATGCTTTTCTGCTGCGGGGCGAGAATTCGCTTTTGCGCGGGCCTTCGGCGAGTTTTTCCGGATCGCCGGGCTTGCCTACCGCGATCAGGCAAAGCGGAACCAGCTCGGGAGGTATTTTGAGGGCGCTCTTGAGTTTGGAAGGGGAAAATCCGGCCATGGGGTGGGCGTACAAACCTTCCCTTTGGGCCTGAAGTTGTAAGGCCATGGCTGCCTGTCCCAGGTCGAAGTAGGCGTAATCCCGCCCCGAGTCCAGTCTGCAATCCAGGTGCGCCGCGGTGGCGAAGACAAGCAGAAGGGGGGCCTCCAGCGCCCAGGCGTTGGCCGTGGTGAGGGATTCGGCCAGGCTCCGGTATTCCGGACCTTCCTGGCTCCGCTCAACCGCGAGGATGCGCCAGGGCTGATTGTTAAAGCAGGAAGGCGCCAAAGTAGCGGCCTTTAGTAGTCTGGAAACAACAGCCCTGTCCAAGGCCTCGTTCGATAAAGCCCTCCGGGCTCTTCGCCCCAGCAGTTCAGGAAGCAGGTCCATCGTATTCTCCTTTCATCAGTGTCGATTCCACATCGTCCACCACCGAATCGGGGGTGGATGCTCCCGCCGTAAGCCCCACCGAGGTATATCCAAAGATTTCCCTCGGTAGTTCGGAGGCGGTTTCGATATGCCAGGCTGGTTTCCCGGTTTCCTTGGCGGCCATGAAAAGCCGCTGTGTATTGGCGGAGTTCTTGCCCCCCACGACGAGTAGCGCTTCCACCTCTCCGGCCATCTTCTTGAGCGCTTTTTGGCGTTCCGCGGTGGCCGGGCAGAGGGTGTCGAAGGCTAAAAACGAGGGGCAGTGGGCTTCGAACAGGGCCGCTATGGCGTCGTACTCGCTCTTCTTTATCGTGGTCTGGGCGATGAGAGCCACGGGCCTGCGTTCCCATTCCTTGGCAAGAACCGCGGCCTCCGCGGCGTTTTGAACCACCACGGCGCCCGGCGCGTACCCCAGTATTCCCGTTACTTCTCCATGTGACCGATCCCCCGCTATGGCCAGGGAAAAGCCCTTCTCTATGAGCGACGCGGCCTTTTTTTGGCTTTTGAGCACCCGGGGACAGGTGGCGTCCACCACCTCGACGCCCAGGGAATTCAGGCGCAACAGGGCTTCGGGCGGGGCCCCGTGAGCCCTGATGACCACGATCGAGCCCTTGGCTTTCCCGTCCAATTCTCCTCGTTCGAAGGCTTCGGGCTCCAGCACCCTTACTCCCAGGCTCTCCAATGCCTTAACCGCCTGGGGATTGTGGATAAGGGGGCCGTAGGTGAAAACGGGCTTCGAAAGCTCCTTGGCCCGCTGGGCCGCTTTTTTCGCCTTTTCTTCGGCCCTGCGCACACCCATGCACATGCCCAGGACCGGGGCTCTCACTATTTGCATAGTACCAGTATACAACCAATCGAGGACCGGGGCGAGCGCCCCGATCGGGGGATTCCCTTTTCCCCGTGGGCAGACGAACAAAGCGACGGAGAAACTCCAGGGGCGCTCGCCCCCCGATCCCAGGATAAGGATAAATATTCATAAATTATAAATATTTATATAGAAAGACCTTATTTTCGATTTCGCCTTGCCAGCCTTGGGTAAAATGATATACTTGGAGTTCGCCGCGGTTGAACAAGCCGCGGCCATAGCGGCGGGGCTTTTCGCGTCATTGAACAAAAGGGGAACTACGATGAAAGAGCGCAAGACGATCGTGGTCGCATTGGGCGGCAACGCGATAATCGAAGAAGGCACCGAGGGCACCATAACCCAGCAGTTCGCCAATACGCGGAAAAGTTTGACCGCCATTGTCGATATGATAGCCCAGGGGCATAGGGTAGTGCTCACCCACGGCAATGGGCCCCAGGCGGGGGTCCATCTTATCCGCAACGAAGCCGCCAGTTCTCAGGTCCCTCCATCGCCCCTGGGGGTGATCGTGGCGGATACCCAAGGCTCCATGGGCTATATGATCGCCCAGAGCTTGGCAAATGCCCTCAACAAGGCGGGGCTCCGCAAGGAAGTGGTCACCCTGATCACCCAGGTGGTGGTGGACCCCCAGGACCCTTCCATGCTGAACCCGACCAAGTACGTGGGTCCTTTTTACAGGGCCGAGCAGGTCGAACAACTTTCCGCCCGTGGATGGATCATCAAGGAAGATCCGGGAAGAGGCTATAGAAGGGTAGTGCCCAGCCCCCTGCCTCTGGACGTGGTGGAAAAGGAGACGATCAGGGATCTGCTCCGGGACGGGAAAATAGTCATCGCCGCGGGCGGCGGCGGTGTCCCGGTCTGCCGGGAAAAGGATGGCAGCCTGGAAGGCGTGGACGCCGTCATAGACAAGGATAGGGCTTCCGCGCTCCTGGCCAGCCTCATAGCCGCGGATCAACTTATAATACTGACCGGGGTCGAAAAGGTGGCGATCAACTTCAAAAAACCGGATCAGCGGTTTTTCGACAGGTTGAGCGTAACGGAATGCGAGCGTTTCCTGGCCGAGGGCCAGTTCCCCAGGGGATCCATGGGCCCTAAGATCGAGGCCGCCTGCGACTTTGTAAAACGCGGAGGAGCCGAGGTGATCATTACTTCCATGGAGAACGCCAGCCTCGCCGTGGAGGGAAGGGCGGGCACCGTTATCAGCGCTTGAAGGCCCTTCCGGCCCGAGGCCTTTTAGGCCTTCAGCTTGACGAGTCTTAGCTATCCGTGCTAATTTTTTTCGAATCTTTACGTAAAGGATTGAATATGAATTCTATCTCCCAGGGCCTGGTACTTCTCCAGGCCGCGGCAGGCAGCTCGAGCGGTCAGATGGTTTCCACCCTCGTCACTTTCGGCCTTGTATTCGTGGTGTTTTATTTCCTCATCATCCGCCCCCAGAATAAGAAGCAGAAAGAGATGAAGAAGATGATCGAGGCCGTCAAGAAGGGCGACCGGATTGTCACCATCGGCGGAATCCACGGCACTGTCCATGCGGTCAAGGAAGGCACGGTTGTCGTAAAAGTCGATGACGATTGCAGGATCGAGTTCTCCAAGTCCGCAGTGGCCACCGTCTCGGCCTCGAAGGTCGAGGAAAAAGCCGCCGAGGAACCCGCTCCCGCGGCCGAGAAGCCCCAGAAGACCGAAAAAACAGCAGAGAAGTCCGAAGAAGAAAAGAAATAGCCTTAGAAGGCCCGATTCCCTGCCGCCGCAGGTCCTCGGCCGAGGACCTGCGGCGTTGTGCCATGGCGCCGCGGATAGGACTCGGGTTTTACGCTTACAAAGTGGAGTTACCGGAATGAGTAAAATCCGTCGTCTGATCATCGTAATCCTGGTGATTGCCGTCGCCTTCGCCTTCCTGTTTCCGACGATTCACTGGTACTTCCTGACTCCGAAAGAGGATCAGGCGGTGGCTGTTGGATCCCGCGAGCAGATCAGGGACTTTTCCCGCAGAATGGCGTATTCGGCGCTTACCGATATAAAGGCCAGGGCCCTCGCCGGAGATGCTTCCGACCTGTCCAGGCAGTACGAGCTTGTGACGCAGGTGGCGAAAAAAGCCTACAAGGATAAAAAGAAACCCCTCCCCGGCCAGTGGAACGCATCGAATATCCTTGCGGCCTTTTCCGGCGAGCGTGCAATGTTCGATGCCGTCGAAGCCAGATACAGGGAGCGATCGCTGGATCTGAAAAAGCGCCACGGCAACGCCCTTCAGCTCGGATTGGACCTGGCCGGCGGAATGTCGGTGGTCATACAGGCCGATATGGAAATTCTCGCCGAAAGGCTCGGCCGGGAGCTGACCGCGGCTGATCGGGAAGACGCCATGCAGCGGGCTGTGGAAGTGCTCAACAGCCGCATCGATCAGTTCGGTCTCACCGAGCCGGTTATTCGCCGGCAGGGCGAGGATCAGATCTATGTCGAAATCCCTGGGACCGCAGATCCGGAGCGGATCAACTCCATTATCATGGGCAAGGGTAACCTGGCTTTCTATATCGTAGACTCCGAAGCCAGCGCTGCCCTCGATTCGTATTTGGCGACCAATCCCCTCGGGGTCGACGAGAGGACTATGACAGTCTCCGTGCCCGGCATTATCCCCGAGGGAAAGATCATCCGGAAGGTATATACCAAGGACAACTACGGGTTGGACGAGTTCACCGGCAGATACCTCGTGCTCGAGGCGAAACCCGGGCTGGACGGCAGCCATGTGCAGAGCGCCACCGTTTCCAGCGATCCGATCACCGGAAGGCCCGAGACGAATTTCGTGCTCGACAAGGAAGGCGGCGATCTTTTCTACGGGCTGACCAGCGCCAACGTGGGTAAATCCCTGGCGGTCATGCTGGACGACAGGGTCAAATCCTACGCCACGATCCAGGAACCCATACGGGAGTCGGTGCGCATATCGGGATTCGACGCGGTGGAAGCCCAGAACTTGGCTACATTGCTCAGAACCGCAGCCCTTCCCCTCTCCTTGAGCGTCGCCAACCAGCAGGCTATCGGCGCCTCCCTCGGCGAGGATTCCATAGCCCAGGGCCAGCGGGCGATTATCGTCGGTCTTTTGGCCGTCTTCGTCTTCATGTTCGCCTTCTACAAGAGCGCCGGCGTCAACGCCACCCTTGCCCAGGTCATCAACCTTTATGTCATGCTCTCGGTGCTTACCGCCTTTAAGCTCACCCTTACCCTGCCTTCGCTGGCCGGCTTTGTGCTCACCGTGGGCATGGCCGTTGACGCGAACGTGGTCATTTTCGAGCGCATAAAGGAAGAGATACGGGAAGGCAAGTCGAGGAAGGCGGCGATCGATGCCGGCTTCCACAAAGCCTTCTGGGCGGTCATGGACTCCAATATCACCACGATTATCGCGGCCCTCTTCCTGGCCCAGCTGGGTTCGGGAGCCATCCAGGGCTTCGCCATCTCCTTGGCCATCGGCAATATGACCAGCCTTTTCACTTCCCTCTTCGTATCCAGGCTCATCTTCGATTTCGGTACCGACGTCCTTAAGCAGAAGAACGTCTCCATCAGCTGGAGGATCAAATAAATGAAACGCGTCATCCGATTCAGCCGATTTTTCATACCCGCCGCCATAATCTCGGCGGGGTTGATCCTCTTTAGCATTGTTGGATACGCCACAAAGGGATTTAATCTCGGCGTCGACTTCCAGGCGGGTATAAACCAGACTGTGCAGCTTGCCTATCCGGTCGGCAGCGTGGGGTACTCCGGCAAAGGCAACGCCGAGCTTAGAATCTCGGGCGAAAATCTCACGCTGGTATTCTCCGGAGCTGAAATCGAGCAGCGTACGGTGGTTTTAAGCTATCAGAACTATGGAACGATCAAGGATCTCGCGGGAGCCCTGGCTGCCGAAGCCGGTATTGAGTTGTCCATCGATCCCGCCCAGGAAAGCTATCCGTCGACGCTTCTAATTCCTACTTCGCAGGGCAATACCCTTATAAGCAAGAATCCGATCAAACTTCATCGGGCGGCTTCCGGGGAGGGCGAGCTTTTTTCCACTATCGACAAGGTACGTGAGGCGATAGTCGGGCTTGGAAAAATTTCGGTACAGACCTTGAAACCCGAATCCAGCCAGCGCTATCTGATTCGAGTCGAAGATTCGGGGGAGGATCCCAATTTCTCCGCTACCGCCAGGCAGGCCCTCGTCTCGGGCCTCGAGGCAGTTTTCGGTCAGGATAGGGTTGTCGTCCTCAAGACCGACTTCGTGGGAGCCCGGTATTCCCAAGGCTTGTCCCGTACCGCCCTGTTATTGGTCGGCGCCACCCTCTTGCTGATTTTCCTCTACTCCCTCATCCGCTTTAAGGCCGGCTATGCCATCGGCGCTGTCCTGGCCATCGCCCAGGACGCTATCGTGATGGTTGGATTTATCGTCTGGACGAGGATGGAGTTCAGCTCGATGACGATAGCCGCCATCCTCACAATTCTGGGCTACTCGATCAACGACACGATCGTGCAGTTCGACCGGATCCGGGAACAGAAAAAACTGCAGCCGAACGAAAAGTTCATGGATGTGGTCAATTATTCACTTACCCTCACCCTGGGCCGAACGATCATAACAACCGCCACGACCATGCTCACGGTCCTGGCTCTGTTTTTCTTCACCACCGGCAGTATGAAGGATTTCGCCCTGGCGCTCTTCGTCGGCATGGTATCCGGAACCTATTCGACCATCTATATCGCCAGCGGATTCGTGGCCTGGTGGTATACGAGGAACAAGAAAAAGAAGGAGCCGAAGATCGCCGAGGCTGCGCAGCCCCAGGGCAGCGCTTCCTGAGGGCGAAACCTCGAAGCTCTTTACAGAGAAGGGGCGCCCAGGCTATAGTGTGCCCCACATCGGCGCCGTACCCAAGTGGTAAGGGAGAGGTCTGCAAAACCTTTATGCATCGGTTCAATTCCGATCGGCGCCTTCGAGGGGCTGTCTTGGACGTATCCGGGACAGCCCCTTTTCATGTCCTTTATGGGCCGCAGGACATCGCCGCGGCCAAACGGCGTCCTTCGGGCTTTCTTGCGGGTCTTTTCCTTTCAGGGTAAGATGTTGACCCAGAGGAACGGAGTGTGACCGAAACGACAACAAAAACCGCCAGGCTTAAGCCTTCGCCCTTCCCCGCGCTCATTCTGCCCTTGCTTTACGCGGCCTGCGTCATGGCGGTTTTCACCGGCATCGTAGTGCGCTTCCGCTCCTCCGAACGGGATCTTTGTTCGGGCGTCGCGTTCAGGGTCGCCTCCGAGGTGGAAAAACATCTGGTCGGGCTCAGGGACGAAGCCTCGGTATTGGCATCTTCCATTTCCAGGCATGCCGATTTACCTGAATCAGAAGTCGCCCGAATAGCCACGGCTATGTTGTCCCTTGCTCCTTATGTCACCGGGGTGAGCGTCGCTCCCTCGGCGCTGGTCCGTTATCATTTTCCCGTCAAAGATGGCGAATCCCTGGTCGGTCATGATCTTCTCTCGAATCCGGAGCGGCGGGACGCCCTGACCTTGGCCATGGAACAAAAGGCGCCGGTTTTTTCCGGACCTTTCGAATCCCTGGACGGAGGCTCCGTGCTCTTCCTCCGGTACCCGGTCTTCAACTCCGGAAAGTTCTGGGGCTTTGTCAGCCTTACCCTGGATTTCGACAGCCTCATGGAACCATGGATTGGAAAGGATTCATATCCTGGATTTGCCTTTGCCCTCTCCGCCGAGGAGCGGCCCGCGTCCGCCGCCCAGAAAGGAGGCTCCGCCGTCGACGGGAAAGGAGGCGGAGCTTCCGGTATCATGATCGCCGGAGAAATCGCGGCCTTTAGACAGGGAGTGGCCTCAGCTCCCTTGAATCTGCAGGGCCTCGCCTGGCGTCTTTATGTGCTGCCGGCCGGAGGCTGGCTGGCCTTAAGCCCCGCCCTCTATTTTCTCGGGGTGGCGGCGCTGGCCGGGGCGGTTTTTTTATTCGCTTTGTTGAAAAGCAGGGAGAGGACCGGCAATCGCGTCGACAGGGCCGTGGAAGTAGTGTTTCCCCTCCCCGGCGGGCAGGGCAAAAAATCCGCGTCTCCCTTTCCGGAAATTTTCGACGGTGCCGCGGGCCGTCAAGCAAGGGAAAGGTCGGCGCGGTCCCCGGACGCCGTTAGACCGGCGGAGGCCACGCAGCCTCAAGCTCGGGCGGCTACGGAATCCGCAAAGACGGACGCGCCTGAAATTGTATCCGATGAAATGCCTCCGGCGATGCCAGAGCCGGCTCGGGAGGCGACGCAGGAGTCGACGCGGGAGCCTCATTCTTCGGCGGCGACGGGCTCCGCGCCCATGCCCTCGTCTTCGCCTATCCAGCCCCCGACTCCGTCGGAGACGATCACGATCCAGTTCAAAGGTCCCTCGGTCAAGGGCCAGCTCTACATGCCCGACGTTATGCTCTCCGGCGATCCTAAAGACCTTTTCGCCCGCCTGAGGATAGTGGAGGATGAAGGTAAGACCGGACCCCGGCCGGAGCCTCTGCGGGAGCAAGAGCCGCCGCCGGCTCCCGATTCGGCTAAAGAAAAGCGGCGCGAATACAGGACGGCGCCAAACCCGAAGGCTGTTTCCATATTGGTTGTCGACGACAGCGAGGCTAACCGGGACATCATGGGGCGCATGCTGGCGCTTCGCGGCTACGAACCAGAATTCGCCGCTTCGGGCGAGGAAGCCCTCGCCCGAAGCACCTCCAAGGACTTTGCCATAATTTTTATGGACTGTTTTATGCCCGGGATGGACGGCCTTAAGGCCAGCAAACTGATACGGTCCTCCAAGGCTTCAGCCAAAACGAAAATTGTCGGCATGAGCGCGAAGGTAGGGACTCAGGAACTGGAACGCTGCAGGGCTTCGGGAATGAACGAGCTCTTATCCAAGCCTTTTACCTTAAGCCAGCTCACCGCCATGATTCAGTCTCTGACGGCGGGGGGCGAGCGAGCCGGGGGTATGCATCGATAGGCTTTTCCCGGGGCTGTAAATTTCGTATCATATATGAATGCCGGCTTTAACAATGATACGAAAACCTTTTCGATACAGCTACTTCAATGCCACATTATACCTGATCGCGGCCAATATTCTATTTTTCGCCCTGGGATATGTCTTTCCCTTGATCAAGGTATACATGGCCCTCAATCCGGCCGCCCTGCTGTCGGGATTCGTATGGCAAATCCTTAGCTATATGTTCGCCCACGCCGACATATCCCATCTTTTGGTGAACATGCTCGGCCTGTTCATCTTCGGCACGGCGGTGGAACGAAGCATGGGGAGCAAGGAGTTCCTGCTTTTCTACCTTTTGACTGGGACCCTGGCGGGTATAACATCCTTCGGCATCTATGTGGCCACCGGATCCTGGTACACCATGCTTCTGGGTTCGTCGGGGGCGGTATACGCCCTGCTCCTGGCTTTCGCCGTGCTCAATCCCGAGGCGAGAATTTTTCTCTACGGGATTCTCCCCGTCCGGGCTCCGATTCTCGTTCTCGGCTATGCCGGCATCGAAATCGCGTCGCAGCTTTTCAGTTTCAGAAGTTCCGTCGCCCACCTCACCCATCTGGCGGGCTTTTTCTGGTCATGGCTCTATTTTGTTCTTCGGTTTGGAATAAACCCGGCGAAGCGTCTCTTCGGACCCCGCTAGCGCCCCGGCAAGCGCCGATTACATAGCAGTCCCGGAATCGGAAAGTCGTTTTTTCTCCGTCTCCTCGTGCATCTTCTCCAGGTCTTCCATGATATGGTCCACCAATTCCTGCTTTTTATCTTCTTTGAAATGATGGGCGGCCTTTACGTGTTGAATGAGCGCTTCGCTCTTATACACATTTCCGACGGTAAATATAACCCTATCCTTGTGGAGTAGGTCGTCTTCCATCTCGCCGGAGGGGTTTATTCTGAGGATGTTCCCATTTATGGCCACCAGGCAGAAATTGTCGAAACTCTTGATATAGGAAGCGATCTCCCGAACACCCTTTTTCGATCCTGGATCCCAGGGCCTGAACCTCGTGCCGGCCGGAAAGACCAGAACCAGGCGGCCCGAGCCCTTGAGTTCGGCCAGCTTTTTTACCGCCGCCCTGTTGATAGCCATGCTTCTTCTTATTTCGTGATAGAGTTTCCCCGGTTCCATAAAGCGCTTTTTAATGATTTCCAAAGAGCGGCTGGGATAGATGACGAGCCTTGTGTAAGCCTTGGCGAAGGCATTGACCGCGGGATTCGATTCGGAAAGCTTGATCCCTGCTATCGAGACGATCGTGTCGGCTATGGCCTTGCCTGGGTCGCCCTGTTTGCGTAACAAATAATGAAATACGGGAAGGTCGAAGTTGGAGTAATGCTCGACCAGGAGGAGGCAGGATTCGCCTTTGAGAGCCCGGGCGTAAAGCTCGCTTAGATGTTCGAATCCTTCGATGCGGGAATTGGAGAGCAGATGGTCTTCCAATATCTGGTCGATATAAGGAAGAATTTCGCCCCGGCCTTCCTGATAGACATTATTCTCCGACAGCAGGGAAGGTTTGTTTTCGCCCTCCAGCAGTTTGGAAAGCAGGGGCTTATAGCGTTCGGGAATCGAATCCATCCTCGCTCCAAGGGGAAAAAGTATCCTTTAACTATAGATAGCTTCCCCTGGGTTGTCAATTTGTGGCACAAAAAGCCTTGGGGTCTAGCCGCGCGCCTTGAAGGCCGCCAGGGCTTCGGCGAGCCTGTCCACGCCCCGGGCGCACTCGTCGGTGGAGCAGGAGTAGGCTATGCGTATATGACCTTCGCCGGCCGATCCGAAGACGCTTCCCGCCACCGTGGCTATGCCATGCTCGGAAAGCAGGTAGTCCGCCAGCTCGGACGAGTTTGGAGAGAATGCGCTTATGTTGGGAAAAAGATAAAAAGCGCCCAGAGGCTCGGCGATTTTGAGCCCGGGGATAGCTTTGAATCCTTCGAGCAATATCCGCCTTCGGGCGGCGAACTGCCCCAGCATTTCGTCGACGCAGGCTTGGTCGGCACTCAGGGCGAGGGCGGCGCCGGCTTGGATAAATGTGTTTACGCAAACGGTGGTATATTGCCTTACCTTTAAAAGCGCCCGGGTAAGCTGTTCGGAAGCCACGGTCCAGCCGAGTCGCCATCCGTCCATGGAGTAGGTTTTCGAGAAACCGTTGATGATGATCGTCCGCTCGGCCATTCCGGGGACGGAATAGATGCTCGGCGAGACGGGAGTTTTGCCGTAGTAAATCCTGGCGTAGATTTCGTCCGAAAGGACGAGAAGGTTGTGACGTTTGGCGATATCGGCCAGCTCCCGCAGGCTTTCGGCGCTTTGAACCGCTCCGGTGGGGTTCCCCGGCGAAGTTATGCAGAGCATCTTGGTGCGGGGGCCGATTTTCGCTTCCACGTCCTTAGGGTCGAGGACAAAACCGTTGGATTCCTTGGCGTCCACCTCGACGGGAATTCCGCCGGCCAGGGAAACGCAGGATTTGTAGTGGTGCCAGTTGGGGTTGGCGATGATGACTTCGTCGCCGGGATTGATGAAGGCGAGCATCGAAACCATGATGCCTTCGTTGGCTCCCGCCATGACGATGGACTGGGTTTCTCCATTTACTTTTACGCCTGTGTCGATTGTGGTCCGGTTGCCGATGGCCTTGCGCAGGGCGGGCGTTCCCAGGTTCGGGGCGTAGTGCACCTCTCCCTTGCGCAGGGACTCGATGGCCGCTTCCTTGATGTGGGCGGGGGTATCGAAGTCGGGCCGGCCTATCTGCCAGTGGATCACATCCCTGCCGGCCGCTTCCAGCTCCTTGACCTTGTCGAAAACCTTCCGTATTCCGGAAAACGGAACCTTCCCCAGCCGTTCGGCCATGAGGGATTCGGGATTGAACGGGGCTGCGTTATCGTTATTCTGCATGGGTTTCTCCTTATTTATGCTTGCGCATTATGAGCTGGGAATATTCCGAAGGATCGATATGGGCTTCCACGATCACCGGCCCATCGGTCTCGAAGCCCTTCAGGAGGGCTTTTCTGTACTCTTCCGCGGTATCGGCGCGAAGGACGGGAACGCCGAAAATATAATTCGGCGTCGGGCATTCGTCTTCGTACAGCACCGTTGAATAACTTTCGAAGTTTTTCCTGGCCTGCTTGAGCCGGATCAGTTCCAGATTCTGGTCCGCCAGGATGACGAAAACGATCGGCAGCCTTCTTCGACGGGCAAGGGCCATCTCACCTGCCATCATGAGAAAACCGCCGTCTCCGCTGACACAGGCTACTTTCTTGTCCGGCCGGCAGAGCTTGGCTGCAATGGCCGAAGGCACGCCGAATCCCATGGAGGAATTGCCGTTGGTCATTATCTGCAAGCCGGGTTCCGGGGTCCTCCAGGCTTGGCCGATGAGGTGTGTGTGGGCGCCCACGTCGCAGGTCATTATGCCGTCCTGGGGCAGGATTTCGCGAAGAATGGCCAGCGCCGCCCTGGGACCGAAGCTGCCTTCGGGTGGGGCGAGATCGGCGAACATCCTTTCCTTTCTCTCCTCGAGAGCCCCCTGGTCCCACTCGGTAGATTTTGCCGGCAGGGACGCAAGGTAGCCCAGGGAAGTGGTTATGTCACCGACGATATCGCAGACGCCGGAATAGGTTGAGCGGTCGATATCCGCTTCCACCGTATCCAGGCTGAGCAGCGGCGCTTTGGGCATCCAATCTTCGTAGTTGAATTCCACCGGGTCGTAGCCCACGCCTATGACCAGGTCGGCCTGCTTGTGGGTTTCGGCGACCCTGTCGCTGAGGGCATGGAAGAGGACGCCGGCGTACCATGGATGGTCTTCGGATAGGATACCCTTGGCCATGGGTGTGAGGACCACAGGGATGCGGTGTTTTTCGGCAATCGCGGCGATGAGCGGACCCGCCTTGGCGCGAACCGCCGAAAGGCCTACGGCGATCAGGGGTTTCCTGCTGGCGTTGAAACTTTTTTCCAGCTGTTTAAGCAGGGCTTCTGAAGCGGGGACCGGCTTTGAAAGGCTTCCCGGAATTTGGGTCGAGCTTCCCGGGGAAACCGCCTCCCTGCCGCCTATATCCTCGGTCAGGCCGATATGGACCGGGCCGGGAGTTTCGGAAAGGGCGATCCTGTAAGCCTGATCGACTATCTGATCTAGCCTTTCGGCGGAGAGCCTTGTCGTCCATTTGGTGAGTGGCCTGAAAAACGCCTGTTGATCGAAGGCCATCTGTACGGTGCGGCCCAACATATGCTCGGGAGGCTCGCTGGAGAGCGCGATCATCGGCGATCGATCGAGGTAGGCTCCGAGCACGCCGGTGCTCAGGTTGGTCGCGCCGGGGCCGACAGTACCATAACAGGCTGCGGGAATTCCGGTCAATCTGGCGCAGACATCGGCCATAAAGCCGGCGCTGGCCTCATTGGCCACAAGGACGAAATCTAAGCCCTGCTTACGCATAGCTTCCATATAATAAAGCCATGAACCGCTGGGGACACCGAATACGAAACGCATTCCCCTTTCTTTAAACTTTGCGATCAACTGTTCGGAGACTGTACCCATACTACTTCCTTTGGCCGTCGTTCGGGACAAAATATATTAAACATCCTATATTATATATACTAGCATAAGTAGAATAGCTAGGCAAGGGAGAATCGTTCCAATTCAAAGTACATGACCTCAGGCTAAGTTCCACTATCCTGCGAATGAATGGCGCGCCGTGGGGTATCTTCTCTTGTGTCCAAAGTAGAATCGATGATATATTATACTCAAAACACAGTAATTGTGACATAAAATATTCTATACCATAGAGGCATCCTGAATGCGAAAGATCGTCACCTTATCTATGCGCGACCAGATTTATGAAGCTTTGCGAGAATCGATAATGAAGAACAACTATATGCCCGGAGCAATGCTTCCCATAGATAAACTCGCCGAGGATTTCGGAGTAAGCGCCACGCCTGTTCGCGAGGCTTTGGTAAGGCTTGAGGCCGAGGGGCTTGTCACTCTTGTCCCCAACAAAGGCGCAATGGTGACGGACATAGAAACCAAGGATATAAGAAACAACTGGGAGATGCGCCTCCTCCTCGAACCATACGCTGCCGCGAAAAGTTGCCTCCTTATCCCCGAGAACGACCTTTTCGCCTTGAGAAAAGAAATCGAGGATATGAAGGTAACTCCTTTCGATAATGATCGCTACGTGGCTTCAGATACCAAACTGCACGATACTCTTTATATCCACCTTTCCAACAACGTGTTGCGGGATAGCATTCGAAGGGTCCACCAGATGTCCATCAGAATTCGCTATTTCCCCGAAGGCTCGGTACAGATGCATAAGCAAGTTGTCGATGAAGTCCTGGCTGAGCACCTGGCCATCGTCGACGCTCTGTTGTCCCGAAATGCGGATGCGGTGGCCGAAAGCGTGAAAATGCATTTGGAAAACGGAGAATCGAGAACGATAAAGGCCTTTATCCGGAATTCTTGATTTTTGTTCCTCACCACCACCAGTTTCCTCGAGATACGGAGTGCCTTGATTTGCACCCTTGCGCGCTATGGAAACCCATGATATAATTTATCATATATGATATAGGATATAATTGGAGCGATTGCGAGCATGCGTTGCCTTGGTGGGATTTATATCCTAGACCTCGGGGCCTGCATCTCTAGAGAAATAACCAAGCGAGGTGTTGTGTGAAGAAGAACAGGGAGGAGATTTCTCCTCAGGGCGATTCTCCGGTCGATGTGGACAAACTGATACAGAAAGTCGAGGTGGAGTCCCGGTATAGAAGGAACTTTCAGCCCTTTTGGAAGATAGTGATCGCGGTAATCTCAATCGTATTTATCTCTTACCATCTCTACACGGCTCGTTTCGGCATGCCCGAGGCTATAAAACATCGCGCGCTCCACGTGGGCTTTATCCTAGGCCTTGTATGGCTATATTTTCCGGCGACGAGAAAATCGCCCAAGGATCGACCCAGCTTTGTGGATATCGGCCTATTCATTGTCACAGTGATAGTCACGGTTTACACAATTATATCAAGAGACGCCTTCTTGATAAGGGCCGGCGTGGCTACGCTGGATAACTACATTTTCGGCGGGATTCTCATCCTTCTGGTATTGGAGGCCTGCCGGCGATCGGTGGGCGTGCAGCTTCTCGCGTTGGGAATAATCTTCCTTCTCTATGCCTACTTCGGAAGGATAATGCCCGGTGTCCTGTCCCATAGGGGCTATACGATCCAACGAATTATCTATCAAATGTACCTCACCGCCCAGGGTATCTTCGGCATACCCATCGAGGTTTCCTCCTCTTTCCTCATCATCTTCGTTATTCTGGCCGCAGTGCTGGAGAGGAGCGGTTTAGGGAAGCTCTTCAACGACCTCGCCCTAGGCCTGGGCGGCAGGATGACAGGCGGTCCGGCCAAGGTGGCGGTGGTGGCCTCTGCCCTCATCGGCACTATCTCCGGCAGCGCGGCGTCCAACGTGGCCACCACCGGAGCGTTTACGATCCCTTTGATGAAGCGGATAGGTTACAAGCCTCATTTCGCCGGCGCTGTGGAAGCCGCCGCATCCACAGGCGGACAGATAATGCCCCCCATCATGGGATCCGCGGCCTTTATCATGGCCGAATTCCTGGGCATGAAGTATATAAGCATCGCGGCGGCGGCGATCATCCCTTCGCTTCTGTACTTCGCATCGGTATTTTTCCAGATCGACTTGCGCGCCCGCTCGCTGGGCCTTAAAGGACTGGCCAAGGAAGACCTCCCCGATGTGAAGAGCACCATCTTCCGTTACGGCCACATGATCTTCCCCATGATTGTCCTGGTGTATCTGATGATCGAAGGACGAACCCCTCTCTACGCGGCATTCTATACCGTGCTCTTTACGGTTATCCTGTCCTGGGTCAGAAAGGAAACCCGGATCGACTTCAAGGCGGCGAAAGACGTGGCGGTCAATTCCGCCAGGAGTTCCCTCTCCATCGGCGTGGCCATGGCCAACGCAGGCTTCATAATCGCCGTTCTGGCAATGACGGGTATCGGCGCGATTCTCGCGGACAACATAGTCATGCTTTCCCAGGGCAGGTTGATCATCGCCCTGGTGCTTTGCATGGTCGTGGCGATAATCCTGGGCATGGGATTGCCCACCTCCGCCTGTTATGTCATCGCGGCTTCAATAACCGTCCCAATACTTACAAAAATGGGAGTGCAACCATTTCAGGCCCATTTCTTTGTTTTCTATTATGCCTGTCTCTCAACGATAACGCCGCCGGTAGCCTTGGCCGCCTACGTCGGCGCGGGCTTGGCGGGAGCCAAGTCCAGCACCGTGGGCTGGACGGCATTCAAGCTTGCCCTGGCCGGTTTTATCGTACCTTTCTTCTTCGTTTATTCGCCGGCCATGCTCCTCATCGCCGACTCCGCCACCCAGATAGTGTGGGCGGCCGTTACCGGTCTCGCCGGGACCTTCCTCCTTTCCGTGGGGGTGGAGGGATACCTCACGATAAAGCTACCCGTATGGCTAAGGCCCGTCTTTATCGTCGCGGCCCTCATGCTCATAACGCCTGGAGTTACTTCAGACCTTATCGGCTTAGGCCTGACGGCTATCGGCTGGTTCTCTATTCAGCTCTTGAAAAGGAAACGCCAATCGATCGCCGCTTGATGCGAATCCGGTCTTCGCCCGATGGCGGTACATGCCGGGAACCGAGTAAAGGATTCAACGGCCGGACTCCGGTTCGGTCCGAATCGAACATATTGTAGATCGATAGATACAAGGAGGTTTCTTTAATGAAACAGTTCGGAAGAAAAACGATCCTCATCGCCATGATCGCCCTGGCGCTCGGGGGCTCCGGCCTCTTCGCCCAGAAAATCACCCATCTGACCATGGGAACCGCGGGCGTCAGCGGTACCAACTATCCCACAGGCCTCGCCATGTGTGCCATTTGGAACAAGGCAATTCCCGGGATCAAGGCCGTGGCCATCGCCACCGGCGGAAGCCCCCACAACATCGACCTCTTGCGGACCAGGGATGCGGATATCGCCCAGGTGCGCTCCCTCGAAGCCTGGAGAGCCACCAACGGCGTCGCTCCCTACCCCGAGAAGATGCCCTGGATCCGCGCCATCACCGGAGGACTCTTCATGGATGTCTTCCAGGTAGTGGCCCTCAAATCCTCGGGCATCAAGTCCGTCGCCGATTTTAAAGGCAAGCGCATCGCGGTGGGTCCCGTAGGTTCCGGCGGTGAAGTCGACGCCCGCGAGACGCTGGCAGCCTATGGCCTCACCTACAAGGACATGAGAGTGAGCTTTGTGGAGTACACCCAGGGTATCGAAATGATGCAGGACGGTCTCGTGGACGGCGCGATCCTCGGCTTGGCCATGGGATCGGCGGGTATGACGGAACTCCTTTTGGACGGCAAGGTCCAGCTCATCCCCATCACCGACGAAGCTCTCGCCAACCTTAAGAAGGTCAACTCCACCTACACCAGGGCTAATATCCCCGCCGACACCTATCCCCATCAGCCCGCGCCGGTCCCCACCGTCGGCACTCCCCCCGACGTCATCATGGCTAGAGCGGATATGGATGCCGATCTGGTCTACAAGATGACCAAGGCTGTGTATGAAAATATCTCCGAAGTACAGAAGGTCTCCGCCCTCCTGAAACAGTTTGGGCCTAACCTTGTGCTGCCCGACGAGCAGATGCTTATTCCCTATCATCCCGGCGCCAGGAAGTATTTCGTGGAACGGGGCTGGTTGAAGTAAACGCTGCAGCCGTTTTGGGCCGGGGCTGTGGGGTGTGCCCCGTGCCGGCCGGGAACGATCGCCGACTGGGTCGAATTACCGTGATAGCGTAAACACCATGGCTTATGACCAGGCCGCCCGAGGGGAAAGAACTCCCCGGGGCGGCTTTTTCATCTCCTGCCTCTTGGCCCGAAAAAACATTTTTCGTACCGTACTGACGAAATTAACCGTATTTTAACAATCCCCGCATAAAAAGCTCACATTGCCTTCGTATTCTTGCCGCGAAACCTACTTTAAAAGGAGAAAATCGATGAAGAAAGCCCTTTGTGCCATCCTGGTTCTTTTCGCGGCCCTCTCCCTGGGAGCCCAGGCAAAGTATTCTTGGCTGGACAGCGTCTCCGACGATCCGGACGGAATCCTGCCCGGGGTCAATCCCATGAAAGTCACGGGCCGGATCGTAACCGCAGGCTCGTCCACGGTCTATCCTCTCTCGGAGGCTGTCGCCGAGCAGTTCGTCAAGGAAGGTTTCGGCGGCCAGATCACCATAGACTCCATAGGCTCGGGCGCGGGCTTTGACCGCTTTACCAAGACCGGCGAGACCGACATTTCCAACGCCTCGGCCAAAATCAAGCAGAGCAATATCGAAGCGGCGGCCAAGCTCAATCCTCCCCGTCTTCCCATCGAGTTCCGCATCGGCACCGACGCCTTGGCCGTGGTCGTCAGCTCAACCAACGGCTTTGTAAAAAACCTGACTATCGCCGAGCTGGGCGCTATCTTCTCCACCGCCCAGTACTGGTCCGACGTGAGAAAGGAATGGCCCAGGCAGGAGATCAAGCGTTTCTCCCCCGGCACCGATTCGGGAACCTTCGACTACTTTGTGGAGCACGTCTTCAAGAAGGACAAGAAGCCCATCCTCTCGGCCAGGAACCTCCAGCTCTCCGAGGATGACAACGTGCTTGTCCAGGGCATTCTCACCGACCAGTTCGCCATCGGTTACTTCGGCTACGCCTACGCCGCGGAGAACAAGGGCAAGCTCAAGGCTGTATCGATCGAAGGTATCGAGCCCAACCAGGCAACCGTGGACGCCGGCACCTACCCCCTGGCCAGGCCCCTCTTCCTCTACTCCGACAAGAACATCATACGGGGCAAGCCCCAGGTTGCCGCCTTCCTTACCTACTACCTTACCTACGTGAACGATCTCATAAAGAAGGTAGGTTACTTCCCGGCTCCCGCGGCGGATCTTAAGAAATCCAAAACCCTTCTGGCCGAGGCGATGAAGGGCCTTTTCTAAGAACCATGGGCTGTGGAAATCCTTCCAAGCCTACCGATCAACTCCCCCGGACTTTACTGCATCGTCCCCGGCCGGGGGAGATAATCATTCAGGCTTTGCTGTTTTTAGCCGCCTCGATATCCATCTTCACAACCCTCGGCATCGTCGCCAGCTTGGGGCTGGAAGCCTTCGCCTTTTTCAGAAAGATATCGCTGATCGACTTTTTCACCGATACTGTCTGGCAGCCCGCCATCGAACGCTACGGAATCCTCCCTCTCTTGAGCGCCACCCTCGCTACCAGTTTCTGGGCCATGCTGCTGGCTTTGCCCCTGGGGCTTTTGGTGGCCATCTACCTCTCCGAGTACGCGCCCCGCAGGGTGCGGGATTTCCTGAAACCTGTCCTCGAACTCCTGGCGGGCATCCCTACTGTTGTCTACGGTTATTTCGCCCTCAACACCGTCACGCCCCTCATACGAAATCTTTTCGGGCGGCAGCGGGTGGATGTTTATAATACCCTGTCCGCGGGATTGGTCATGGGTATTCTCATCCTTCCCCTCATCGCCTCGATGTGCGAGGACGCTCTCTCGTCGGTGCCGCGCTCGCTCAAGGAAGGGGCCTATGCCATGGGCGCCAACAAGCTGGAAGTCTCCCTTACGATTGTCGTGCCCGCCGCCTTCTCGGGAATAGCCGCTGCCTTTATCCTGGGGCTTTCGAGAGCGGTGGGCGAAACGATGATCGTCGCCATGGCGGCCGGAGCCGGCCCCAATCTCACCCTCAACCCCTTCAAGTCCGCCGAGACGATGACGGGTCATATCGTAAGAATATCCGGAGGCGATCTTTCCTACGACTCCATGGATTATCAAAGTCTCTTCGCCATAGCCCTGGTGCTTTTCATCGTGACGCTCGGCCTCAATATGCTTTCTTCGCGGATTGTGCGTCGCTTCAGGGAGGTCTACGAATGAACCCCTCGCCTCCCATATCCGGCCGGCTCGACTCCAGGCTGGAAGAACGTCGCAGGAAATCCGGGCGCTGGAGAATTATCTTTCTGGTCTGTACGATAGTTTCGGTCTTTTTTCTCGCCGCCCTTCTGGCGGGCATCGTGAATCAGGCCTTCGGTTATGTCTTGGTTCAAACCGAGGAAGATCCGGCGAAATTAGTCCCCGAGGGAGAGACCCTCTCGGAACAGGACGCCCAGGGGCTCAGCTCGATTCTCCAGGAAAGGCTCTCCCGGCGCCTATACCGGAAACTCGATACCGAAGCCCCCCTGGCGGAACGTAGCAGGGCCGAGCTCCTGGGCATCATCGATGCGGAAATACTCAAACCCCATGTGATTGCCACCTGGAGCCTCTTCGAAAGCATCTTTTTCAAGCCGGAGATAATGGAAAGCGTCGTCCGCGATTACCAAGGGGGAAGCCTGCAATTCCGATCCTGGGTGAGCGCAAGCCTGCTCTCCAGCTCCCAGTCCTCGGACCCCCTGAGAAGCGGCATCCGCGGCGCCCTTTTGGGCTCCCTGTTGACCATTCTCTTTACTATTCTCTTTGCCCTGCCACTGGGCGTGGCCGCGGCGGTCTGGCTGGAGGAATACGCCAGGGACAACTGGCTCAACAGGGTGATCCGTACGAATATTTATAACCTGGCGGGAGTCCCTTCGATCATCTATGGAATGCTTGGCCTCGCGCTCTTCGTGAGGGCGATGGCGCCCCTGACTTCGGGAGCGATCTTCGGCGTACAATCCGAAGGGACTTCTCTCGACGGCAGGACGGTCCTTTCCGCATCCTTAAGCCTGGCCTTATTGATTCTTCCGATTATCATAATCAATGCCCAGGAGGCCATGAGGGCTGTGCCGCAGAGCCTACGACAGTCCAGCCTTGCCCTGGGCGCCACCAGGTGGCAGACAGTCTGGCATCACGTGCTGCCCGCATCGGCGGACAGAATCCTCACAGGAGCCGTGCTGGCCATATCCAGGGCTTTGGGCGAGACAGCGCCCCTTGTGGTGGTGGGAGCCTCTACCTTCCTCTCCATGGACCCCACCGGCCCCTTTTCCAAATTCACCACCCTGCCCATACAGATATACCAATGGAGCGCCAGGCCCCAGCAGGAATTCCGGAACCTCGCCGCCGGGGCCATCGTCGTGCTTCTGGTGATGCTCCTCTCGCTTAATGCCAGCGTCATCTATATGCGTGCGAAATACAGCAATAAAAAGGCAGCCTCCCAATGAAGACAACAGCATGCCTGGAAGTGATCGATCTTTCGATAGAATACTCCGACGGACACAGGGCGGTAAAAGACTTGACCATGAATATCGACCGCAACGCGGTCACCGCCATAATAGGTCCCTCGGGCTGCGGGAAAAGTACTGCGCTGCGGGCGTTCAACCGCATGAACGAGCTGATACCAGGCACGAAGACTTCGGGCCAGGTTCTTTTCCGCGGGGCGAATATCTACGGTTCCGGTGTCGATCCCGTGGAAGTGCGGCGCTGGATAGGCATGGTCTTCCAGAAGCCCAATCCTTTCCCGAAAACCATTTACGAAAACATAGCCTGGGGGGCCAGGATCAACGGCTACAGGGGCGACATGGACGAACTGGTGGAGTCCAGCCTTTTCCAGGTAGCCCTTTGGGACGAGGTGAAGGATAAGCTCAAGCAGAGCGCCATGGCCCTCTCTGGCGGACAGCAGCAGAGGCTTTGCATCGCCCGGGCCCTGGCTGTGAGCCCCGAGGTGATCCTCATGGACGAACCCACCAGCGCCCTGGATCCGATTTCCACCGCCAAGATCGAAGACTTGCTCGGTCAGCTCAAGAGCCGCTATTCTATCGTCATCGTGACGCACAACATGCAGCAGGCCGCCAGGATATCGGATTTCACAGCCTTCCTTCTTTCGGGGGATCTCGTCGAGTATGCCCCGACGAAGGAAGTTTTTTTCAATCCCAAGGATGAACGCACCGAGAACTATATCTCGGGTCGCTTCGGTTGATAGAGGAAGGAATCCATGAGCACCAGAACAGCGCTCCAGGAGGAGCTGGCACGACTTCGTTACGATATACTCGGCATGGCCACCAGGGTCGAGGAGAACCTGGCCAAGGCTATGACCGCCCTGAAAAATCAAGACCTAAACCTCGCGAAAGAGGCCAAGGCCGGGGACAAGGAGGTCGATAGACTCCAGCTGGCGATCGAAGACGCGGCGGCGGTGCTCATCGCCACTCAGCAACCTGTGGCCAGGGACTTGCGGGAACTCGTCACCATCTTCAAAGTGACGTACAATCTGGAAAGGGCGGGGGACTATAGCGTGCATCTGGCCAAGACAGCCATCAAGCTGGCCGGCGAAGCTCCCTTCCGCCAGATCGGCAGGCTGGATCGCATGGCCGGCGTGGGCCTGAGGATGATCAGGGGAGCGGTGAGCGCCTATCAGAATTGGGATGTCGAAACGGCAAGATCGACAGCCTTGCTGGACGATGAAATCGATCATGAGCACAAGGCCCTCATCGAAGAAATCTTGAGCCTTATGAAGGATCATCCGGAACTCATCAAGCGAGCTTCCAAGCTGCTGACGACCTCCGGGTACCTCGAGCGCTTCGGCGACCACATGACCAACGTATGCGAGGCGGTGGTCTACATGGTGGAGGGGCGGCATCTCGAGCTGAACGACTAAGCCGGGCCGCCAGGCTAACCATAGACCTGTAGGGAGCCGGATCGATCGGGCCGAGAAGATCGGGGCCGGCGAAATGCTTTTAAAGCATGGCAGGAGGGAAAATGGCCAAAGCCAAAATCCTGGTCGTCGAAGACGACCAGGATATACGGGAACTCCTCTCCTATACCCTCCAGGCCGAAGGCTGGGAAGTGCTGCCCGTGGTATCCGCCGAGGAGGGACTCTCCCTGCTGCGGGCCAGGGATTTTGACTGCATCGTCCTCGATCTCATGCTGCCCGGCATCGACGGATTCGAGTTTTTGCGCCGTTCGAAGAATCTTCCGGGCAAGGCCGGGATTCCTATTCTCATAACCACGGCCAGGGGCGAGGATGCCGATGTGGTGGCCGGCCTCGAATTGGGCGCCGCGGATTATGTGGTTAAACCTTTCAGTCCCAGGGTTCTGGTGGCCCGGATCAGAACCGCCCTGCGGCGAGGCCTGGAGCGATCGCCGGGACAGGATGTTCAGACCAGACTTAGCAGGGGAGGGCTTGTCCTGGACCCCCTGCGGCATGAAGCATTCTTCGAAGATAAGTTCCTCGAGCTTTCGGCCACCGAGTTCTCCATCCTCAAATGCCTTATGGAGGAGCCCGGAAGGGTCTTCGCCCGCACCCAGATCATCGATGCCGTCAAGGGGCAGGATTACCCGGTTACCGATCGATCGGTGGATGTGCAGATACTTTCCATAAGAAAAAAATTAGGGGAAGGCTCCGCCCTCATAGAAACGGTCCGGGGCGTGGGGTATAGGTTTAGAGCGGAGCAGTAAAAACTAAAAGACCGTTTACGACTGGAAAGGCGGATAGTACAGGAGCGAGAGTCGAATTATGAAGACGCTTTTTGGTAAAACGCTGGGATCTCTTTTAGGCTTGAGCCTAGCCTTGTGTCTTGTCTTCGCCCTCCTGTCCGTCACGCTGATAGGGCAGATCCACACCGAGATCAACGATAAGGCTCTTGCCGAAACCGCCCGCCTTCTCTCGGCGTACCTGCCCGATCCCGCCGATGCGGCTGAGCTGCGACGCTGGGCCAGGGAAGCCGGCGGGGCGTCCTCGTACCGCGTCACTATCGTGACTTCCGACGGCAGGGTGGCCGCCGATTCCAAGGCCGATCCGGCAACGATGGAAAACCACGGCGACAGGCCCGAAATCATCCAGGCCCTCTCGGGATTCCAGGCCAGGGCTACGCGGAAATCGAACACCCTCGGCATGGAGCAGCGCTATATCGCACTGCCGATAAAGGACGGCGAGGGGAAAATAATCGCCGCCTTCAGGCTCTCCCTGGATACCCCGGCCATGGAGTCCAGGCTTTCCGAGCTGCAATTTCTCCTGGTCACCGTAATAGCCTTCGCGGCAGCCCTCGCGGCCCTGGTGGCCGTATTCCTGTCCAGGGGCATAACGCGGCCCCTGGGGCTTTTGGCTGCCGCGGCCGAGTCCGTGCCCCGGGGGGAGAGGGATGCGCCCGGATCGCGGGCCGGCGGCCGCTTCGAGCTCAAGGACAGGCGGCAGCTCGCCCGAAGTTCCCGGGAGATACGGGTTTTAGGCGAAGCGCTGGACTCCATGGCCGGAGAGCTTTCCCTGCGGGCCGAATCGGCGGAAGCCAAGGAGCGGGAGGTGGAAGCCATCCTGGATGGGGTCTCCGAGGCCGTCCTCGCTCTCGATGCCCATCTCAATCTGCGGCTGGCCAATAAAGCGGCCCGCCAATTCTTCGATTTTCCCCAGGCCTCCGACGCTGGCAGGAAAACCAAGCCCTGCCTTCTCGAAATCTCCCGTTCGCCGGCGCTCGAGGAGGTGGCGCGAAAGGCGTTGGAAAGTTCCTCGGCGGCGGAAGTCGATATCGAACTCTATCGCCAGGGAAGTCAGCGAAGTTTTCGAGTGCTCGCCGCGGCATACGGAATGCAGAGCGGCTCCCGGGAACCTGAGGGCGTCGTGCTGGTCCTGAACGACCTCACCGTTCTGCGCCGCCTCGAGACGATTCGCAGGGATTTCGTCGCCAACGTATCCCACGAGCTCAGAACACCCGTGCAACTGGTGAAAGGCTTCGCCGAAACCCTTCTCGGAGGGGCCTTGGAAGATCCCGACAAGGCCAGGCGTTTTTCTGAAATCATCGGTCGAAACGCGGCGAGAATGGAACGGCTCATCGATGACCTGCTCTCTCTGGCCAAGCTTGAACAGCAGGAAAGGGAGAGTCTGGAAACGAAATCCGAAAGTCTCCGGGAACTCGTTCTCGAGGCAATAGCCTCGGTGGAATATGCCGCGATGGGCAAAAACCTTAAACTCGAACTGGACTGCCCCGAGGATATCCGTGTCGAGGTGAACGGCGGCTTGATCGTACAGGCCGTTTTTAATCTTTTGGACAACGCGGTGAAATATTCCCCGGCCGAGAGCCAGGTCCGGATCAGGGCGCGCCGAATCGATTCCAGATTGCGCATCGAGGTTCGGGACCAAGGCCCGGGAATCCCCGCGGCCCAGTTGCCCAGGCTCTTCGAGCGCTTCTACAGGGTGGACAAAGCAAGGAGCCGGGAGCAGGGGGGTACTGGCCTCGGCCTGGCTATTGTCCGCCATATCGCCGAAGTCCACGGCGGCTCCGTTGGAGTGGAGAGCTGGGAAGGAGAGGGCTCCCTGTTTTGGATCGAACTCGACGCGAATGCCGGGGCAAGGCTCGGTTAGCCTGGCGGAGCGGAAGGCGTAGGACAGGGGCTGATGAAATATAAGCCGAAGTCCGCTTAAGGCCTAAATCGAAGTGGTCGTCGTTTCGGGTTTCTGCGTATATTCATCGGTGTAAAGACTTCGTTCAGCATTCAGGGAGAGAAGATGGACGATTTGAAACAGAAAGAAGGCCTATTCTATCTGGGTGAGGATGATAAGCCCCTGGCACTGATCAAATTCTCGCGAAAAGAAGGGCCGGTCATCGTGATCGAGCATACGAGGGTTTCCGAGACCCTGAAAGGCCGGGGCATAGGAGGTCGCCTGGTGGAGGCGGTGGTGGGGCTGGCCAAGGAAGAGGGAGCGAAAATTTTACCCCTTTGTTCTTATGCCCGGGCCTATCTCCAAAAAAAGGCTGAGTACGAAGATATTCTCGCTTAGAACTTTCCTGGGACAATAAAAAGACCGCCTTTTTAAGGCGGTCTTTTTATTCGTGGAGGTGAGGAGAATTGAACTCCTGACCTCTTGAATGCCATTCAAGCGCTCTACCAACTGAGCTACACCCCCGAAAGCGAGGGGATACTACCCCGAAGCCCGCGGGAGTGTCAATAAGCAAGGATCATGTACAAGGCCGTGCCGCCCAGGATGCTTAAGAGGGGATTGCGTTTCCACAGGTGAAGCCCAACCACGAGAAGCCCGGCCAGGACTTCCGGGAACCCGTGAGGCGCCTTGCTCCATTCCAGCGACGCGTAAGGAGAGAGGGCAAGGACTGTCATGGCCAGGGCGGGCATATAGATTTCCACGAAGGATAGAAACCGAGGGGTCTTTTCCCCCGAAAAGAATAAAAAGGGCAGAGCTCTGCAAAAAAGAATCACCGCCGCCATGGCCAGCGACGCTGTAAAAGCCCGGGATACGCTAAGCATTGCCGTCCCCTTTTATGCGTTTTTTTCTCACGCTGTCGTAAAGGGCCAGGCCTGCGGTAGCTATGAGCAGGCCCAGGGCTATGGCTCCGCTGCCTTTCATAAACCTATAGGCCAGGAAGATGGAAATGCCGGCTATGACGAAGGGAAGACCTTTTTTCAGCCTCATGGCCTGCTCCAGGGCCAGCACGATAAAGAGAGCATTCAGGGCGAAATCCAGTCCCTGGACCCTGCCGGGTATCAGAGAGCCCGCAAGGGCGCCCAGGGCCGTGCCAGCGACCCAGTACAGCTGGTTCAACGCCGATACCGCCAACAGGAAGCCGCCGTCGGCCCGCTCCTCGGGCTTGGACGAACTTAAAAGCGCGTAGGTCTCGTCGGTCAGGGCAAAGATAAGATAGGGCTTTATCCTGGGATGAGCCCCGAAGCTCCCTATGAGAGAGAGCCCGTAGGCGGCGTGTCGAATATTGGCCACCAGGGTCACGAGAACGATCTCAGGCAGCGAGGCTCCGGCGGCGAATAGGCTGATGCCGATATACTGCGCCGCTCCGGCGAACACGAAGATGCTCATGAAAAGCGCCAGCCAGACTGGATAGCCCTTATTCACCGCCAGAAGGCCGAAGCCGAAGCCTATGGTCAGGTATCCCAGGAGCACGGGAACGCTGGCCTTGAAGGCCTTGGGCAGGGCAGGTGCGGTTGCGCTCTTCGTCATGGGGCAACAATAGGGCCTTCGAGGGCCTTGGGTCAATCTGGCGCCCCTGGCGGAGCAGGGGCCAGCCTTGTGCAAGACCCTCTTCTTGTCCATACTGCAGGCTATGGGAACAGCATTCAAGGGCATCGCCCTTTGCGCCGTCGGACTGGAGAAAATCACCGCCCAGGAGCTGGTCAAGCTGGGCTTGAAACCGCAGGATCGCAGGCCGGGCAGGATAGGTTTCGCGCTGGAAAGCGACAGATTGGCCACGGACCTTGCCAGGGCGAATATTGGGCTTCGAACCGCCGAACGGGTGCTCCTGGAGCTTGGGCGCTTCCCCGCCCCGGACTTCGACGCGTATTTCGAAGGCATCGCCTCCCTGCCCTGGGAGCTTTGCTGCTACAAGGATTCCAAGATTCACATCGAACGGGTGCGCAGCAAGGATTCCAGGCTGGCTTCCCAGGCCAGCCTCCAGGCCATGGGCCAAAAAGCGGCTTATTCCCGGCTCATGGATAGCTTCGATATGCGCACCATGCCCGAAACGGGAAATTCCGTAGGCGTGAGGATCTATCTGGACAGGGACGAGTGTTCGGTGGGCATCGACACATCCGGGGAGCCTTTGCATAAGCGAGGGTATAGGAGAAGGACCGTTCAAGCTCCCCTCAAGGAGACTATCGCCGCCTCGCTTCTCTTCTTTTCCGGCTGGAACAGGAAATTCGCCCTTCTGGATCCCTTCTGCGGATCCGGCAGCATCGCCATAGAGGCCGCGCTCTACGCCCTGGATTTCGCTCCGGGACTTACCAGACGCTTTGCCTTCGAGTTGATGCCCGCTATGTCCCCCAAGCAGGTCTATGCCGTCCGGGAGGATTTCGAATCGCGGATACGGAACGATGTGGAGGTGGAGATACGGGCTTCGGATATCGATCCGGGAGCCGTGGAAACCGCGAAGGCCAACGCCGCCGACGCCGGCCTCCGGGATTGGATTGAATTCTCCTGCGAGAAAGCCCAGGACTTGAGCCCCTTTGACGGCAAGGGACATCTTTTAGCCAATCCTCCCTATGGGAAAAGGCTGGGCAGTCAGGAGGAGGCCCTATCGCTTTACGCCGATCTGGCGCCCATGAGGGATAGGTTCAGGGATGGGGGATGGAATATGGGCTTTATCACCGACAGGGAAGATTTCGGGGAAATCTTCGGTCTTAAGCCGACTTCCGTCCATCACCTGTTCAACGGGGCCGAGGAGCAGTGGTTCCACTGGTATCCGGGCAAGGAGGAGAAGAATGCCGCAGTTGAAGAGTGAGCAGTATCCTGTCTGCAGCCTGGACTCCGGCGGATTCAAGCCCGAACCGGCGGTCTTCGTGGTCTTCGGCGCCACCGGCGACCTCTCCCACAGGAAAATTTTCCCGGCGCTCTTCGACCTCTTTTTAGGGGGGATACTTCCCGAGGATCTCCTCATGGTGGGCTTCGCCCGCAAGGATCTGGATCATAAAAAATTCCGGGAGGGTCTGCGGCAGGGTTGCGCCTCCTTCGCCAGGGCCGCTGCCTTCGATGAGGAGCAGTGGAAAAGGTTTTCGTCCAGAGTTTACTATCTGCGTTCCGATTTGGAGGATTCCCGGGGTTATGTACGGCTGGCCGATGTCCTGGCCGGGAGGGAGAATGGTTTTTTCAAGGCTATCGATGCCATACCGAAGAACATTCTCTTTTACCTGGCGGTGGGTCCCGAGCACTTCGGCACGATTTCCGACAGGCTCGGCGAGGCGGGCCTAGGTTCCCGCCGCGACCGGGGGGGACAGCGGGCGGCGCCGGGCGTAAAATCGGCGCCCAGGCAGGGATGGCGGCGTCTAGTGGTGGAGAAACCCTACGGTCGGGACGGCGAGAGCGCCAAGGAACTCACCGCCGTGCTCCAGCGCAGCTTCGCCGAGCGGGATATCTACCGTATCGATCACTATCTGGGCAAGGAGACGGTGCAGAACCTCCTGTATCTCCGCTTTGCCAACTCGGTCTTCGAGCCTATCTGGAACAGGCACCACATCGAGGCGATCGACATATCGGTGTTCGAAACCGTGGGCATCGGCGACAGGGGAGGTTACTATGATTCCGCCGGCGCCGCCCGGGACATGCTGCAGAATCACCTGATTCAGCTCATGTGTCTGACCACCATGGAACCTCCGGCGAGCCTCGACCCGGAGAATATCCATAACGAAAAGGTAAAGGTGCTGCAATCCATCGCCCCCTACAGCCCCGCCTCCCTCCTGGCCCGGGCGCTGCGCGGCCAATATGTTCGAGGCGTGGACGCCGAGGGCCGAAGCCTGCCCGGTTACAGGGAGGAAACAAGGGTAAAGCCCGATTCCAGCACCGAAACCTATGTGGCCCTTACCCTCGAGCTGGACAACTGGCGTTTCGCCGGCGTGCCCATCCGCCTGAGGACGGGCAAGGCCTTCGCGTCCAAGTTCAGCCAGATCGTCATACATTTTAAAAAACCCCCTGCCGCGCTCTTTACGGCGCAGTGCGGCGAAAGCCTCATCAACAACACCCTGACTATCCAAATCCAGCCGAACGAAGGGGTCTGGCTTCGCTTCAACGCTAAGATACCGGGCATGTCCGCCATAAAGGCGAACGAGCTGCGTTTTTCCTTCAAGGAAGTGAGCGAATACCTTCCCGAAGCTTATGAACGGCTCATCGCCGACGCCCTGGCTGGCGACTCGACCCTCTTCATCCGCGCCGACGAGTCCCAGCAGGCCTGGCGGATTGTGGATACGCTGGAGGCGGCCTGGGCCAAGGCCGATCCCGGAGCTCCCCCCGCCAAAGGCGGACTTCTTTTCTATCCCGCCGGCTCCCCCATCCCGGAGATCGGTTCATGAGTTTAACGTTGTTCCGTTTTACCGACGAGGCCAGTTGGATAGAAGCCGGCCTGGATATTTTTCGCGGGCTTTTTAGACAGGCGCCGGACCGGAAAAACGTTGAGCGGCGGGGCGGCGCCCTTCATATAGCCCTGTCGGGAGGGTCCACGCCCATTGCCTTGTACAAAGCCATGGCCGCGGATTCCGCCTGCTCAGAGCTTTCAAACGGCCTGGACCTCCATTTCTGGGTGGGCGATGAACGGGAAGTGCCCGCCGAGAGTTCGGAACGCAACGGCAAAATGATCCAGGACATGCTCGGAGGCGGCTGTCGCTGGGAAAAACGGCCTATACTACATCTCTGGCCCGAGGGGGACAGGGAGAAAGCCTGCGTCCTTTATGCCGAAGAGCTGCGCCGCGCCATGGGCGATAGGCCGGTTTTCGAGCTGGTGTTGCTGGGGATGGGACAGGATGGCCACACAGCCGGGCTTTTCACTATCGACGACATCGAAAGGGGGAGGGAGGGCGAACACTGCTTAAGCACCGACGCTCCTTCGGAACCCAGGAACCGCATGACCATGAGTGCTCAGCTCCTCAGGAATGGACGGACCCATCTGGTTCTTCTGAAAGGCGGGGGAAAAAACGCGATGCTCGAAGCGCTTCTTGCCGGTTCGGTTCGGCTGCCCATACGCGAAGTATTGAACGGCGACAGCAGGATATTCCAGTTATGCTAGGGCGATCTTCCGTATTCCGGAGAGGTTCTTGGAAGCAGGGGGTTTCGATATTGGGTTTTCTCATCGCCCTTGTCTCCGCCGCTCCACTCCGCGCCCAGGAGACTCTTTCCCGGCAAACCCTGAGATTTTCCGATCGGCAATGGACAGTTAGGCAGACGGCGAAGCCCGAAGGTCCGGGCGGTAATGTTTTCGGGGGAAAGGATCTCGGGGTCCTGCTCAACCAGGACGGCTCCTTGACCTTGAGGGTCTTTCAAAAAGATGGGATCTGGCATGCGGGAGAGGTCACTCTGCAACAGCGGACCGGCTACGGCGAGTATATCTTCAGGCTGCGGACAGCACCGGGGGAATTGGATCCGAATCTCGTCCTCGGGCTTTTTACGTATTCGGGTGCCTCCGCCTATCATCATCGTGAAATCGATATCGAATTCTCGGCCTGGGGAAGTCCAAACCTCCCGGTGCTGGGCCAGTATGTCATTCAACCGTACCAGGACCCGGGGCATTTGTTCAGCTTCGACCTGTCCCGGATAAAGGGACCCGCCAGTTATTCTTTTGTCTGGATCGAGGGCAGGGTGGACTTTTCCTCCTGGCTGGGCTACGGGCCGCGGCCTAAAGGGGGCTCCCCGGATATCATTGCCGCCTGGAGCTTCGCCGACGCCCCGGCGGTGCCCCGGCCCAGCCCGAATGTCCACATGAACCTCTACCTGGCCAATGGTGAGCGGCCCCCTTTAGGCCGCGGCGCTCTCTCGGTCACCATCGATTCCTTTCAGTTCACGCCCGCTAAATAATAAGCGGTCCCATTTATGTGAAAAGCCGCCCGCGGGTACATACCCCGGGCGGCTTGCCGGCATTTCGGAATTCGTGCAGGTCTTTCACCCGCTGTTTTTATCAGTTCTCGGCTATCAGCAGAGACTTGGTATCAAGCTTGAGATTGAGGTCCCGCGGATTGAGGGTTTCGTGATCCTTGACCACCTTGAAGTGGATATAATCCCTGGCCGGTTCCATGACGATGAGCACCGAGATCAGGGGCAAAAGTTCCCGCAGCAATATGGGTACGTTGTTTTTGTCACAGAGGGGTTCTTCGCCCGAAAGGGTGCAGGAGTACCATGCTTCCAGCCCCATCTCGGCCAAAAACGCCCTGACCTTCTGAAAACGCTCCACGGTACCCCGGGAGAAGTCGAAGCCGTCCACGATTACCGTCTTGGCGTCGAAACCGCCTTCCACGATCATGGCCTTCAGGGAACGGGTTATCTGTTCGACGCTCACCCCCTCCTGGGTGAAGTTCATGATCACCCTGTTGCGGACCAACTGGTCCCTGAGCTCCCCCAGATCTTCCAGTTTCCTGCGCCGGGCTATTTCGTCGAAGATGTTTTCGTACCAGGAAATGATATAACTCGTATGGGCGTTGAAGGAAACATGGATCACCTTTTCGCCTTGGATCAGCCTGTCCAGGGCCATCTGCACCAGCACCGAAGTCTTGCCGATGCCCTTGCGCGAGGCTATGACACCGAAATTGCCTTTCCCCAAACCGCCTTTTATGGATTTTTCCAGCGCGCGCACCGGACTCTTGGATATGAATTCGTCTTTCAGCATGGGCCCTCCTCCCTAAGTATACCCGCATAATCGCGGACGGGCAAAGTATTTATCAAAATTCAACGGACTTTTGAAATTGGCTCATCTTCAGCGCTGCGCTTCCTTCCTGCGCTTTTCCAGATACTCTTTCTTGAGCTGGTCCGAGATCGAGGTCGGCACTTTGCCGTATTTCTCGAACTCCATGGTGAACTCCGCCTTGCCCTGGGTCAGCGAGCGTATGACCGTGGAATAGCCGAACATCTCGGCCAGGGGAACCTCGGCCTCTACCCGGCAGAAGGTGCCGTCCTCGGTGCTGGAGGTGATGATACCGCGGCGCTGATTCAGCGAAGCGAAGATGTTCCCTTGAAATTCGTTGGGACCTTCCACCGAAACCTTCATGATTGGTTCGAGGATGGCAGGCTTGGCCTTGTCGTAGGCCTCCCTGAAGGCGCCGATGGCGGCCAGTTGGAAGGCGATATCCGAGGAGTCCACGGGGTGGCTCTGCCCGTCGTTGACCACGCAGCGCACGTTCACGATGGGGAAGCCGATCAGGCTACCCTTTTGCAAGGCAGCCTTGAAGCCCTTGTCGCAGGAGGGAATATACTCGATAGGTATGGCGCCGCCCTTGACCATATCGACGAACTCGTAGTTTTCGGTCTCCAGGGGTTCCATATAGCCCGCCACGCGGCCGTACTGACCCGAACCGCCGGTTTGCTTCTTGTGGGTATAGTTGAACTCGGCCCGCTGGGTGATGGCTTCCCTATAGGCGACCTGGGGCCTGCCCACCTCGACCTCGCACTTGTACTCTCGGCGCATTCGCTCGATGTACACTTCAAGGTGGAGTTCGCCCATGCCTTTGATGATCGTCTGGTTGGACTCGGGGTCCACGTAGGTCTGGAAGGTGGGATCTTCCTTGGTAAAGCGGTTTAGAGCCTTGCCCATCTGGTCCGAGGATTTTTTGTCCTTGGGCTCGATGGCCAGGGAGATGACCGGCTCGGGAATGAACATGCTCGTCATGGCGTAGTTGAGGTCCGGATGGCAAAAGGTGTCGCCGGAGGCACATTCGATGCCGAAGAGGGCTACGATATCCCCGCAGTATCCTTCGGAGATGTCTTCCATGGAGTCGGAATGCATGCGTACCAGCCGGCCCACTTTAAAACGCTTGCGCGAGCGGGTATTCAAAAGCTCGTCGCCTTTTCTCAATTCGCCCTGGTACACGCGCACATAGGTGAGCTGGCCGTACTGCCCGTCCTCCAGTTTGAAGCCCAGGGCTACGGGCTTGGCGGCGGGATCGGGAAGGAGTTCCACCTGTTTTTCCTCGTCGTCCAGGTTGAGGGCGAAATTGCGCACTTCCGTGGGGTCGGGGAGGTACGAAGTGACCCCATCCAGGAGCAGTTGTACTCCCTTGTTCTTATAGGCCGAGCCCACGAAGACGGGCACCAGTTTTTCGGCGATACAGCCCTTGCGGATGGCGGTCACCAACATCTCGTTGGTATATTCTCCTTCGAGATACGCTTCGGCCAGGTCGTCGGAGAACATGGCGGCGGCCTCGACCAGCTCCTCCCGGTAGCGTTCGGCATCGGCCTGGAGATGGGCCGGAATTTCGGCGTAACGTAGGTCTTCTCCCGAGGGACCGTCGAAATATACGGCCCGCATCGTGACGAGGTCGACCACGCCCTCGAGCTTGTCTTCGAGTCCTATGGGAAGGGCGACAAAAGCCGGGTTCAGCCCAAGTTTTTCCTGAAGCTGAGCCTTAACCTTGAAGGGGTTGGCTCCTGTTCTGTCGCATTTGTTAATGAACGCCAACCGGGGGACATGGTAGCGCTTGAGCTGCCTGTCCACGGTGATGGATTGCGACTGGACTCCCGCCACCGCGCAGAGCACGAGAATCGCTCCGTCCAGCACCCTCAGGGAACGCTCCACTTCGATGGTGAAATCCACGTGTCCCGGGGTGTCTATGAGATTGATCGGGTGGCCCTTCCAGTTCACGTTCGTGGCCGCTGACTGTATGGTGATCCCCCGCTCCCGCTCCAGGTCCATGGAGTCCATGGTCGCTCCGGCGCCATCTTTGCCCTTGACCTCGTGAATCGCGTGAATCTTCCTGCAGTAGAAGAGAATGCGTTCGGAAAGGGTAGTCTTGCCCGAATCGATGTGGGCGGAAATGCCGATGTTTCGCATCGTGTGAATATCTATGGACATAGTTTCAAGTCACCTCGTTCCAATAGTATAGTCGGCGCCAAAGGCGTCCCCTGGTTTCTCAAGGCTTCGCGACGGTAGCGCTGGTAATTTCATTGGGAAAATTGTTGAAAAAAATGCGGTTTAATCCCGTTCGTTAGAAAATTAGCCACCGGCGAGAGTATAATGGGGGAGAGGCTTTTTTTCAATCCCCGAAAATCCAAGGCCCGGCGACAGCTCTCGATGAGCCGCTCGTCCGGGCTTTCGGATTTTCAAGGCGATGCCGGCATCCTGAAGCGGCGCCGGCGGCAAAACAGACCGCGCAACCAGTGCCGACTCAAATATATTCTATCTCCCATTCCACCTTGGCGGCTTCCTTGAGCATGGCGTTAACCCCGCAGTACTTGTCCTGGGAAAGCTGGCAAGCCTTCTGGACATTGTCCGGATTGAGATTATCGCTTTTCTTGAACTGGTAAGTCAGTTTGATTTGGGTATATTTTTTCGGATGGTCCTGGCTGCTTTCGGCGTCCACCTTAAGTTGGAACCAACTCAGGGGTTCCCGCATCTTCTTGAGTATGGAAGCGACGTCCATTCCCGAACAGCCGGTGAGGGCGGCGAGCAGCAGGGGCTTGGGTCTGGGGCCGGAATCCTGGCCTCCGTTATCCTTGGCCGCGTCCATGAGAACCTTATGACCCTCAAGATCGGCCTCGAAGGCCATGTCGCCTTTCCATGTCGTCGTCATGCTGTAACTCATTTCCAACCTCCTGTTTCGTCGGCCTCCGGGCCGAGCACAGGATAGAACATACCAAAATACCGTTCAGCTGCCAATGAGGCAGGGCCGATTGGAGGCCGAGCATGTCGGAAGATTTTTAGCCGGCTATGATGGAAAAACTCAAGCTGTCCGAATAGTCGCCTTCTTCGGCGTCAAGGGCTCCAAAGCTCAGCGCCACCGGAAAATCGGGACCGCTCTTGCCCGCCTTGCCTCCCAGGGCGAATCGGAAACTTCCTTGCTGGGCCGCGCTGAGTCTATCGCCGAACATTAGCTGATAGGGAATTGTGGCGGCGGCGGCCGAGCTGCTGTGACGCAGGTAGCCTCCGTTGGAGGAGTGGACAATCACTGAATAGGAACCTGGAATATTGGAAAAAAGCGAAGCGTTGCCGATGATTATCGTCGCGCCCGCGCTTATGTCGAAGTCGGATCGGCCCGAACCGCCGCCTGAAAGATTCCGGGCGCTCGGGTCAGGAGAATCTTCCTTTCCCCGGATTCGTCCGTTGATCTGTAGGCTGCCGTCCCGGGAGAAATCGAGGTTCAGGCGGAGGGTCGGCGGCACATAGGCTACGATCTGGATGCTAACGGATTGGCTGTTGTTCTTGTCCTGGGTCTGCGCAGAGCCGACTGCCGCCAGGAAGAGCAAAGAGAACAGAAGGGACATTCCCCAAAATCGCTTATTCTTCATCAGCATGGTCCGTCGTAGTTTTATTCTACCCGGACGCGGCTTGGCGATTTTAAATCAACCTAAGAAGTTGAGATGTTTTTATAGGGAAAACTAAAGAAAATGGATCGAAGAATGTTGAAATTGTCCAATTTCTCCATACTTCGATCCCAAAAACTACCCTTTCTTTGAAATGCCGAAATTGTCCAAAATCTCCAGCCCGGATCCTTTCTTGACAAAAAACTGTCATTTTTTGATAGCGGTAAGCTCCATTTCAAAAACCAGATATGCATCGGCCGGTATGACGCCGCTTATCCCCGAGGAGCCGTAGGCCAGTTCGGGGGGAATGATTGCGATGCGCTTTTCCGCTTTGCGCATCGATGAAACCACCTTGTCCCAGCCGTCGATGATTTCGCCGGTACCGATGGTGAAGCTGAGGGGCCCCCCCGACAAGGCCGACTGATCGAATACGGTGCCGTCCAGGAGCATCCCCTTGTATATGACCGATACCGTGTCGCCCTTGGCTGGCGTATCGCCGAAGCCTTTGCGGAGCACCTTTTGGAATATGCCGTACTCGTCTTCGACAGCATCGGGCCAGGAGGCCTGTATGGCGGCCCTGTCCGACTGGCGCTTGGCCTGGGCCGCGGCGCGCAGGGCCGCGTATGCCGCGCTCAAGCGTTCGTCCCATGCTTTTTGGGAAGCGTCGAAGTTTTTGGCCGCGCTGCCCACCCTTTCGATTTTGAGGCTTTTGATCCGATCGCCGGCGACGATCGCCGAAGCTACTTCCTGTCCTTCCACCACCTTGCCGAATACCGAGTGCCTGCCGTCCAGCCAGGCCGCCGCTCCCAGCGTGATGAAAAACTGACTTCCATTCGTGTTGGAGCCGGCGTTGGCCATGGAGAGAATGCCCGCCCCGTCATGCTTGAGGTCGGGGGAGAATTCGTCGGGGAACCGATACCCCGGACCTCCGGTGCCGTCGCCCTTGGGGTCCCCGCCCTGGATCACAAAGCCGGGTTCGACCCGATGAAAGACGGTTCCGTTATAGAAAGGCTTGCCATTGGCGGCGTCCAGCCTGCCCTCCGCCAGGCCCACAAAGTTGCCCACGGTCATGGGCGCCTTTTCGAATTCCAGCGAGGCGACGATCTTGCCCCTGTCGGTTTCGAAGATCGCGTACATGCCCTCGGGACGTTCCGAACTCTGGCAGGACACCATGCCGGCGACGATAAAAAACAGGGCAAAACCCATGGCAACTTTGGAATAAGCTCTCACGCGCGCCTCCGAAGGAAAACTGGGCCTACCATAGCAGAAAAGCATGTATCTGAAAAGCCCGAGAGCGCCTTTCGGCTTGACTATCGGGCTGTGAACGGCCATCATGGCCCCATGGCCGAATCAGGATACCTAAGACCCAGCTGGGACGAATACTTCATGGAAGTGTGCAACGCGATCGCGAAGCGAGCCACCTGCGATCGCGGTCGATCGGGCTGCGTCATAGCCAAGGATAACCAGATACTCGCCACAGGGTACGTCGGCGCCCCCAGCGGCCTGCCCCACTGCGACCAAGTGGGGCATCAGCTGAAGAAAATGCTCCATGAGGATGGCTCCGTGACGCAGCATTGCGTCCGGACCGTCCACGCCGAACAGAACGCGATCTGCCAGGCGGCCAAACGGGGCGTCGGTATCCAGGGCGCGACCCTCTACTGCCGGATGACTCCCTGCAGGACCTGCGCGATGATGATCATCAACTGCGGCATCGTCCGGGTAGTCTGCGAGCGTCGCTACCACGACGGCGCCGAAAGCGAAGCTATGTTCGCGGCGGCCGGTGTCAGGCTCGAATATGTGTTCGACGAGGTGCAGCGCTATTCCGACCAGTGAGGGAACCTCCTGGCAGTGGCAAGGTCCGCCGTCGCAAAAACGCTCCCACCCCGAGAATCCTCGCCCATCCTGCGAGCCTTCGCGCATCCCCGCTTCTGGAACTTCACCGCATTGCCCAAGAAGGCTTTTCTTCTGTACATTGTGAATAATGAGTCTTTCCATAGCCTACGTCGGCGAGATCACTGGTAAGGCCGGCGTCTTCGCCCTTAAAAGCGGTCTTCCGGAACTGCGGAACCGATATAAACCGGACTTCATCCTCGCCTGCGCCGACTCCGCCACCGGCGGGGCCGGTTTGGGCGTCCAGCACGCGGTTTACCTGCGCAAGCTTGGTGTGGATTGCCTCACGGTCGGGGACTGCGCCTACTACAAGCCCGACATGACGGAGTTCTATCCCAGGGCGGGCTGGGTCGTGAGGCCGGCGAACTATCCCTACGACAATCCGGGGCGGGGGTGGAAGTATTTTAAAACCGGGCAAGGGAGCCTCGTGGTGCTCTCGCTCCTCGGTCAGGCGGGTTTTGCCAGAGTTCATGCTGAAAATCCGTTCCTGACCGCCGACCACCTGCTCGCTAAGTTGAGCAACGAGTGCCGGACCATACTGGTGGATTTCCACGCCGCCACCACGGCGGAAAAACTCACCATGGCCGCCTATCTGGATGGCCGTGTTTCGGCGGTCCTGGGAAGCCATGCCAAGGCCCTTACCGCCGACGCCCGGCTGAGCCCCCGGGGAACCGCCGCCATTACCGACTGCGGTCGCACCGGCAGCATCCAGTCCGTGGGGGGAATGAACCCCGAGGCGAAGGTAAGGGAGTATATGACGGCCCTTAGGGCCTGGGCGGGGGACGGGAATTTGGGCTTGGAGATTCAAGGCTGCGTTCTGCGCATCGCCGATTCCGGCCGAGCCGAGGCTATCGAAAGCTTCCGCATCCCCTGCAAGGAGAATATCGATGAGAGAAACGGGAACGATCAAGGCAGTTGAGGGAAGGATCGTCCGCGTCGCCATAGCCATGCACGAAGGGTGCGAATCCTGTATAAACGGAGCCTGCAAGGCCGGCCGCTCCGACCTGAAGGTTCTGAATTCCAAGGGTATACCGCTTACCGAAGGCGATAGCGTTGAGATAGAAGTGTCCGGGAGCGAGCAGGCTAAGGGCGCTTTCTGGGTGCTCGGCCTCCCGTTGGCCGCCCTTTTCGTCGGCTATGGATTGGGAAGACTTCTCTTCCCCCATACGACCGAGGGGCCGGCGGTGGCGGCGGCGGGCATCCTGTTCGTCCTAAGCCTGGCTGTCGGAGTCATGGTGCAGAAAGCCCGGGCGCAGGATTCGCTTCCCGTGGTGATCCGGCGCTGCGATTAAGGTTCATCGGGATCTGAAGCGCCGTCTTACCACCAATTGTTCGGGCGGAGCCTCGGCTATTTCGGCCAGGCGTTCGATCCGCTTATAGAGCAGCTCCTGGGCATAAGCCTTCTTCTCGCCCTCCTCGGGCAGCACAGGTTCCCAGCTCCCATCGGGTTTCATCCTGTAGGAGTGTTCGTTGTCCTTGAAGTAGACGGAAAAGATTTCTCTGCAGCTCTTCGCCAAGGACTCGTCCAGAACCGGGAACATCAATTCCACCCGGCGCTCCAGGTTTCTGGGCAGGCAATCGGCGCTGGAGAGATAAACCTCGTCCTGGCCCCCGTTGCGGAAGTGGAGCATGCGGCTATGCTCCAGGTAACGACCGACGACGCTCCTGACCTCGATCGAATCGGAAAGGCCGGGGATACCCGGCAGCAGGGTGCAGGCGCCCCGCACGTTAAGGCGCACTCTGACCCGAGCCTTGGACGCTTTGTACAATGCCTGGATTACCTCCCGGTCGGCCAGGGCGTTGAGCTTCATCTCGATCAGTCCCGGCGATTCCGCGCTGCTTTTCTGAATTTCCCTTTCGATCAAGGCGAGGAGCCTGCTTTTGAGATCGAAAGGCCCCACGGCCAAGTGTTTCAGACTTTGGATCGTGGAATAACCGGTGAGCATGTTGAAAAAAGCCGAAGCCTCCCTGCACAGCTCTTCGTTGGCGGTGAACAGGGAAAGGTCGGAATATATCCTGGCGGTTTTGTCGTTGTAATTACCGGTGGAGAGATGCAGGTACTTGCGTATGGAGCCGTCCCTGGCCCTGCGCAGCACGAGCGCGGCCTTGGCGTGAACCTTCAGCCGCGCCACTCCGTAGGTAACGATCGCGCCGGCCTGTTCCAGGGTCGAAGCCCAGCTTATGTTCCTCTCCTCGTCGAACCGGGCCTTCAGTTCCACCACCACGGCGACCTGTTTTCTGTTCCGCGCCGCGCGGATCAGGGCCTTGACCACAGGGGAATCGCCGGAGGTCCGATAGAGGGTCATTTTGATCGCCAACACCGAAGGATCGTCCGCCGCCTCGTCCAAAAAGCGCTGTATTGCGCCGAAAGACTCGTAGGGCAGGAAGAGCAGCCTGTCCCTGGTTTCGATCTCTTCCCAGACGCTCAGGCCTTCGGAGTTCGGCAGGGCGATGGGTTTCCATGGTTTATCCCTGAGCCGAGAGGTCTTTCCCGCGCCGCCCTTCAGTTCCAGGCTCACGAGTTCGTAAAAACCCGCCAAATCTATCGGTCCCTCCAGGGAGTAGCAGTCCACCTCGCCGAGGGCCAGCCGTTTTCGCAGCAGGGCTTCCAACTGCTTCGACGAGCCGAAATAGCTCAAGCGCACGGGGGTTGAGTTCTGTCTTCCCGCCAGGACCTCCTCCATGGCGCTTAAAAAATCATCCTGCCTGCTTTCGTCCACTCCGGTGTCGGCGTCCCTGGTCACCTTGAAGACCAGGGAACCCTCCACCGAAAAGCCGGGGAACAATTTGGAAGCGAAGCTGACGATGAGGTCTTCCAGGAGGGCGAAGCGGAATTTTCCGGACTCCCCGCTCTCCTCGTCGGGCAGAAGGATGAAGCGCCTGGAATTTTTGGGCGCCTGGGCCAGCGCGTGGTGCCGCTTGCCATCCCGGTCGCTCAGTTCGAAGGCGCAGTGTATCTGCAGGTTGCCGATGGTCGGTAATTCTTCCTCCTCGTCGAAGCGTAAGGGGGTGATGAGGGGGAACACCTGTTCGATAAAGTACGCCTCGAGAAAGGATTTGACCATTGGCGTCCAGGACGCGGGAGCCAAAAGCTCCAGACCTTCCTGGGCCAGTCCGGGCAGGACCTCCCGGGTGAGGCAGGAATACTGGAGGGCGACGATTTCATGAACCCTGGACGAAACCTGGGTCAGAAGCCTGCTCGCGCTCCGGGACCCCTGAAAAATGGTTCCTTGTTCCGCCGAACCATCTTCGGTTTGGCGGATCTCGTTTTTCAGGCCCGCCACCCGCACCATGAAAAACTCGTCGAAATTGGAGGATACGATGCTCAAGAATTTCAATCGCTCCAACAGGGGCAGGAAGGTTTTCGTGGCCTCGTGCAGAATTCTCGCGTTGAACTCTATCCAGGCCAGTTCCCGGTTGATCATCGGAAGGCTGCTCATGACGTCCTCATACGATTATCGGCGACAAACCGAAAACGTCTTCGAAAAGATCGCCCTTGTCGGCCAGCGACAGACGCTCCAGGGAAAAATCCAGGTTGCGCGCCGACCGTATTATCAGGCGATCCCCGTTTTTTTCGAATCGCGCATCGTACATTCTTCCCGTATGATTTCTGTCCAAGGCGTCGGCGACCCTCAGTATGGCGGACAACTTCATCACCGTTATCCTGTCTTCGCGGGGCAAGGAGATGTAATTCACGTGGGCGGGAGAGGGGGGCGTCCTCCTATGATAGCGCACAACGTTTGATATGATGTTGATGTCGCTCCTGTTGAGCCCGAATATCTCCGAGTTGGAGACGATATATTCGCCGTGGCGGTGATGGCCGGACGATCTGATATATGTGCCTATGTCGTGGAGAAAGGCCGCCGTCTCCAGCAAAAGCCTTTCGTGCCTCTTCATGCCATGCTCTTCGGCGGTCGAATCGAAGAGCCTTACGCTCAGTGAAGCGACGTTGTGCGCGTGCGCTTCGTCGTAATGGAATCGTTTTCCCAGCGCCTGGGCCGAGGCGACTATCTGACGCCGCAATTCCTCCTCGACCGCTGGGTCGAGCCCTTTCGACTCGGCGAGCAAAAGACCTTCCCGTATGGAAACCTTGGGTATTATCAGTTCTTCGGCGCCTGTTCTGGCCAGGAAAAGAGACTCGATCATGAGACCGGGGCCAAGCCCCTCGGCTTCCGCCCAGGGGAGATGGTAGGTGGCGATAAGATCCTCCACGGACATCGCCGCCGCCGAAGAGGCGAAGGCCATGAATCCGGCCCGATCCAGCAGCGAGTAGCCTTCGTAATTCTTGCCGGATACGTAATACGCCGCCAGCCGCGCGTCGGAACCTACGACGATGAAGGATTTGATGGTTTCCAGAGGTATATCTTCTGTCATGAGGTCGCAGGCGTTCTTGATGTTGCTTTCCAGATACTCCTGCAGATACTGTTTCGAGGCTCCGGCTTCCCGCATCTGCTCTTCCAGCCTGAGGGTCCCGATATGAAGGCTGTGGCTCGAAACCATCTTGCCTCGACGAAGCAACATGATCTCCGTCGTTCCTCCCCCCACCTCCAGGACCATGGCGTTGTTGCGGGAGAGAAGTTTCCGCTCGTCCTGCAGCGCTTGTTGGACTGCCAGATACATCAGATGGTTTTCTTCGATATCTTCCACAACCCGTATCTTAAAGCCGGTCTGCAGCTGCACCCTGTCCAGGAAGGTATCCCGGTTGGCCGCTTCCCTCAGCGCGCTGGTGGCGATTACCTTGGTCCGGTCCGGCTCTATGCCGTAGCCGTTCAATAGCTCCCTGAAAGACAGAAGCACAGCCACGCTTTCCCGTATGGCATCCCTTCCGATGCTTCCGGTGGTAAAGACGTCCCTGCCTATTCGGCTGGGCTTGCCCGCCCTGTCGAGCACGTTGACCGAGCCTGTCTCGTCGATGGAAGCTATTAAAAGCCGAATCCCCGTCGAACCTATCTCGATCGCGGCGACAGGTTCGGGGCTGTTATTCTGTCGGCTGGCCTTCATGATTTTTCCCGCTCCCTCCTGGGGTTCAAACGCCAATAATACCATATCCGCAGGCATTTGCCAGGGTTCGGATCGCGGCCGGGAACCGCGCCTTTACCCTGGCCGCCAAGTAGGTGTACAATCCGCCCGGATGGACAACAAGAAATATCCCGCCTTTAAAGGCCTGAATAAGTTTTTTTTCGTATCCTGCCTGCTGGTTTTCAGCGTGGGGCTATTCTCCTCCTGCGGATCAAGAATCGGCTGGGGACTCGTCCTCTGGTCGGTAAAGGGCAGCGAGCTCAAGTCTGGCCTTGTCGTACCCGTATATCTCAAGTCCAATATCACCAAACAGTACGTCGTAGGATTGGAGGATAAGAACGAGCGGTTCGAGGTTCCTCTTTGGCAGATCGATTACCAGAAAAGCAAGAAAGCGGCCCGGGAGAAAGCCAAAGCCATGGGAGAACTCGCTTCGATCTATTTTATCGCCGAACGGGATGGCTTGCCGGTGCGGGAATCGCCTTCGAACAATGCCAATGCCCGCCGGGTGTATAGAATGAGGGAAGGAGAGATGGTTAAAGCGCTGGCCCGGGTCGAAGGAGAGGCTGTATACACCGGAGGCGAGAAACTTCCGGGGGACTGGTACCTGGTGTTAGCCAAGGACGGTACCAGGGGCTATGTGTTCAGCTATGCTCTTTCACTTTTCGACGAATCCCAGAGCCAAATTCCGGAGCAGGAAGAAGAGCCCGCGCTCGATGCCAAGTCCGTGAATCTCGTTTTCGCCAAAACCTGGAGGCCGGCATGGTACGGCTCCATGCTGGGTAATAACGAGGTCGATCTCGATTACTTTTCCCTTCGCTTCGGTCTTTTCGGCGATGCCCTGAACCGCCAGCTTCGCGTGGAGCTACCCGCTTCATCGAATGTGTTTCGGTACAGCGCCGTAGAGCAGAAAGACGACTGGCTCGTATTCGCGGGAAGCCGCCTGCGCATCAAGCCCGAGGGAACCACAAGCCTCCTGGTATCCTGGGGAGCGAGCGTGCCCACCGAGGAGCCCGACGATGCCGCCGGCTGGGCGGGTACCGATACGTACCTGCGTTTTACCTACGTGGACAGCGAGACGATCAGAGATGCCATACGAAGGGAGGAGGCCAGACGCGGCACCGCGCTCAGGGAATTCTTCTCCGCGGCGGAAAAAGCGGGCGCCAGACCCGATGCCGCGGGCGTGCTGCGTTTTTCCTCGCCCTTCGCAGGAACCATGGAGTTCTGGCCCAGCGGGTCTTATTCGTGGAAGGACAGCCTCTTTCTTCCCGCGGGATTCACCCCGCCTTCCAATGATGCCGAATCGCCGCAGAAGGGAAGCGTCGTCTTTGGTCTGCGGCTTTCCGAGAATCTGGCCTCCCAGTGGCAGGGAGGTTTTTCCCTCTATCCCGACGATACGGGGCGCAGAACCGATTATGCCTATGCTCTTAAGGGCGGCGGTCTTCAACTGGTACCCTTGGAGTTGTCCCGGCCGGGAAGTCCCTCGGACACGACCAAGGCTAAGCTCGGGACCACGAGCCTGGCCATCAGGCCGGCCCAATAAAGGAAAAGCCTTAAATGGCCTTCGTGCAGCTCAGTAATATCAGCCTGTCCTTTGGAGACAGGGACCTCATAAAATCCGCGACCCTCAATCTCATGGAAGGCTCCCGGGCGGCCCTTGCCGGACCCAACGGAGCCGGCAAGACGACCCTCATGAAAATCGCCGTGGGGCAGCTGGCTCCGGATTCGGGCGAACTCGCCGTAACCAAGGGGGCAAGGATATCCTATCTTCCCCAGACCCAGGTGATCCTCGGCCGCGGCTCGGTGCTCGAAGAAGCCGAAGCGGCTTTTTCCCACTTTGCCGACATGCTCCTCAGGCAGGAGGAGCTGGGTCGCAGACTGCAAGATTCAGGACTCGAAGAACGGCAGACGAATAGGCTCCTGGAGGAGTTCGACGATATCGGCAGGGCGGTGGAGTCCGGAGGGTACTTTAGAAGACAGGAGCGGATTTCCGAAGTCCTCCGGGGACTTGGATTCAGGACCGACGACTTCGGGCGCCGGGCGCAGGACCTCTCCGGCGGTTGGCAGATGCGTCTGGCCCTGGCCAAGATTCTCCTGGAAGACCCCGACATAATGCTCCTTGACGAACCCACCAACTACCTGGACCTGGAAGCCCGCGGATGGCTGGAAGCCTACCTCGCCGACTACAGGGGAGGGGTCCTGCTGGTCTCCCACGACCGTTTTTTCCTGGACGTCACCGTCAGAGAAGTCTACGAGCTTTTCAACGGCAAGCTTTCCCGCTATCCCGGCAGCTATAGCTCCTACGAGGAACGGCGCGCCAGGGAGCTGGAGGCCATCTTCGCCGCCTGGGAACGACAGCAGGAGGAAATCCAGCGGATCGAGGATTTCATTCGCCGCTTCCGCTATAAGGAGTCCAAGGCTCCCCAGGTGCAAAGCCGCATCAAGATGCTGGAAAAAATCATCCCCATCGAAATACCGGAGGGGATGAAACACATACACTTCAAATTTCCGCCGGCGCCCCGTTCGGGCAAGATCGCCCTGCGCATCGAGAACTTGGGCAAGTCCTACGGCTCCCTCAAGGTAATCGAAGACCTTTCGTTGGAGGTCGAGCGGGGCAGGAAAATCGCCTTCGTCGGTCCGAACGGGGCGGGAAAATCCACCCTCATGCGTATTATCGCCGGCGTCGACAGGGATTACACCGGTTCCATCATCCCCGGGGCTGGCGTGGAAATCGCCTACTTCGCCCAGGACTCGGCGGAGAAAATGTCTTCGTCCCTCAATGTGGAGCAGGAAGCGGAAACCGTCTGCCCCAACGAACTCGCGCCCAAGCTCCGGAACCTTCTGGGAGCCTTTCTGTTCAGGGGCGACGACGTGGGGAAGTCCGTGTCGGTGCTTTCCGGCGGCGAGCGTTCCAGGCTTGCGCTCTTGAAAATGCTCCTCCATCCCGCCAATCTCCTGGTGCTGGACGAACCGACAAATCACCTGGACCTCACCTCCAAGGATGTGCTGCTCGAAGCTCTGAAAACCTTCGAGGGCACGGTGCTCTTCGTCTCTCACGACAGGGGTTTTATCGACGAGCTTGCGGATTTGGTCCTCGAACTGGAGGTCGGCACTACCCCCAGGCTGTATTACGGCGGCTACTCCTATTACCTGGAGAAAAAAGCCAGCCTTTTGGAGGAAGCCCGGATCGGTTCTTCTTCGATCCCGGCCCGCGCGGCTTCCCGTGGTGAAGCGACCATACAGGCGGGCAAGGATCCCGCTTTTCGATCCGAAGATGGGAGCAAGGCCGGGACCGCCCTCTCCTGGGAGGAGGAAAAGGCTCAAAAAGCCCGCACCCGAAAGCTTAAAAAACGGGAAGAAGAGATCCTGCGCAGGCTGGAAAATCTCGCCGAAGGCAAGAAGGCGCTGGAGCGGGAAATGGCCAGGCCCGAGGTCTATTCGGACGGCCCCAGGGTGAAGAAAATTTTAGCCGCCTTGGCGGAGATAGAGGAAGAAACCGAATCGCTTAACGAGGAATGGGTGGAGACAGCCGAGGCTCTGTCTGTAAAGTAGGAGGCTCCTGCTGTTCTTACTACGGGGCCGGACTCGTCGCGGTGGTACCGGGGCTGGGGAGCTTCGCCATCACCTTTTCGGCCAGTATCTTCCAGGTTTGCGGGAGCGAGGCTCCTTCGGGCTTTTTATAGAGGGCGAGCACTTCTTGAAGACCGGCCCTGGCCGCTTCGTAATGTCCCTGCTTGTATTCGATAAAGGCCAGTTCGTACATCGCCGTGACCTGCAGGTTCAAATCGTCGGGAAAGCGTTCCTGGAGGGTTCTGTAATAGTACTGGGCTCCCTTCCAATCGTAGGCGTCCGACCTTTCCTGGGCCCGTTGGATTATCTCCGCCGAACTGGCGTTTTCCGGCACTGGTTCCAGCCTGGTGGCGCAGGAGATCAATGCCAGCGAAAGGGCCAGAATGATCTTCACGCCGAACTTGACTGAAAAGTGGGCCTTGTTTCTCAAACCATCTATCGATCCGTGCCGCATAGACTCCCCTTACGAATGATGATTATGCTATACTTCCGCGGCCGGGGTCAACCGCGGGCTTGCGCTTGAGTCTTGGCGGAAGGTGTACAATGATAGCAACGATAATCAACGCGCTGGCCGTCGTGGTGGGTTCCCTGGTCGGTTTGTTTTTGCGAAAGGGAATAAAAGAACAATATCAGAAAATCATTTTCGCGGCTTCAGGCATCACCTCCCTGGTCATCGGCATACAGATGGCCCTCTCCACCAAACATCTGCTGGCTTTCGCCCTCGCCCTCATCCTCGGCGGTCTGGCGGGTACCGCCCTCGATATCGAGGGCTCCATCATGAAATTCGGCGGGAGACTGAAAAACCGCTTCGACCGAAGCGCCGAAGGAAGCAGCTTCGCCTTGGGCTTTCTCAATGCCTCGGTGCTCTTCTGCTCCGGCGCCATGGCTATCGTCGGCTCGTTCAAGGCCGGCACCGAAGGCGATTATTCGATCATTTTCACCAAGAGCATTTTGGACGGCTTCATGTCTGTGATTTTCGCCGGAGCCTTGGGCAAGGGAGTGATTTTTTCCGCCCTGAGCGTTCTCCTATACCAGGGCGCCCTGACAATCCTCTCGGTTTGGATCAAGCCTTTTGTAACGGAAATAATGCTCTCCGAGCTGACCGCCATAGGAGGAGCACTGGTGATCATGATAGGCCTGGGCCTATTGGACTTAAAAAAGATCAAAACCGCCGACTTCATTCCCGCCCTGCTCGTCATGGTTCTCCTTGTGCTTGCGCTCCCCTTCGCCCCCTTCCTATAATTGGGCATGAACAAGAACAAGGCCCACCAGTTTATCCATACGAAGCGTGTGGACGAATCGGGGGCCTGGTACGGCTTGGACAACGCCGGCGTGATCATGCCCGCGGTGACCAATTCGGTAAACACAAGTCTTTTCCGATTCGAGTTCCGGCTGGCTGCCAACATCGACCTGGACGCGCTGAACCGGGCGCTCCGGGACTGCGCCAACCGCTTCCCTTATTTCAATGTGAGCCTCAAGCGCGGCTTTTTTTGGTATTACCTTGACCAGTGCAAGACCAGCCCCAGGGCCTATTCCGACCAGGGCAGCCCCTGCCAGGACTGGAACATCAATAAGCGGGGCACCAGGATGTTCCGGATTAGGGTTCAGGGCGACAGACTGGCTGGCGAGTTTTCCCACGCCCTCACGGACGGCTTTGGGGCGATGGCTTTCATGAAGAACCTCCTGGTCCGTTATTACGCGCTGCTCGGGGTGGAGGCCGGGGCGGAGCTCGGCCAGGGCGACTACGCCGATATCGTCCCCGTCGAAAGTCCCGTCCCTGCCGAAGAGTACGAAGACGCCTATCAGCGTTATTTCCCCGGCTCCCTGCCCGCGCCCGAAGCCAATCCCCGGGCCTGGCACCTCGGGGGGGAGCGCCTGCCCAAGGGTTCGTATAGGATCATCGTGGGTACGCTCGAGCTCCCGGAAATCCTTAACGAAGCGAAAAAGCGAAACGTAACCCTTACCGGGCTATTGGGGGCCGTTTATCTCGACGCGCTCCAGAGCCTCTGGTTCGCCCAGGCTGAAAAACCGCGGGAACGCTTTATTTCCGTGGAGATTCCCGTCAACCTCCGGCAGTTCTTCGCTTCCAAGTCAAATCGCAATTTCTCGCTGTTTTTCCTTTTGAAGGAAAATCTCGACCTAGGGGCCAGGGGCTTCGATGAACTGGTAAAACGCTCCCACCATAGGATGAAAATCGAAGGCGATCCTAAATCTTTGGCCATGCAGATAGCCCGCAACGCCGGAGGAACCAGAAATCCAATCGTGCGTGCCATGCCGCTTTTTATCAAAGACATCGCGGGGAGGATTCTTTTTTCCGTCCTGGGCGAATCCATGCTCAGCGGTTTTATATCGAACCTGGGAGTCCTGCGCCTGCCCCCGGGCATCGCGCCTTTAGTGAAGTCGATCGTCTTTTCTCCGGCCCCCAGCACGACGACCCTCACCAACGCTTCCGTGCTGTCCTGGAACGATAAGCTGGTGATCAGCTTCGGAAGCCTGCTCCGTTCGAGGCAGCTCGAACAACTTTATTTCAGACGTCTGCGCGAGCTTGGAATGACAGTCAGCGTGTACTGTCGTGCGGACGAGGAGTGAACCATGCCTTATTGCCCCGATTGCGGCGTCGAGATAGGCCAGGCCAAACGCTGCCCTCTCTGCGGCGGCGAAAATCCGCGTTTTACCAATGCCACAGCCTCCGGCGACAAACCGACCCTCCGTCCCGAATGCGGCGATCAGGAAGGTGGCTTGCTTGGTGCCGATAACGAGGAGGATCCCAGCAGGACCGAAAGACAAAAAGCGGCCTGGGAAATTCTCTCCGTCGCCCTGGCCATCACCTCGGCCACGGTGTTTCTCATCAATTTGCTGGTGGCCAAAGGGATTTCCTGGTCCCTTTATCCCCTGGCTTCCTTTATGTTCATTTGGTTTTGGGCAACGGCCTTTCTTCTTCTCGGCCGCAGGCCGCGGCTCCAAGCCCTGCTCATCGCGATCGCTCCCCCCATCTTTCTCCTGAGCCTCGGCTTTATTATCGGCAAGGGCGCCTGGGCCTGGCGCCTGGCCTTGCCGATCTGCCTCCTTGCGGAAGGCATCGCGGCGATCATCGGCCTGCTCGCCCGCAATACCCGCCGCAAAGGCTTAAACATCCTGGCCTTTGTCCTCGCCGGCTGCGCCCTGCTCTGCATAGGCATCGAACTCTTCATCGACATATTTCTCGAAAATCCCATACGTCCCGGATGGTCGGTTGTAACAGCCCTGGCTCTCCTGCCCATAGCTGTCTTCCTCCTTTACATACATCACCGGGTGGCCACGAGTACCAATCTGCATAGGTTATTCAAGCTGTAAGGCTGCGTCGAGCCGAAAGCCCTCCCGCGCAGCCGGGCAAAGCGCTCTCCCGGGATTGCCCGGTTTCGTCAAGAAGCCCGGCTCAACCGCCTTCCGTCCCTTGACATTTTTTGCAGTTTAATGTAACTTTCTCCAACACGACGCAGGGTAGAGCAGTTGGCAGCTCGTCGGGCTCATAACCCGGAGGTCGCAGGTTCGAGTCCTGCCCCTGCTAAAAGAAAATCAGGCTCCCAATCGGGAGCCTTTTTT